>OAVW01000029.1_pt1 | contig 57116 bp, 49 predicted proteins | sample 1495321 | NCBI WGS metagenome assembly OAVW01 (sample SAMEA2580108, study PRJEB22360) | human gut metagenome | biome: human gut; feature: human-associated habitat; material: faeces | place: Denmark | collected 2008/2010 | reverse complement strand
TGAGGTTCACCCGGTGCCCCCCGCCGTGGCGGTGGCCGTGGCCGCCGCTCCGACCGTGACGATCGCGACTTCGACGATCGCGACGACCGTCCGCGTCGCCGTCGCTCCGACGATTTCGAGGATGACTACGAGGATCGTCCGCGTCGCCGTCGTTCCGATGATCGCGACTTCGACCGTGACGACCGCGATTCCCGCGATGATGATCGTCCGCGTCGCCGTCGCTCCGCCGATTTCGAGGATGACTACGAGGATCGTCCGCGTCGCCGTCGTTCCGATGACCGTGGCGATCGTGATGACCGCCGTGGTTCTCGTGGTGGCCGTGGCCGTGGCTCCGACCGCAACCCGCGCTACGCCACCGACGACAACTACGACGACTACCGCGCCGACCGCGAAGAGCGCTCCGAGCGCCCGCGCCGCCGCGTTCGCCGCGACTTCGATCCCTTCGAGGACTGATCTCTTATCTGGCTCCTCTCTCTGAGGGGAGCTAAACAAAGGGCCTCTGTACCGATTCATTCGGTACAGAGGCCCTTCGCATACCAAGCACCCACTCTCGCATCGTGTCTCCGAATGGGACAATGCAGGAATTCCGCCATTTTTCTGGTGTTGTCCCACACATTGTAGTTTGCGGAATCAAGGCCTTAATATAAGAATGGCATTATTCCAACGATTCTTTGATTTGTGGGATGGGACAACGCGAGTGTATATCGTTTGATGTTCGTGTTGTCCCGCGGATAAGTGGGACAACAGGGGAGAAATGCTGGAATCGGCTTGTTGTCCCACAAAACGCTTAATTATCGGTCATTCTAAGTTCGTATGGTGGACGTCTAAGAGATGACGTTTGCTGATGACATTCATAGCCCGACCGGTCGGCATCTATGCAGTGCCATCGCTAGCGCTCTCGCAACGGAGCCAACTGGAACACCTCGTCGGACTGGGCGGCGACCTCGGGACTGTGCGTCACGATGATTGCGCACTGAAGCGAGCCTGATAGCTGCCGGCAACTTAGATTTCACTTATCTGGAGCTTTTCTGAGAGCTTTCTGGGCGCGCCGGCCGTTCGAAAGTGTTGCTACCAGAGCAGTGTGCCCTCTTTGTGGCAGAACGTTCGCGTCTCAACGAGGGGCACGCGAAGTTTCTGCCGTTTGACCGACTCGAAACGGCAGAAACTTCGCGGGGTATTCGTCGCTCCGTGCGATTTCTGCCGTTTCTGCCACACTCCAAGGACGTAGTCCAGGCGAATGCCGTAAAAATCTCCTGTTTTCACGCGATGTGTGGAAGAATGGTCACTGAAGGGCCCAGCAAAGGAGCATATATGAGTGCAGGTCTGATTATCACCATTGTCGTTGTCGTCGTTGTCGTCGTTATCGTTGCGTTGATCGCTTGGGCGGTCGGTGCTTACAACAACCTCGTTACTCTCAAGAACCGCGTAAAGAACGGCTGGGCGCAGATCGACGTGCAGCTCAAGCAGCGCGCCGACCTGATCCCGAATCTGGTGAACACCGTCAAAGGCTATGCCACCCATGAATCCGAGGTGTTCACTCAGGTGACCGCCGCCCGCGCCGGCGTGGTGGCTGCGGCCAACGATCCGAACGCCACCACCGCTCAGCGTGCCGCCGCTGAAAACCAGCTGTCCCGTGCGCTGGTCAATCTGCAGGCCACCGCCGAGGCATACCCGCAGCTGCAAGCCAACCAGAACTTCATGGATCTGCAAGCCCAGCTCAAGGACCTTGAGAACAAGATCGCCTACGCGCGCCAGTTCTACAATGATGTGGTCCTGAAGCTCAACACCGCCATCGAAACCGTGCCGACCAACATTATCGCCGGTCTCTTCCACTTCGAGCAGGCCCAGTACTTCGAGGCGGATGACGCCTCGCGCCAGGCTCCGCAAGTCAAGTTCTGATGATGTGAAGGCCCGTTAGGTAACAGCCAAGCGGGCCTTATTGCTGGTCGTGAGGGGAAGACTGCATGAAGAAGCGATTTATCCGTGCTGGTGTTATCAGTGCGCTGATTACGTTTGCGGTGGCATGCTTTGCCGCATTGATGATGGTCATAATGCCAGCTGGCGATTCTGCGGATCTCAGCTATCGCACGCTTGACTATGACGTGACCGCCACTGCGGATGGCAATCTCAAGGTCACGCAGCATATCGATGTCAAGCTTCGCGATCGTTCTGATGATGACGGAGATCGCCCTTGGAAGCAGCTCTTTCAGCAATATTCACTGGCTCCCGGCAACTTGACTGATATTACCGATATCAGTGTGCGCAACGTCACTGATGGCATCGATTATGCCCAGCAGACCGAGCCCAAACTGCCCAGTGCCGTGTCTTCCAACGAGGCATGGAACAGCGATTATGCCAACCATTGGTATATCGCCGACGTCAGTGCGAGCAGTGACAATCCCCAGCCCTACACGCCAGGCACGGACGGTATTCAGATTGGGGAGTCCTCAAAGAGCGCCAAAACCGTGGAGATAGGCTGGAATATCCCGGTAACCACCGAAGCCAACAGCATGAAGTTCGAAGTGAGCTTCACCATGCACAATGTGGCTACCAAGTGGCAGGACGTCGCCTCATTCCAATGGGAACCGTTCGGCAAAAAGAACCAAGTGCCCATTGGCACGGTCACTGGCACTGTGCACTTCCCTGAAGACATCACCGGCAAAACCTCATGGGCATGGTTGCACACCGAACGCACCTCCGAAACCAAGCGGGAGTCGGACGGCAGCTACACGTTCACGGCCTACAACATCCGTACGGGCGACTATCTGGACGTGGTCGCGGCCTTTGACTCCAGCAAAGCCGGAGCCATGGCCCGCACCCAGCCCGGTGACCATCTCAACGACCTCAAAACCAGTGAATACAACCAGCAGCAACGTTGGCTTGACCATCAACGGCTTGCCGCTCGAATCCGGCTCATCGGCTGGATTGCCACCATAGTGATCGGCTTGGCGCTGTGCATATGGGGCGTATGGGCCGCCATCGCAAGCAACCGTCGCGCGCAATACCACGGCGACATCGAATACTGGCGTGACCAGCCCGGTATCAGCCCGGCTTCGGCGGCCAGACTCATCACACTTGTGGATGCAAGCGCTACCGGCTCCTCCTCCGACCGTGAGCTGACGGCCACCATGCTTTCACTGGCCGTCAAAAAGGCCATCGCCATTTATCCTGGTCCTGCGGATATGTACCGCGGCATCGACATGAGCCAAGCCACGCCAGTAGGCCTGAGCCAGATGATTGCCGCAGATCCCGGCAAAATGAACGCGGCACGCAACACCAGCACCATCGTGATTCTGCCGGCCAGCCTTGATGCGGCGTCCAATATCGAACAACTTGGTCTGAGCCAATCCGAGGAAGCGCTGCTCGCTCTGCTGATTACCATCTCTCAGCGCGTCGGATGCCCGGTATTCGACCTGAACCAGATGAAGAACGTCTGCAAGGACTGGGCAAGCGGCTATCTGGAGCTCAATAAATTCACGGATTCATGCGCGGCTGAATACTCTCCATTGACCAGTACGGCGTCTTCCCAATGGGCTGTTGCCGGTGTGCTCGCTGTGGTGCTTGGCCTCGGATCCTTGATCGTCAATGGGACCACTGGTTTTATGGTGGCCGGCATGATCACCGGTTTGCCGCTTCTGCTGGTCGGTCTGTTCTGTCTGTTGGGCGGCACGTCAACCGCACTGACCGAACCGGGTCATGAGATGGCGGGACGGTGTCTGGGCCTGAAGCGCTACATGCAGGACTTCTCGAACTTCGCCGACCGTGGCGCTGCCGACATAGCCATGTGGGATTGGTATATGGTGTACGCCGCTGCATTCGGCATCTCCGAGCGCGTGATGAAGGAACTGGCCAAGGCCTACCCGCAGGTCAACGACCCGGCATGGCTGGATGCCAATGCCGCAGGAACGTTGTTCTACTGGAACTACAGGCCATATGGCTGGTACGGCGGCCGTTACTACGGTGATTCCGCAACGGCCGATCAAGGTAACCTCGGTGCTGCAGGGCCGGTTCCGGCATACGGTGGCACATCGTTCGCCGGTGGGTTCTCCGACCTTGGTTCACAGCTGTCCGCAGGGTTCGCGGACATCAGCTCGACCATTCAGGCGGCAGCGCCTTCATCCGATTCCGGTGGCGATTTCGGTAGCTTCGGTTCCGGTGGCGGTAGCGGCTTCGGAGGTTCATTCGGCGGCTCCGGTGGTGGTTCATTCGGAGGCCGCTGATGAGTCATCGCACGATACGCTCCATCATCGCCACGTTGATCGCCGCCGCGACCATCACGGCGATACTCATCGTGACACTGCTCATCTTCAATTGGTTCACCGCCGATCACCCGAAACTGTCGTACCGCAGCCTCGACTATGAGGTGGCCGTGCAGCCCAACGGCGACCTCAAGGTCACCCAGCACATCGACATGAAGCTGGACAGTCGAGGCAAGAACAAGCCGTGGAAGCAGCTGTATTAGACCTACGAAATCAACGAATACAATCTTTCGGACATCACCGACATCTCCGTCACCAATACGACCACTGGCGAAACGTACACGCAGCTTAAGGGAGATCCGCTGCAGCCGGCCGATGTGAATGGCGACGAAGCGTGGAACAGCCACTACGCCAAACACTGGTATGTGGTGGCCACTAACCGGATCGACACTGAAGCCTACGCCTACCAGCCCGGCAAGGATGGCATCCCGATCTACCAGACCTGGGATGAGTACCAGGATTACGATCAGGGTATTTCCGGTCGAAAGATGCAGCTTCTGGAAATCGGTTGGAACATTCCGGCCACCACCAAAGCCAAAAGCCTGAAATTTGAGGTGACGATGACCCTGGTGGCCACCACGCTCTACAGCGATGTGGCCAAGTTCCAGTGGGAGCCGGTCAGCGAGCTCAACGAAACGTCCATCGGCAAAGTGACTGGCACCGTGCGATTCCCCCAACGGCATCACGGCTAGCAACTCCTGGGCTTGGCTGCACTATTCGGGCGTTTCAACCACCGAACGAGGTGAAAACGGCGAGCTGAAGTTCGCGGCGAACAACGTGCGCGTGGGCCGCTACCTTGATCTGGTTGCCGCCTTCGATTCGTCTGTAATGCACGACACCTCCGGAGGCAAGGCCGGCCAACAATATACGCCGGCAGGCGACTGGATTCGCAAGCGGGATTATGGCAGTCTAGCCGAGCTCAAGCAGTCCGAAAAAGATAAGGAAACACAGGCGCGCGCCGAGCAACGTAACACAGTAAAGAAGTGGGCCATCACGCTTGGTATAGGTTTGGGAATCAGCCTAATCGCACTGATTATGGCAATCTTCGGATTCGTGCGTGTGCGTCTTGCGGTCAGAAGCCGGGATGCCATGTACGTTCACGACATTCCGCAGATCGGGCCGGTGAGCGTGGCGCGTATCGCCTCGATTATGGGACTGGCACCAAAACATGGCTACGATCATCGCCAGACCGCGGCCACCCTGCTCTCGCTGGCAGCCAAGGGCCGCAATCGCCATATATCCCGGGCCGGCGAGCCTGTATGGGGGCGTCGAGCTGACTGGGCTTGCGGCCAAGACGCGGCCGTTGGCTTTGCGGGCGGTGAGTCAGATGCTGAGTGCGAGCAGGGCTGCTGATTTGGCGCTCTGGGACCAGTATCTTGTCTATGCCACGGCGATGGGCATGTCCAAACGAACGCTGCGGGAACTTGCCAAAGCATATCCGCAGATTCAGAACCCTGACTGGTTGGACGATAATGCCACAGATTCGTTGGTGTATTGGAACTTCCGGTACGCCTCGATTGGCGATACCCATGATGGCTCGTCGCGTGCGAGCACCGGCGATGGCACTGGCCTTGGTTTCGGTCTTGGCCCGGCAGACTCCGACCACTTGGGTGCCAGCTTCGGCGGCATCCTCGATTTCGGCGCGCAACTAGGCTCCGGATTCAACGAAATCAGCGCCACGATCCGAGGCGCAGCCCCAGCATCGGCATCCATCGACGGATCCAGCGGCAGCTTCTCAGGCGGTGGCTCCGGCGGAGGCTCGTTCGGCGGACGGTAATGGGGGAGTACTTAAGCAATTAAAAAGCCCGGTGTCGTAGGACATCGGGCTTTTCACCTATAACTGAGGTTAAGGAAAACCTCGGCAGTCAGGCCCAACGGGGCGAAAGTCTGTGGCGCCGCCTAGAAGATTGCCCCGAAGTTGACGCAACCTTTCTGCTAGCAAACATCATACCAGTATCCATCGAACCTTCCCCGTACACTGAGTGGACCACATCAAGGGGCTATTGACGTGGTGCCTTGGTGCGATGTCATTGCGCCAGCCGGTGTAATGACTACCTATAACTCAATAAGGAGGTTCTCATGGGAGGAAACGACTGTGACAACCGTCCGAGACCTGACCGGCAATACCGGGAAGGCCTGATGGCGGGCCTGTTGATCGCCTTGGCCAACCAAGTCGGACAGGGATGGTCGACGGCCATTATCATCGCCACACTGGTACTGCTTGGTCTGAGTCTCAGGCGAGGCCGCTGATTCGTCAGCGGAACAGCCGGAACCTTTGACGGGTTCCGGCTGTTCGTCTTCACTTAAGCCTTGTGGAGTGAAATCCAGCGGAATGCCTACGCTGGGATATGGATAGACAGCTGGCTGCACTCGCTGCAGCCACCCACCAATGAAGGGAATTGCCATGACATTGTTCCGTCAGCTCGGACCGTTCTCCACCACCGCCATCGGTCACGGCGAAATGCCGCTGACCATCGAAAACAACCGCGGCCACGAGGTCGGCATCGAAACCCTGCACGCTTCGCTGGATGCCGGATGCCGCCATATCGACACCGCATGGGCCTATTACTGCTCCGGTGGCGAGGAGCAGACCGGCGAGAAGCTGGTGCGCGAGGCCCTTGAAACGTGGAAGGGTCCGAAGGATGAGGTACTGGTAGCCACCAAGGTGGGCCACTTCCGCAACTTCACCGACGACCGCCCCACGTGGGATGTGGATGGCCGTCCGGAGAATCTGATTCGCCGTGGCAAGGAGAGCGCACTGGCGCTCGGTGTCGACACCATCGACCTGCTGTACTTCCACCGTCCAGATCCGAAGGTGCCGTACAACGAGTCCGTTGAGGCCATCAAGCAGCTGGTGGACGAGGGCGTGGCCCGCGAAGCTGGTATCTCCAACGCTTCCATTGAACAGATCGACATCGCACGTGGCATTCTCGGCGACAAGCTCGTGGCTGTGCAGAATCAGTACTCGCCTATTCACTTGCACACTCAGGACACGCTCGACTACTGTGCCAAGGTCGGTCTGGCATTCGTGTGCTGGAGCCCGCTCGGCGGCTACCGTCACCCCTATGACGAGACCAAGTTCGATCCGTTCCGCGAGGTCGCCGCGGCTCACGGCGTGAGCTACCAGCAGGTCGTGCTGGCGTGGGAGCTTGCCAAGGGCGATCACATGTTCGTGATTCCCGGAGCCCACCACCCCGAGACCATCCTCGACTCCCTCAAGGCTGACCAGCTCGAGCTCACCCCCGAAGAGCTCGCCAAGCTCGGCTGAGTGTTCCGGTTTCTTTGAGAATTTGGGCCACTGACTCATTAGTAGCGTCAGAAATTCAGGAAATCATCCCCATTCTCCTAAAATCCTGACGCTGACGGTGCCTGAGCGTCAGGATTTTAGGAAAACACCCTTACTTTCCTAAAAATCTGACACTGAGAAGATCGTAGCGTCAGGATTTTAGGAGATTACCTTTTATTTCCTGAATTTTTGACGCAAGAGTGTCGACAACAGCAATTTCGGAAGAGCGATTCATTGCGAAGGAGTAGTATGCGCAAGAAACTTATCCTCGACCTTGACACCGGCATTGATGACGCGCTCGCCATCGCCTATGCACTGGGCAGTGCCGACGAAATCGATCTCATCGGCATCACTGCCACATACGGCAACGTCGCCGTGCCTCTGGCCGCGCGCAATGCGCTTGCGGTGCTCCACGCATTTGGACGCGATGACATACCGGTGTATCCCGGCATCGACCACCCCATCGCACCCGCGAAGTTGCCATTGATGCGCGGCACCACGCCGGATGAACGTGCCGAAGCATACCGTCGTTGGCAGGAGGGCGGTGAGGACGGATGGCAGACCGATACTCCATGGGCACCCAGCCCCGGTTCGGTTGCTGTACATCATCCCAATGGAATCGGCGGTGCCGTGCTGCCGGATTCTCCCAGGCAGCCCGAGGCGCCGGGCTCCGCAGTCGATTTCATCATCGCTGCCGCACGTGAATGCGGTCCGGATCTGACCATCGTGCCCACCGGCGCAATGACCACCATGGCCACCGTGTTCCGTAATGCCCCGGATCTGAAGGATTCCGGCATCAACGTTACGTTGATGGGCGGTTCGCTGACGCTGCCGGGCAATGTAAGTCCCGCTGCCGAAGCGAACATCTCCCAGGACCCCGAGGCCGCTGATTACCTGTTCAAGTGCGGTGCCCGCACCACGATGGTTGGTCTCGACGTGACTCATCAGACCGCGCTCACCCGCGAGAAAGCTCATGAATGGGCCGCTCTGGGAACGCCGGCCGGTGACTTCCTTGTCACCATGACCGATTACTACATCGATTTCTACGTAAAGAACCAGCCGGAAATCCATGGCTGCGGACTGCATGACCCGCTCGCTGTGGCTGCCGCGCTTGACCCATCATTGGTCACCACGTTCGGCTTCAACCTACAGGTCGATTTGGAGGGCCCGTTCCGTGGCCGCACCATTGGTGACCGCTCTCGAGTGCAAGACCCGGACAAGCACACGCAAGTGGCGCTCGGGGTCAACGTGCCGGCATTCCTTGACCGCTTCATGCAACGTGTCACCGCCGTGGCACGCGGGTGACGGACTGATACATAACTGGGGGGCCTTCTGATCGATTCATCAGAAGGCCCCTCAACATTTGGTGGTAGATAAGAGTTACAGTCCAGGAATTAAACCGCCGGGCGGGTCAAGCGTCAGATACTGCTCGTCCAAATCGATTTCGGGCACCAGCGCTTCCACGAACGGCACCAGCGCGGTTTTCTCGATGACGTCCTCACCCTTGGAATCCTGACCGGTCACCACCGGCTCGACCAGACGAATCTTCAGCAGCGACTGGGCGGGGGAGTCGACCACGTCGACCACCTTGCCTACCACTTGACCAGCGGGCAGCCCTAGGCCATTGCCCTCGGACAGACGAGCCTCGAGGCCGATGAGATCCTTGGGATACCATTCGTCCGCCTCGAGCATCTCTTCCGCATCGTCGGCCTCGCCATACAGCTCGACGCCGTTCAGTGCCTCGGCGGCAGTACGATCATCCGTGCCCTCAAGTTTGAGAATCCAACGATCTTTGAATGTGCGCGAGTTCTCAACGATATACTCGGTTTCGCCATCCTGGCTGTAGAGCACGGAATCCGGCTCGAAGCGCCATTCGGGATCGTCGGTGTACAAGCGCACGGTGACTTCGCCCTTGAGCCCCTGCGCGCGGCCAATACGAGCGACCCTCAGCAACTCGAGCTGCTGAGGGTCGTCGTGCATGTCTTGCTCTGCCATGCTGTGAATCAATCCTTATCGGTTATCGACGGACGTCCATGATGTCGACGCGAACCTTGTGGTCGGACAATGCCTGCACCACGGTGCGAATCGCATTGGCGGTGCGGCCGCTGCGGCCGATCACGCGGCCGATGTCCTCCGGGTTCACGCGCACGCGAAGCAGTTCGCCGCGCGCATTCTCATGGGACTTGACGGACACATCGTCGGGAAAATCAACGATGTTCTTGATGAGGTGTTCCACAGCCTGTGCAAGCATGATTGCTAGCCTTTCGTTTCAGCTCAGGCCTCGGCCGGAGCTTCTTCAGCAGCCTCAGCCGGAGCTTCCTCAGCCGGGGTCTCCTCGGCGGCGGCAGCAGCTTCGGCCTCAGCCTTAGCCTTGGCGTCAGCCTCGGACTTGGCGGCCTTCAGCTTCTGAGCCTGGTTCTCGACGGCCGCAATGCGGGCCTCGGCATCCGGGCCGGCTTCAACGGTCTTCAGGGTGCCTTCAGCACCGTCAAGGCCCTTGAACTTCTGCCAGTCACCAGTGATGTTGAGCAGCTTGAATACGGGCTCGGACGGCTGAGCGCCGACGCCAAGCCAGTACTGAGCGCGGTCAGACTTGATCTGGATGGTCGAGGGCTGGGTGTTGGGGTTGTAGGTACCGATCTCCTCGATGACCTTGCCGTCACGCTTCTTGCGAGAATCGACGACCACCACGCGGTAGAAGGCGTAGAACTTCTTGCCCTGTCGCTTCAGACGAATCTTGGTTGCCAAAATGGCTCTCCTTGTAATAACTAGGTTTGTGGTTTCGCGGCTACCATGTGGGGCATGGCCCACCGGAATCCACGTGTCCTCGCGGCCCGGGGTGTAGAGGGCGCCACGCGCGCGCGAATAACTGGCCTATTATAGCGCGCAGGGCAGGACTGACGTGGTGAGTGTCGTGTGCGGTTTGCCGTGGCAGCGGATCGCGGGGATGCGATGTACGGCAGGCAGCTAACGAAGCGCCAGCGTGGCGACAAGTGCCAGATGATCGGTGTCCTTGATTTCGAACGACTTGACCTGTGATGGCCGCACTCCGGGGGTAAACAGCACGTGATCCAGCTCGATGCGTGGCCACTTGAGCCAGCGGGGGAAGGTAAGGTTGGGGCCGGCCGCCTGGGTCAGGCTCGCGTCCTTGAAGCCAGACTTGAGCAGGGCACGGAAACTGGGGTGGTCGGTGCTTGAGTTGAGGTCGCCCATCACAACAGCGATGTTGTGATGGGCGATGGACCGAGCTTTGGTGATCTCTCGTAATCCTAGGATTCCGGCCGACCAGTCGGCGCAGCCGCGCATAGGGGATTTCGGATGAGCCGAGCAGAAAGTGATGGTTCGGTCGGGGTGCGCTTGGGTTGTGGTGCTTGGGTTGGCAGCGATACGGATAGTGATGCCATTGGTGGAGGTGCTGGCGGGCGGCATCTTGGCTTGATCTGCGATGCGCAGTGTGATGGCCGGCACGTCGGCAGCGGGGATGCTGACCACGTTGGGCACGGATGCGCCCGGCTCGTATGCGGAGTAGAGCACGTTGAAGCCGCCGTTGTCAGTGTCCTTGGCTTCGCCGAATTGATGATAGGGGAGCAGCTCGTTGAGACCTGCCTCGGCGAGGCGTGCGATGAGCTCGTCGGTGACCTCCTGCAATGCCAGCACGCTGATGCCGCGTTTGCGAATATTGGCGATGATGTCATTGGCGTCCGCGCGACCGTAACGGCAGTTCAGGGTCATGACGGTGAACTGAGTGGGGAGCGTGGTGCGGGTGGATTCCGAGGCCTTGGAAGATAGATTACTGGCTGCGTCTAGTGCTTCACGGCTTGTGCTGGCAGTACCGGAAGATGATGCAGCAGCAGAGGGTCCGGCGTTGGGGTCGCTTATATTATGGGTGTTTACATATGTTTCACGGGATGTTTCACGATTTGCGTCGATAATGCTGGACGATACCGTGACAGTGGTGTCGGTGTTGCTGGAATTGTTTATATTCTGCGTATTCGCAGATGTTTCACGCGGTGTTTCACGGTGGGATTCCTTACGCTTGCCGGCGGGGTCGATTGACGTACCCCAATAGTTAAGTCGGTGCGAGCTTGCGAACAGTGCGGCCACGATAAGCAGCGACATAACGCTCCATTCGCGCTGCCACGCGGCGAATGCGGCCAAAACCACCAAAGGAACCCACAACAATGGCGTGAGCGCAATCATGTATGGCAACGGCATGCGGGCTTCAAGGCCGGCCGGCAGTGCGCTCAACGCCGTCCACAGCAGTGCGATGATCGCCACAGTGCCAAGGATCGTCGTCATTGGAGTTCCTTTCCGAATATGTCGAAAAATATGCTCCCGCTGGCGGGAGCTGTCGAACGCAACGAGACTGAGGGTGATCCAATCGAGAAGGACCACCCTCAGTCTCGTTGCGTTCGACAGCTCTCCGAGCCCAGCAACTAAGGATGGCCTGCGGCCACATATCTCTGGTTCGCCTGTCGGCTCACACTCGCCTACAAACAGCTCTCGCTGTTTGCTATACGCTCGTCCCGCTGGCGGGAGCCCCTCGACAATCAGCGACCGAACAAGCCGCCCAAACCGCCGCCGAGGTTCGGAGGCAGCTCAGTGCCGCCATCGACGTTGCCCATCATCTCTTCAAGGCCTGCAGGCAAGGCCGGATTCTGCGGCTTCTTGGCAAATGCGGAGCCGCCGGTGGAACCGTAGGACTTCTTGCCGGCCAGCTTGTCGCGCAATGCCTTCTCCTCGGCCTCGCGCTTCATCGGGTTGCCGGACTTGCCGCCCTTCTTCTTGTTCTTGCCCTTCTTCTTACCGCCGCCCATCGCAGGGCCGCCGAAGCCGGGCATGCCGCCACCCATGCCGCCGCGGTTGGACATGCGCTTCATCATCTTTGCGGCCTGCTCAAAGCGCTGCAGCAGAGCGTTGACCTGCGAGACGGTCACGCCGGAACCATAGGCGATACGGGCGCGGCGAGAACCGTTGATAATCGACGGATCACGGCGCTCTGCCGGGGTCATCGAGCGAATAATCGCCTCGGTGCGGTCGATCTCCTTCTCATCGAACTGCTCAAGCTCCTTGCGGTGCTGGGCCATGCCCGGAATCATGCCGAGCAGCGACTTCATCGAACCAAGCTTGCGCACCTGCTGCAGCTGATCGAGGAAATCATCCAAGCCAAAGGAACCCTCGGAGATCTTCTCGGCGGCCTTGCGGGCCTTCTCCTCGTCGAACTGCTTCTGAGCCTGCTCGATGAGCGTCATGATGTCGCCCATGTCGAGGATGCGCGATGCCATACGATCCGGGTGGAAGACCTCGAAGTCCTTCAGACCCTCGCCAGTGGAAGCAAACAGGATCGGCTTGCCGGTCACGGACGCCACGGACAGCGCGGCGCCACCACGGGCGTCGCCATCGAGCTTGGAGAGCACCACGCCGGTGAAGTCCACGCCTTCATCGAATGCTTTGGCGGTCTTGACCGCGTCCTGACCGATCATCGCGTCGATGACGAACAGGATTTCATTGGGCTGCACGACGTCACGGATATCGCGTGCCTGCTTCATCAGCTCCTCGTCCACGCCCAAGCGACCGGCGGTATCGATGATCACCGTGTCATAAAGCTTCTGCTTGGCGATTTCGATGGAATCGCGTGCCACCTTCACCGGGTCACCGGAAGTCTGGCCCGGAGCGGCCACAGCCTCGCCGCCGTCGGACTGCACGCCCTTCTCGGGGGCGTAGACGGGCACGCCGGCGCGCTCGCCGACCACCTGCAGCTGGGTCACGGCGTTCGGACGCTGCAAATCGGCCGCCACCAGCAGCGGCGTATGGCCGGAATCCTTGAGCCAATAGCCGAGCTTGCCGGCCAGCGTGGTTTTACCGGCACCCTGAAGACCTGCGAGCATGATGATCGTCGGCGGGTTCTTGGCGAAGTTCAGCGGGCGGTCCACGCCCTGACCGAGCACGTCGGTGAGCTCCTCATTGACGATCTTCACCACCTGCTGGGCGGGGTTGAGTGCCTCGGACACCTCGGTGCCCAGTGCGCGCTCGCGCACCTTGCCAGTGAAGGAACGCACCACGTCGAGCGCCACGTCGGCGTCGAGCAGCGCGCGGCGGATTTCGCGGATTGTGCCGTCGATATCCGCTTCGGAAAGCTTGCCCTTGCTCTTCAGATGCTTGAACGCATTCGAGAGCCTATCTGTCAAAGAACTAAATGCTGCCATAATGGGCAACAGTCTAGCCGCCACGCGGGAAATTCTATTTGCCGGGCAACGATTCTGCCGCCCATATCGGCGTTGTGTTGCGATGGTGCCGTTCGGTTGCCGGCGTTGGCGGAATCGTCACCAGACACCTAGTAGGCGAATGTCTTGCCATCCGCTCGTGGCGAAGCCAATCGAGTGCTTCCGTTACCATAGAAAATGTCAAGAATCCTGTGTTTTTTGGAATGCTTACGCTGTTTTGAAAATCCCTGGACACCGCTTATACGCAGACTGCCGTGCGCCCTCGCGAACTTAGGTCAACGACCAGACCCGTTGCGGGCCAACGCAGACATGCCGTGCAATAAGGAAGGCCCACCGATGCCCGCCCAAAAACTCCTTGAACGCAAAGCTCTGATCGTTGGCATAGTCGTCAACGTTCTTCAGGTGTTCGCCGGAATGGCTGTGTTCTTCATGACTGGCCTTAAGGCCATGTTCCTTGATTTCTCCTTCACCGCAATCTCCGTCCTTTCCGGACTGGTGGCGGTGTACCTTTCGACGCGCACGGTGCGTACCACTGAGCGCTTCCCCAATGGTCTGTTCGCGTTGGAGCCTATCTACGCGATCTGCAAGGCCATCTTCACCATGTCGTTGTTGGTGTATTCGCTGATCGACGTGTGCCGAGTGGCTTATGACTACTTCGTGTTCGGGTCTGGCGAACGCATCGAAACCGGCCCGGTGGTCATTTACGAGATCCTGACCGTGATTGTCTGCTTCAGCCTGTACATGTACTATCGGCGCTCGAACCGTGCCATCGGCAACTCCAGCACCATGCTCACCGCCGAATGCAAAAGCACGCTGGTCGACGGCTCGATGTCCTTCGGCATCGGCGTGGTCGCCGTATTCCTGATGCTGCTGCCGGCTGGCGGACCGCTTGACTTCCTGCATTACACCGGCGATTTCTTCATCACCGTGGCGTTGGTGGTGTTGACCATCCGCGAACCGTTCAGCGTGCTGAAGGAGGCGTTCGTGGAATTGGTCGGTGGCGTGCATGACGACGACGAGACCAATGCCTACGTGGAAGCCGAGGCGCAGCGACACTTGCCCGCCAACACCGAGTACGAGCAGACGCTGATTTTCAAAACCGGCATGAACTACACGGTGGACGTGTACTTGACCGGCACCGGCGAGACCATCGATGTGTCTGATCTCATCGAACGCAAGCGCTCGCTGGAAAAGGAACTCACCAAGCGCCTGCACCTCGTGGACGTAGACTTCGTTTTCGACTGATCGGCTGGTTTGATGGGGCTTTCGCCATTTCGAGGGGCTGATTTCGTCTTTCCCGGAGGTCTACTTCCATTTCAAGGGGCTGCCTAAACTTCAAACTGAAAGTACAAATGGCTTAACGACACCGTCGTTAAGCCATTTGTAGTGTGCCTCTACTTAAGCGTCAGCCCCTTGAAACGGAAGTAGACCTCCGGAATCGGACAAATCAGCCCCTTGAAACGGGAATATCGTTGTTCGATGTCGCTAAGTGGCTACTTCAGGCTCCAGGTCGAGCCTTGCAGGCCGTCTTCGATGGTGATGCCGGCCTCGGCCAGCGTATCGCGAATCTGATCGGCCTTGGAAAAGTCCCTAGCCTTGCGGGCTTCGGCACGGGCATTGAGCTGTTCGGTAATAAGCGCTTCCAATGCTGCGTGCTCGGGGGTCTCGGTCGTGCCATCGCTGGCACCACCGGCAGCTCCGGCAGAGACCCACGGCTCGGCCAGCGGATCCAGTCCCAACGTGTCGAGCATTGCGCGCACGGCGAGCAGCGTCTCACGCACTTCGGCCTGCACGGCCTCGGAATCGGCGCGATCGGCAAGCTGCGAGAGCAGCGTATTGCCGGAACGAATGGTGGTGAAAATCGCGGCGGTCGCGCCGGAGACGTTGACATCGTCGTTCATCGCGGCCACGAAATCGGTGGGCAGGTCATCGGCGGATATGCCGGTAACCTCTTCGCGGGACGGCTGACCACCCAAGGCCACGCCGGCACGCTCGATGAAGTTCGAGACGCGGTCGTATGCGGCCTGAGCCTCGACCAGTGCCTGATCGGACCATTCGAGCATCGAACGATATTGCACGGAACCCAGCGCGTAACGCACCACCCAAGCGGAGTTCTCAGCCAGCACAGACGGCACGGACAGGCCAGTGCCGAGAGACTTCGACATCTTCTCGCCCTTGGCGGTCACCCAAGCCGAGTGCATCCAGCGTGCGGCGGACGGGTAGCCAGCCGCACGGGTCTGGGCCATCTCGTTCTCATGGTGCGGGAAGCGCAGGTCCAAGCCGCCGCCGTGAATGTCGAATCCGTCGCCCAGATAACGATGGGACATGGCAGAGCATTCGATATGCCAGCCCGGACGTCCCACGCCGAACGGGGTTGACCAGCGAGCGTCCTCGGGGTCGGTATCCTTCGGAGCTTTCCACAGTGCAAAGTCGCGCGGATCATGCTTGTCGGGGGAGGCATCGGCCGGATCGACGGGGTTGTATTTGTCGTCGCCGGTGGCATCCACGGACGGGCCCATGCGGTCGGCCACGGCAGCTGCTTCATCGACCTCGGCGGTCTGCTTCTGGTGGGTCAGCTCGCCGTAATGCGGCCAGGAGGCCACGTCGAAATACACGTTGCCGGTGGGCTTGCCATCCGCATCCGTGACCACATAGCCATGGCCGTTGTCGAGAATGCGCTGAATCAGATCGATCATGTCCGACATATGGCCGGTGGCGCGGGGCTCCACGGTGGGCGGCAGCACGCCAAGCGTGTTGTACGCCTCGGTGAATTCGCGCTCATAGTAGTAGGCGCGGGCCCACCAGCGCTGACCGGCGGTTGCGGCCTTGTCGAGAATCTTGTCGTCGATGTCGGTCACATTGCGCACGAACGTGACCTTGTATCCGAGCTTCAAGAACCAGCGGCGCACGATGTCGAACGCTACGGCGGCACGGATATGGCCGATATGCGGGGAAGACTGCACGGTGGCGCCACACACGTAGATGCCGACCTCGCCCGGCTTGAGCGGCACGAAATGACTGACCTGATGCGATGCGGTGTCATACAGATTCAGGCCGTCGGCGACCTTGGCTACATGCACCGGCGTCAGGCTCGACGGCATAACGGAAGTGTTGAAATCCTGCGGTTCTTGGCTGTTTCCCATAGCCACTAAGCGTAGGGTTGGAGCCAGACATGAGACGTGGCCTATCGGTGCATTTTTGCGGGGCGGCTGTTCATGGGTTCGGTGCCGATCGACGACATGGCTTGTTGCTGGCAACGATTCAAGTGCGGAACGGGGCATCAAACGGCGGCGAACCATTCGAAAATGGCGGTGTTAACGCAAACGGGGAACGCTCGTGTCACAATAGGAGCCATGTCCACACCACAAGTGCTGATTTTGCAACATGTCCCGTGGGAGCGCCCCGGGCGTATTCTGTCGACCCTCGAAGATCTCGGGCTCGATACGGTGATTATGAATATTGCCAACACGAAGAAGCCCGATCTTCCCGACTTCGGTGACCTTGCCGGTGTGGTGATTATGGGCGGGCCGATGGGCGCGCTCGACTATGACAAGTATCCGGGATTAAAGGCCGAGGGCAAGCTGGCCAAAGCGGCCGTGGCCGTAGGCAAGCCGGTACTTGGCGTGTGCTTGGGCCACCAGATTATCGCCACTGCACTCGGTGGCCAGCTGCGTAAGGGCGATGCGCCGGAGATTGGCTTTGGGCCCATCAAGCGCGTGGATAGGCACGACTTCTTCTCCATGTGGGATAAGCAGCTGAACGTGCTGCATTGGCATAACGATGTAGTCGGTCTACCTGAGGGCGCCCAGCTGCTGGCGCGCTCCTCCGCCACCAAGGTGCAGGCGTTCCGTCTGGGTTCCGCATTGGGCATGCAGTTCCATCTCGAAGTGTGCGGATCCCTGCTGGATGAATGGCTTGATGAGCCGAGCATGGTCAAGGATCTCAAGGCCGCCGGTGGTTCCAAATCCCAGTTGCGCGAGCAATTCGCCCAGTACGATCAAATGCTGCAGCCGCTCGCCGAGCAGGTGTTCTCCGGCTTCGCCGCCCGCTGCAACTCCTACTCCCAGACGCTGAGCAAGTAGGCGGATGACAATGTGATCGCCGCATCTCGTTGCGCGACAATTATCTTCTCCCACCGCGTAGTGAATTCCCCACCACGTGGTGACTCAAAATGGCGGTATTCCGCGAAAAGCAAATCTTCGCTAACACCGTCGTAGGGATTTCACCGTGTGGTGGGTGGTCGACATCGTGGTGGAGACCTCATCACTGGGCAAGCATGGCGCTACATTGGTGAGTCATGCCGACTTATGACATTGGACTGGAACACGTTTCGCTCGCCTTCGCCACCAAAACCATCTTCACCGATGTGACCCAAGGTGTATTCGAGGGCGACCGTATCGGCATTGTCGGTAAGAACGGCGACGGCAAATCCACGTTGCTTCACCTGTTCCGCGGCACCCAGGAGCCGGACTCCGGCCGCGTGACGAAGCGCGGTGGACTCACCTTCGGCATGCTCGACCAGCGCGATCCACTTGACGACAACGCCACCATCCGCGAAGCCGCATTGGAAGGCCGCGCGGACTACGAATGGGCGTCCGACAACACCTCGCGCGAGATCGTGGAAGCCCTGCTCGGCGGCATGAGCCTGGACGCCAAGGTCGGATCCCTGTCCGGCGGCCAACGTCGCCGCGCCGACCTGGCTCGACTGCTGCTTAAGGACTGGGATATTCTCGCGCTCGACGAGCCCACCAACCATCTTGATGTGGTCACCATCCACTGGTTGGCCGAGCACCTGAAGAACCGTTGGTCCAAAGGTCAGGGCGTATTGCTGCTCGTCACCCACGACCGTTGGTTCTTGGACGAAGTGTGCGAATCCATGTGGGAGGTTCACGACGGCGTGATTGAGCCGTTCGAAGGCGGGTATTCGGCATACATGCTGCAGCGCGTCGAGCGCGATCGTCAGGCCGACGTGCGCGAGACGAAGCGCCGCAATCTGGCACGCAAGGAGCTTGCATGGCTGTCCCGCGGCGCCCGCGCTCGCTCCACCAAGCAAAAGTTCCACGTCAAAGCCGCCCGTGAGCTCATCGCCGATGTGCCGCCGATGCGCAACACGGTTGAGCTCAAGCAAATGGCCACCTCCCGCCTTGGCAAGCAGGTGGTCGACCTCATCAACGTCACACAGATTTTCGAACATACTCAGGGTATGGCAGAAATCGACCCGGACGTGGCGGCGCTCGCCGACTCGGCCTCGCGCGTGGACGTGGTGAACGCCATGTATGCCGAACCGCAGCTGCACGGTTCCGTCGAGGTGGCCGTCACCGATATGGACGATCCCCGATTGGTTGATGCGGGTGTGCCCGAAGCCATCGAGGCCGCGGCCAAGGCGCGTGAAGCGGAGGCCAATGCGCCGAGCGACATCGAGCGTGAGGTTCGCCGCCAGAACACCGGTGGCGAGACCATCGGCAGCGATGCCCTTGACGAGGAAGCCGCGACGTCCGCCGCACGCAAAGTCACCGTGTCCGGCCGTGAGATTCTCGATGACGTGACATGGCTGATCGGTCCGGGCGACCGTTTCGGCATCGTCGGCGCTAATGGTGCCGGCAAGTCCACGCTGCTCAAGCTCATCGACGGCACGCTTACCCCGACCGTGGGCCACGTGAACATCGGCAAGACCGTGAAGTTCGCCGTTCTTTCCCAGCGTTTGGACGAGCTGGAGAAGCTGGGTCGGTACAAGATCAAGGAAGTGCTGAGCCGCTATAAGCCCAGCTACATCGTGGAGGGTAAAGAAGTCACTCCGGGCCAGCTTATGGAGCGGCTTGGCTTTGAGTCCGCACAGCTGATGACGCCGATTCGTGACCTGTCCGGCGGCCAAAAGCGCCGCATGCAATTGCTGCTGATTCTGCTGGATGAGCCGAATGTGCTCATCATGGACGAGCCCGGCAACGATTTGGATACTGACATGCTCGCTGTAATGGAAGACCTACTCGACACCTGGCCGGGTACCCTGATTGTGGTTTCCCACGACCGTTACCTGCTTGAGCGCGTCACTGACCAGCAGTTCGCATTGATCGGCGGCAAGGTGCGCCATCTGCCTGGTGGCGTGCAGGATTACCTTGACATGGTTGAGGACCTCAAGAACGGCAAGGGGCTTCCGGAGGATAGGGCCGGCTTTGCTGGGACTGGTGGGTCATCGGCCAAGCGTGGGGCACAGGGTAAGGGTTCTGCGGCTGAGTCTGTCCCTCAGTCGACTTCTTCGGAGGGAGCTCAAGATTCGGCTGAGCCAAAGCTCAGCGGCAAGGCATTCCATGAGGCGTCCAAGCGTGTGAACGCCATCGAGCGCAAACTTGCCAAGTTGGAAGAGCAGAAATCCGACCTCGAGGCGCAGATGGCCAGCCATGACCCGAGCGACTACGAAGGCCTCAACAAGCTCAACGAACAGCTCACCGCAGTCAACGGCGAAAGCGATGACCTCGAAGCCGAATGGCTCGAGCTCTCCGAACAGTTGGAGTAGCCGGGGAACGCAGTGTGGTCTGCTGCGAAGCGTGATTTGCTGTGGGGCTCCCCCTCAGTTACCTCCGGTGACAGCTCCCCTCAGAGAGGGGAGCCAAAGTGCATACCGAACCGCCCTTCGTTGGTTCTATGAGCTGTCCGTTAGCCTTTGTATTCCCAAGGATTGATGAGTTCCACGCCGGTGCCTTCGAAGTCCTTGGTGTTACGTGTGGCCACACTTGCTCCCCAAGAGCGGGCAATTGCCGCAATCATGGCATCTTGGATACTTGTAGGTTTGCCCCTGTGCTCGCGTTCAATGAAGATGGTTGCATAATTGGCAGCTGCTTGGGTGTCGAATGCGAATGTTCTATCTGCTAAGGTCATAAGCTCAAGCTTGATGGTTGTGTCCGTGTACTTTCGTCGTTTGCCCTTAGGCATTTGACATATTCCGACCAACAACTCGGCGACGGTGATGGCAGTGGTCGCCAAATTGCTTGTATCTTGGTTTCTCAGCCAATTGGCAACGTGCTCGTCTGGCTGTTTCTTAATGATTTCGCTGATGACGTTGGTGTCCAAAATAATCATGGTTACGACCTATTCAAAGGTCACTGGTGGTCGGGAATCGTCAGGATCTCGTTCAGGTGCTGGAATCTCTCCTTCTTCGAGCCCATCAAAATCTATTTTTTCCATGAATTCACGGATCTCGTCATAAAAATTGGTCTTTCGTGTCATTTCGTGTGCCACCGTGCCGGCCAACCATTCTTCAAGAATGGACCGCACCTGAGATTCCATGGAGCGATTGTTCTTTTCGGCCACTTCCTTGAGCTGTTGAATTTGTTCATCGGGTATTTTTCGGATGGTCAGTGTTGCCATAATGCACCTCCTTGTTGCTGTCATAATGCTAGCAAATAGTGCTGTCATTATGCATGCAGATGGGGTTGCGAGGTGCGCATACAAAAAGGGCGGATATGCGTTGTGCATATCCGCCCTTTGGATTTGGTCTTGCAAGCTCCCCTCGGACGGAGGGAAGCCAGAGAAAATCAGCGACCGGTGACTTCGGAGCCGACGACCTTTTCGCTTAAGGCGTGCGGGCCACGGGTTACGGCGACTGCGCCGGAACGAACCAGCTCGATGACGCCGTAATGCTCCAGAAGCCCCAGCAGAGCGTCGATCTTGCCTTCAGCGCCAGTCGCCTCGATGGTCAGCGATTCTGGGTTCACATCCACTACGCGCACGCGGAACAGGCGCACAATCTCCAGCACGTCGGAACGGTTGGACTGATCGGCGGCCACCTTGATCAGCACCAGCTCGCGCTCCACGGTGGAATTCGGGTCAAGTTCCACAATCTTCAGCACGTGCAGCAGCTTGTTGAGCTGCTTGATGATCTGCTCGAGCGGCACAGCCTCCACGTCGGCGGTCACCGTGACACGGGAGATGTCCGGGCGCTCGGTGGGAGAGACGGACAGAGAGTTGATGTTGAACGCGCGGCGGGCGAACAAGCCGGCGATGCGGGCCAGCACACCTGGGCGGTTCTCCACCAGAACAGAGAGTGTATGACGCTCGGAACCGGGACGAGATGCAGGATAGTTAGTAGCCATGATGATTCTCTCTCCTCAGTGCTCGTTCGCGGCGGTCGTGGTCTCGTGCTCGAACACGCCAGTCGCATGTTCGTCCGGGCCGGTGCCTGGAGCCGGGGTCCCGCCGGTCAGCGGTTTGATACCGGGCTTGTAGATCACCTCATCGTTTGAGGCGCCTGCGGCAACCATCGGCCACACCATGGCGTCCTTCCATACGCGGAAATCAATGAGCACCGGACGGTCGTTGATCTGGTTCGCCTTCTCGATGGCGGCAATCGCCTCATCTTCAGTGAACGCGCGGATGCCGACACAACCATAGGCTTCGGCCAGCTTGATGAAGTCAGGCACCTCGATCGGAACCGAATCATCGGCCAGTTGCCCGGCACCATCGGTACCGTGAGCCTCGCCATCCAACAGGTTGGTCTGCGAGTAGTGGTGCTCGTAGAACAGGGTCTGCCACTGGCGAACCATGCCGTACACGGAGTTGTTGAGGATTGCGATCTTTACCGGAGCGTGGTCCAAGAATGCGGCCGCCAGCTCTTCGGACGTCATCTGGAAGGAGCCGTCGCCATCAATCAGCCATACCGGCTTCTTGCCTTCAAATTTACGGGCGGAACCCACAGATGCGCCGATGGCTGCCGGCAGGCCGTAGCCCATCGTGCCCAAGCCACCGGAGGAAATCCAGGAGTGCTGGTTCTCGAAGTCAATGAACTGCGAAGCCCACATCTGGTGCTGGCCCACGCCGGTCACCCAGATGGTGGAGGAGTCGGCCAGCTCGGAGAGCTTCTTGATGACCCACTGCGGGGCCAGCGAGCCGTCGGTCGGCTTGTCCCACGTCATCGGGTATTCCTTGCGCCAGCCATCAATTGCCTTCCACCAGGGAGCCAGGTTCGGCTTGCCTTGAATGGCTTGCGTGCGCTCGATTTCAGGAATCAGATCGTCCAGCACGGCGGCCACATCGCCTACAATCGGCACGTCGGGCTGACGATTCTTGCCGATTTCCGCCGGATCGATATCGATGTGGATTACGCGGGCGGTGGGGGCGAAAGCATCCAGCTTGCCGGTCACGCGATCATCGAAACGGGCGCCAATAGCCACGAGCAGATCGGCGCGCTGCACCGCACCGGTGGCGGCGATGGTGCCATGCATGCCCAGCATGCCGAGGTTCTTCGGGTCGGTGTCCGGGATGATGCCGCGCGCGGGCAGGGTGGTGACCACGGGGGCGCCGGTCAGATCGGCCAGAGCCTTGACCTGAGCGCCGGCGTTGGCACGGGCCGCGCCGCCGCCCACGTACAGCACCGGGCGGTAGGACTGGGAGAACAGCTTGGCGGCATCGGATAGTACGCGGCCGTGCGCCTTGGTGGTGGGATTGTAGCCGGGCAGAATCATGCGCTGCGGCCATGAATAGTACATATCACTGGTTTGTGCGGTCTTGGTCAGATCCACTACCACCGGGCCGGGGCGGCCGGTGCTGGCGATGTGGTACGCCTCGGAGAGCACGCGAGGAATATCCTGCGCGCGGGTCACTAGGAAGGAATGCTTGGACACCGGGTAGGTGATGCCCACGATGTCCGCCTCCTGGAAGGCGTCGGTACCAATGGCCTGAACGCCCACCTGACCGGTGATAACCACCATCGGCACGGAATCCATGTTCGCGTCGGCGATGGCGGTGACCACGTTCGTGGCACCCGGGCCGGAGGTCACCAGGCACACACCCACCTTGCCAGTGGCCAGCGCATAGCCCTCGGCGGCATGGCCGGCGGCCTGCTCGTGGCGCATGAGCACGAAACGGAACTTCGTGCTGTCGTTGATCTGATGGTAGACGGGCAGGATCGCGCCGCCGGGGATACCGAAGACGTCCTCGACGCCGAGATCCTCCAGCGAACGCACCAGCGCCTGGGCGCCGGTCATCTTCTCTCCATCGATAATGGTCTGCTGGTCAGTGGCCGCGTGGGTTTTCGGCACACCACTGAATGCCTGCAAAGGCGTGGGTAAAGCCATGATTCCTCTCACCTCGTAAATCAACTGCGAGCGTCGGTTGGCCGTAGGGTGGAAGCCAGACGCTCACGTATGTTCCAGCCGCGTGTGCCGGTGCTTGTGGCTCCGACGCGGCTCGTCGCTCGTGTTGGTATCAGTCTATTCGTAAATCCGACAGCCGGCTTACTTAGTCCGCGTCTTGAGAGCGTCCAGTGCTTTCCATCCGGCTTCGGCCGCGGCAAGCTGTGCTTTGCGCTTGCTGGAGCCCTTGCCGGTGCCGATGATTTCGGGATTATCGCCCAAAGTGACTTTGGCAGTGAAAATCTGTGCGTATTCGGGGCCGGACACTTCCATGTGGTACACCGGTTCGGCCTTGCCCAGATGATGTGCCTTGACGGTCAGCGAGGTTTTCCAGTCGAGCGCCGGGCCTTCGGTGGCCACCTCCGCCAAGGTGTCGTCAATGAGCCGATGAATGACCTTGCGGGCCTCATCAATACCGTGTTCCAGGAAGGTGGCGCCGATAAGCGATTCGACGATGTCGCACAGAATCGAGTTCTTTTCGGCACCGCCCTGCTCGGCCTCACCGTGGCCCAGCAGAATGTAGGGGCCCACTTTGAGCTTGGTTTTGGCGATGGCGCTCAGCGCGTCCTCCGAGACGGCTTTGGCGCGCATCTTGGCCAGCTGCCCCTCGTTCATGTCCGGGTGAATAGTGAACAGCGTTTCGGTGGTGACCAGCTCCAGCACGGCATCTCCCAGGAACTCGAGACGTTCGTAGTTGGACACGCCGGGGTGCTCATGCGAGAAGGAGCGATGGGTCAACGCTTGCACCAGCAGGTCTGGGCTGATAGTGGTGCCCAATGCCTCTAGCAGTTCGTTGGCCGGAGCTTGGCGGTCAGCCGTTTCTTGCTGTGTGGTCTTCTCGCTCATATGTTCTTCATCCTTCGCGCGATGTGCTGTGTGTATTGAGGTCTATGTATAGGTGCAAGCACCGGTATGTGGCGTCTTGTGTTTGCGGTGCGTGGGCAATCGAGTGATATGCGAAAGCCCCGCCACCCGTCGATGGCAGGGCTTTCTATATCAAGCCGTTATCGCAGGACTCACTTGGTGTGAGCCGGCTGGATGGCGGAGCGGTAGGTGCGGCCGCGGAAGGAACCGCAGCTCGGGCAGGCCATGTGCGGCAGAGCCGGAGCGCCACAGTTCGGGCAGCTCACGGTTGCGGTAGCGGTGGCCTTCCAGTTCGCGCGACGCGAGTGCGTGTTAGCGCGCGAGGTCTTGTACTTAGGCAGTGCCATTTGAGTATCCTCTATTTCGTTCGAACGATTGAGCTTAAGCGTCCGTTATCTTAACGCATGGCTCGTACAAAACTCAAGTTTCGTGTGCCTTACTCGCCCTGCTCGGCCTCAAGCTGGGCCTTGAGACCCGCCAAACCGGCGAAACGAATATCTTCCATTTCGTGGTGATGATCGGGGTTCTCGTTCAGATCGATGCCGCACTGCGAGCACAGGCCTTTGCAATCCGGCTTGCACAGTGGCTGCAGCGGCAGGGATTCGACCAACGTGTCTCGAATCATCGCCTCGATATCCGCAAAAGCGCCGTTTTCCAGCAGCGGATACGTATCCTCTGATTCGTCTTCGCCGGCGATGATGTCGACTTCCTCATCTTTGCCGTTTTTGCTGCCGCTCTTGCCGCAGCCTTTGTCCGCTGCGGATTCGTACGGGAAGAATACGGTGACATTCACCGGCCAGTCCTCATCAATGGGCTTTAAACAGCGGGTGCATTCGCTGACGAATGGTGCGACCAGTCGGCCGGTAAAAATCAGTCCATCCACGATGGAGTCGAATGAGCCGGTAACGTGAACCGGGTCACCCTCCTTGATGCCGACGATGTCGTCGCCGATACCGCTCGGGGCGGGGAAGTCGGCGTCGATCTCCTTGGATTGTCCGGCTCGTGAAGCGATTTGAGCCACTGGGATCGCCCACAGAGAATCCTCGACTCGTGCCATAGTTCTGCCTTTCGTCTCTTGCTGCGGCACAGCCGTGTGAGGCGTATCGGGTGTTGTCTTCGTCCCGTGCGCCGCTATGCCGCATTCGTGAATGCTGCAGTGAGTGTACTGCTGGTTACTGAGCTTCGGGGTAGTCATTCAGCGTCAGCTTGGGCAACTGCTCTCCGGCCGAGCGCTGACGCTCTTCCAGCACGTTCAAACCTGCTTGTACATCTTGGGTGAGCTTGCCAAGCTGCTGGGACAGACCCTCCATAACCGTGGTGCAATACTGGTCAGCGCCTTGGGTCAGGTGGTCGGACTTGGCCTGGGCTTGCTCAAGAATCGTGCGGGCCTTCTGACGGGCCAACTCAGTGACGTTTTCCTGTCCTGCCAGGAATTGAGCCTGTTCGTTGGCTTCCCTGACCATATCCGCGGCGCGGCTCTGGGCGGATGCGACGACGGCGTTGGCCTGTGTCTGTGCGGATTCCAGGCGGCGCTCGGCTTCGCGCATCAGTGCGGAGGCGCGTTCCAGCTGCACCGGCAACAGCTTTTTCAATTCAGCAAGCTGGCTGGTGAACTCGTCGCGATCCACTTTGACCGTGCCGGGCGAGAACATGCTGGTTTTGGCCTCATCGAGCATGGATTCAAGCCGATCGATGACGTCATACACCGTGGTGAATTCTGCGCGGCTCTTGTTTTCCGCCGAGTCGGCTTGCAGGGTTTCACGCAGATCGGGCAGTGTGCCCATATTGAATGCGGCTGCCTTGGTCGGGGCCGGTGCGGGAGCCGGCGCCTCTGGGGTCGGTACCGCATCGGTTGCCTCGGTAGGCGGCAAATCGACCGGTGCCTCTTCAGTGGGGGCGGTCGGGACCGGATCCGGGGTGGTCAAGTCGACGTAACCAGTGGGATGTTCATCGCTCATAGTTATCAGTCCTTTGCTTCTCGTTCCTGTGCCAAAGCATCGCTGAGCATGGGGACGACGCAATCGGGCACCATGCCGGTCACGTCGCCTCCGTGGCGAGCCACGTCTTTGACAATGGAGCTGGAAATATGTTCAAGAATCGGATCGGCGGGCAGAAACAGGGTCTCAATGCCGGCGAGCTTGCGATTGACCAACGCCATGCCCAGTTCGGCCTCGTAATCGCCGTTCTGACGCAGTCCTTTGACGATGACGGTGGCGCCGACCTTCTGGCAGTAGTCGGTGATCAGGCCATCGGTGGAGGAGACGACGACGTTGGTGCAGCCGGCTTTCTCCAGCGCGCGGCGAATTACCTCGACTCGCGTGCTTTCGGAAAACATCGGTGTTTTCGCGGCATTGACGGCCACCACCACGTGTACCTCGTCAAAGAATCGTGCCGAGCGCTCGATTACATCCAAGTGTCCGGCGGTGACGGGGTCATACGAGCCGGGGCATACTGCGATAGTCATGCCTTCTAGCCTACCGCTATCGGTGCGTTTTACACGGCTCGTGACACAAGGAATTATGATGGATTGCAGACGAAACGTTCCATAACCGGAGAAAGAAGTGCGCGATGAGCTTTGTTGATGATGCTGAACCGTTGAGGAATCCTGATCAGGGGGCGGGCACGTCGGTGCTGGAGCGCCCGAAGACCGAGGAGGCGCCGGTTCGTGATGATGGCGGCGATGCCGACCGTTTTGCGCACTATGTGTCCAAGGACCGTATTGCCGAGTCGCGAGCGACCGGTCGTCCTGTGGTTGCGCTGTGCGGCAAGGTCTGGGTGCCCAAGCATGACCCGTCCAAGTATCCGGTGTGCCCGGACTGCAAGCGCATCTACGAAGAAATGATGGGCTGATTTTTCGTTCCCGCTGGCGGGAGCTGTCAGCAAAGCTGACTGAGGGTGGTTGTCTCGGCAAGACTACTTGGTTTCTCTCTCTGAGGGGGAGCTGGCTCGCGCAGCGAGACTGAGGGGGGCAACGAGTTCGCACCCGTTGTCCCTCAGTCGTCTACGATGACAGCTTCCCTCAAAGGAGGGGAGCCAGGACGTTTCTAGCGTGCCGAAATCTCGTCGATGAGCTTGAGCTCATCATCGCTGAAGTGGGTGTTCTTCAGCGCGCCGATGTTGTCCAGAATCTGTTGCGGCTTGGAGGCGCCGGCCAGCACGGAAGTCACCTTGCCGTCGTGCAGCAGCCATGCCAGGCTCATCTCGGCCAGCGTCTGGCCGCGCTCGGAGGCCAGGTTGTTCAGATCCATGACCTGCTTGTGTAGTTTCTCGGTCAGCGCGGAATCGTTGAGGAATCGCGGATCGTGAGCCATGCGGCTGTCGGCCGGAATGCCGTTGAGATAGCGGTTGGTCAGCAGGCCCTGTGCCAGCGGGCAGAAGGCGATGAGGCCCTTGCCCAGCTTGAAGGCGGTCTCTTTCAGGCCGTTCTTTTCAACGGTGCGATCGAGGATGTTGTACTTGTTCTGGTTGATGATGAACGGCACGTGCAGTTCTGCCAGAATTGCGGCGGCCTTTTCCATGGTCGAGCCGTCGTAGTTGGACAGGCCAGCGTACAGCGCCTTGCCGGAATTTACGGCCTGGGCCAGTGCGCCCATGGTCTCCTCGAGTGGCGTCTCCGGGTCCGGGTGGTGGTGGTAGAAGATGTCCACGTAATCAAGGCCAAGGCGTTCCAGCGACTGGTCGAGTGAAGCGAGCAGGTACTTGCGGCTGCCGAGATCGCCGTAGGGGCCGGCCCACATCTCGTAGCCGGCCTTGGTGGAGATGATGAGCTCGTCGCGGTGGTGCTTGAAGTACTTGGTGAGCAGCAGGCCGCAGTTCTTCTCGGCCTGGCCGGGTTCGGGGCCGTAGTTGTTGGCCAGGTCGAAGTGGGTGATGCCGTTGTCGAAGGCGGTGAAGACCAGGGACTTCATCTGGTCAAACGGCGTGATGTCGCCGAAATTGTGCCAGAAGCCGAGCGATACCGCCGGCAGCTTGAGGCCGGAGGTGCCGGCGCGGTTATAGGTCATCGTGTCATAACGATGCGGGTTGGGGGAGTAGACGGTGGTTGGCTCGAACATTGAGTCTCCTTGATGTGCTTGAGGCCTGAAATCTCTATTATGCTGCGCAGCCGTGTGCCGGATCCGTGTGCGGCACGGATGCGGTGGCAGTTGGTTGCGTCGTAAGGTATCATGGTTCCAGTTAAAGTGAACTTTAAGGCAAGTGGCTGTGTTGCTTCGGCGTGTCGCGGCTGAGGGCGAATCGGTTGCATCGTGCAACGGGACGGTCGGAGAGCTGTGAAAGATCGTATGCTCCGCGGGCGTCAAGGAGGAAAACTAATGACCTATACCATTCGTCAGGTGGCTACCCAATTCCACATGCAACCTTCCACGTTGCGCTACTACGAAGAGCAGGGATTGCTGACCAACGTGGACCGCACCGAAACCGGCCAGCGCGTGTATGAGGATTGCCATCTCAACCGTCTGCGTGCGATCTGCTGCTTCAAGAACGCTGGCATGACCATTGATGATTTGAAGAAGTTCTTCGTCTATGAGTCCAATGAGCCCGAGCATATCGACGAAATTCTGGATTTGCTTGAATCCCGTCGCGAGTCGCTGGACGAGCAGCGGCGCGCGCTTGACGAAGCCGCCATGCACGTGCAGCGCAAACTGCACTATTACACCGACATCAAGCATGCGATTGATTCCGGTGGTGAGATGCCTGACTGGGCCAACTACAAGACCCGCGCGTATTCCATCGACTGCTAGTTATCCGCTAAGCCACCAGTGCCTTGTTCGGCAGCGCGCGGTCGAGCACCCAGACAATCAGCGATATCACCAGGAAGGCCAGCGCCAGCCTGCCGCAACTGATGCCGAATCCCTGCCAGCCGAGCTTGTCCAAGTTGATGAAGTCGTAAGGGTACGGACTACCGCCAGCCGCGGGGCCCGAACCCGGCCAGATCGCCGCGCGAATCAGCACAAACGCCAGGTACGCGGGGAAATACATCAACCACGAGAACATGTAATGCCAACGGAACCGGCGATGCGGGTCGAACAGAAGGAAGTCGATCAGTGCCATGATCGGGGCGATTTTGTGCAGCATCGTATTGGTCATGATGCCAACTACCTGCGGTACATAATCCGGGTTATCCGGCGGCATCAGGAAGAACGCCACCAATGCGGTGACAATGGCGTACAAGGTCAGGCAGCCCTTGAGCCAGGCTGGCGGTTGGATGCCCTTGAGCAGGGTGGCAGCGCCCGCCCACAGCATCACGATGCCCAACACAAAGCCGGTCTGAAACGTGAAATACACCCAATACTGCGGTTTCGACCATGCTTCGTACGTGCCCACAAAGCACAGTCCGGCAATCGTCAGACGCCATGATGTCACAATGAATCTCATGCTTTCTGAGTGTAGCCAGTCTTTCGGGTGGTGACAGCACTCCCCGTGAGAGGCAATTCGGACTACACTGATGGTCAGCACAATCGAACGTAGGAAAGGCCCTGTCAATGGTGGATTATTCGCCGGCTTTGATGACCGACATGTACGAATACACGATGCTTGACGCCGCGCTGAAAGACGGCACCGCCAACCGTAAGTGTGTGTTCGAGGTATTCACTCGCCATCTGCCCGAAGGCCGCCGTTATGGCGTGGTGGCCGGCACCGGTCGTATTCTTGACGCGCTTGAGCACTTCCATCTCGATGACGAAGACCTGAAATTCCTGTCTGACCGCCATGTGGTTAGCCCGGAGACCATCAAGTGGCTGGAAAACTTCCACTTCGCCGGTTCGATTAAGGGCTACCGTGAAGGCGAGATGTTCTTCCCGAACTCCCCGATTCTGCAGGTTGAAGGCACGTTCGGCGAATGCACGCTGCTGGAGACGCTGATTCTATCTGTTCTGAACTACGATTCCGCCGTGGCTTCGGCAGCCTCCCGCATGGTGTCTGCCGCCAAGGATCGTCCGTGCATGGATATGGGTGGCCGCCGCACCAACGAGTGGGCTGCCGTAGCCGCTGCCCGCGCTGCTGTGGTGGGCGGATTCAAGGGCACCGCCAACCTGCTTGCTGCTCAGTTGTATGGATTGAAGGCGATTGGCACCGCGGCGCACTGCTTTACTTTGGTGCATGATTCCGAGCGCGATGCCTTTGAATCGCAGATTGAAGCATTGGGCAAGAACACCACGCTGCTGGTCGATACCTACAACATCGAGGAGGCCGTGAAGACCGCCGTCGAGGTTGCCGGCCCTGAACTGGGCGGTGTGCGCATCGATTCCGGTGACCTGGCTGCAATGGCCCAGCGCGTGCGCAATCAACTGGATGCTTTGGGCGCCACGAACACCACTATTACCGTTACCAATGATTTGGATGAGTATGCGCTGGCAGCTTTGCAAACCGCGCCGGTTGATTCCTATGGCGTGGGCACCATGCTGGTCACCGGCTCCGGCGCTCCCACCTGCGCGATGGTGTACAAGCTCACCGAGCGTGAAGGCGCGGATGGCACGATGGTGCCGGTGATGAAGAAGTCGAAGGACAAGGCCACTGTGCCCGGGCGCAAACTTGCGTTCCGCTCTTACGAGTACTCGCTGGCCGAAACCGAACATGTGATCTCCGGTTCCGAGGAGAAGCTGGCTGGCTATGTGGCAGACCCGGCATGGAAGAACCTGTTGGTCGACTTTGTGAATCACGGTCAGATTGACGGCCAATGGCAAGGTCACGATGCCATCGTGGCGGCTCATGAGTACCACGCCACGGCTTTGGGCGAATTGCCCATCGCCGCGCAAAGCCTTATGAAGGGCGAACCGGTGATTCCCACGGAGACTACGGTTCTCTGACGAGAACCCGCCGTTGAGTTCGTGGGACGAAATCTGAAATTCGCCATTTTTGGCGTATTGTCCCACATCAGCGTGGGACAATACGTACGTCAAACGTTTGATATGCGAGTTGTCCCAACATCACATCATTAAAAACGTTGGAATAATGCCATTCTCGTTTCAGTATGAATAACACGATGCTGAGTGGGCGTGGGACGATACGTCAAAAATCCCTAATTTTGCATGTCGTCCCACGCCATCATGAATCTCAGCAGTCGATGGGACGCAACGACTCCACCATTTCACGGGCCGTGATGGTGTAACGCGGATGGTGTCGCCACGTCGCCTGGCCTCGGCTGGCCTGCGGCCTGCGATGGTGTGATGGTAGTGAATTACCCGTTGTTAAGACAACATCGTTGCACTCGCAGCATAGGGCGGGTGGCGTATGCTGGGGCGCATGGTTGAAATCAAAGATATGCTAGGCGATTGCCAGATTATTCGTGCCGACGGCCGCAAGGTTGATGAACTGCGTCCTGTGCGCATTACCCGTCACTTTACCGATGCCCCTGAGGGGTCGGTGCTTATTGAATGCGGCAACACCCGCGTGATGTGCACCGCCACTTTTACGCCGGGGGTGCCCCGCTGGCGCAAGGATTCCGGCCTTGGCTGGGTCACTGCCGAATACGCGATGCTGCCGCGTGCCACTTCCGAGCGCACTGATCGTGAATCTGTGCGTGGCAAGATTGGCGGTCGCACTCATGAGATCAGCCGTCTGATTGGTCGCTGCCTGCGTGGCGTCATCGATATGAAGGCACTGGGTGAGAATCAGATTCAGCTTGATTGCGATGTGCTGCAGGCCGATGGCGGCACCCGTACTGCTTCTGTGACCGGTGCATATGTGGCGCTGGTTGATGCGGTCAACTGGGCGGAGAAGCACCACCACATCAAGTCTGCAGACAAGGTGCTTAAGGACTATGTCTCCGCCGTGTCTGTAGGCGTGATTAACGGCACACCGATGCTGGATTTGCCGTATATCGAAGATAGCCAGGCCATGACCGATATGAACGTGGCCATGACCGGTTCCGGCACGTTCATTGAGATTCAGGGCACTGCCGAACATCGCCCGTTCAACCGTGCCGAACTTGGCACTCTGCTTGATTTGGCCGAAAAAGGCAACAAGGAACTGCAAGCAGCCCAGCGTGCCGCATTGGCACTGGACTGAGTCGTTAGCCATTCGTCGTAGACTTCCCTCAGTCAGCGCGCATACCATGGCTCCCCTCTTTAAGAGGAGCTGTCGCTGAAGGCGACTGAGGGGACTCGACACACATAGCAAGGAATCCATCATGCAAATCGTTGTCGCCACTCATAACGAAGGTAAGCTCGTTGAAATCCGCCGCATCCTTGAGGAGGATCTCGGCCCGGCCGCCGCCGACATCGAACTGGTGTCTGCCGGCAGCCTTCATCTTCCCGACCCGGTGGAAACCGGCGTGACCTTCCAAGAAAACGCCCTGCTCAAGGCCCGCGACGTGGCCAGCCGTACCGGTTTGCCCGCCATCGCGGATGATTCCGGCCTCATCGTTGACGTGATGGGCAACGCCCCCGGCATCCTGTCCGCCCGTTGGGCTGGTGCCCACGGTCATGACAAGGCCAACAATGCACTGTTGCTCGCGCAGATCGAAGACATTCCAGATGCCAAGCGCACCGCCCGCTTCCGTTGCGCCGCAGCTCTGGTGGTGCCGGACACCGAAGCTGGTGCCGACGTGACCGGTGGGGTGGCAGATGGTGGCGAGGCTGCCTTGTCTTCTGCCCACACCACGGCCGCGGATGGCGGCCCCGCTCCGATCTCGGCGCGATACGCCATCGCTAGCGAAACAGTGGAACTCGGCGAAATGTCGGGCGTCATTATCCGTAAGCCTCGCGGCGAGCATGGTTTCGGCTACGACCCGCTGTTCGTGCCTGACGATCAGCCGGCTGTCCGTACCAGCACCGAGCCTGACTATGAGGGCGAGCCGTTGACCAGCGCCGAAATGACTCCAGCGGAAAAGAATGCGATTTCCCATCGTGGCAAGGCGCTCAAGGCCTTGATTCCCGCAGTCGAAGCGCTACTAGCCGACTGAACTGCTGCCTCCTGCGGCGGAGACCATAGAGACCTTAATACATATCAATTGAGCCGGTGGCTCCAGATGCATTCTGGAACCATCGGCTCAATTGTTCCCGTCAACACACACGGCTACATATGCGGTCACACGCCCATCAGTGCGTGCGCCACGGCCATCATCGCCAATGCGATTATTGCCGTAATCGCCAGCGAGAAGCCCGCAAGCTTGGCGTTGCCCAGCACCTTGTCGGTGAACAACGTGGAGAATATGGCAATCGGTGCGAGCGAGCAAATCACCATCACGGCGCGGACTGAAGCCGAGAACGGCAGCAGGAACCAGGAAACCAGTGCGAAGGCGACGCTGAACGGCACTCGCCAGGCAATCACGGACAGTACTTCCTTGACGTCATGCTTGGACTGCGGCAGATCCATCAGCATGCCCACCATCAGCATGGACACCAAGGCGTTCGCGCCGCTTAATGGCTGGCAGATTGAGGCAATCCAGTCGGGAATGGGCACGTTGGCCAGCGTGACGACAATCATCGCCAGATAGGTATCGAACGGTACCGACCCAAAGAAGCTTTTAGCTATGGTGCCTAGCAGCGCTCGCCGGGCGAGTCGTTTGGCGTCCTTGTCTTTGGGTTTCGTGTACGGCAGGGTGGGTGCGGCGCCGGCATGCTGCTCGGCAAGTGTCTTGCCGGGGCGGATGTGCAGCAATTGCTGGGTGAGCACGTTGGTGCCAGCAGCCACCATAATGCAATTGCCGATATCGAACATAGCGGCCGGAACCACTGCGCCTGCGCCCCAGAACGACTGCACCACGGGGAACGAGAAACAGCCGAGGTTGAAGCCGGCTCCATTGAGCATCAGGAATGCGCGGTCGGTCACATTGCGTTTGCGTGTGGCCAGAAAAATGAACACGACGGGGAGCGCCGCGAACAGAAAAGCGAACAGGGAGACCCATAGCAGTGAGACGTCGTGCGGATTGGTGGCAAACGAATAGACGATGGCCCCCGGCAGCACGATATTGAACTCGGCGGTTTGCAATACGCGGTAATCCTTCTGTCCGAACAATCCGAAGCGTTTGAACAGGTATCCGGCGAGCATGATTAGCAGCAGGCCGACCGGCGTCAGTATGGCGGACACGACTCTCTCCCTTATCTAGCCTCTGATAGATTCTATTGTCCGCGTATTTCGGATATCGCGCGATATCATCGCCACACCGTGGACGAGTGGGTGCCGGAAGGGCGGAAACAGGCCGCAAACCATATGAAAAACAGAATCTCTGGCTCAACCGTTTTCGGTCTTGAACCATCGAAAATCTCATATTTTCCATCATATTTACAGCGGGAATGATAGAAGAAAACCTCTCAGAATCATTGGTATTTCAGTGGTTCTGGGAGGTCTTAACCAGTGCGCGAGATGGGACTTGAACCCACACGTCAAAGACACAGGAACCTAAATCCTGCGCGTCTACCAATTCCGCCACTCGCGCGTGCACGCCGCTCAACGGCACCGGCTCGTTCGGAACCTGCGCGTATTGGGCGATATGCAAAACCCTAGGTGGACGAACCAGCCTAGGGTGTTCGAGCCACTTGTCAGAATCGAACTGACGACCTGCTCATTACGAGTGAGCCGCTCTACCGACTGAGCTAAAGTGGCTTGGTTCGCGGGAGGCATTTCGCCAGCCGCGCACAAGAAGTCAAGTATAAAGTAACCCCGCGAAAAGTCCAATCAAGAATGATTGGTGGTGTCGCACATGATTTCGCTGGTATGCAGGCGTCGAATCTTTCGCGACAAGTGAGTCGAATTCCGTTGGGAATGGCTTTGTTTAGTCGTGACTGCGGCCTGAGATTGCGGTATTATGGTTAACGCAACGGTGCAATCGATGTCATTTATCTCAATTGAATAATTTTGTTCTTTTTATGTCTGAATTTGTGAGTATTCTGTTTGGTGATACGGAGCGTGTGTGAGCTGTATGCACAGGCGCTCCAGTCACTGATGAAAGGAATGGAATCCTATGGCCATCAATCCGCCCGTTGACGCCACCCAGACCCCCGAGTGGGCCGCCCTGCAGAAGCACTATGACGAGCTTCAGTCCGAGGGTGTCAGCCTCAAGAAGTGGTTCGCCGATGACGCCGAGCGCGTCGACAAGCTGTCCTTCGACGCTGGCGATCTGCACTTCGACCTCTCCAAGAACCTGATCAAGCCGGAGACCCTCCAGCTGTTCGCCAACCTCGCCAAGGCCGTCAAGCTTGACGAGCGCACCAAGGCTATGTACTCCGGCGTGCACATCAACAACACCGAAGACCGCGCTGTGCTGCACACCGCTCTGCGCCGCCCGGTTGAGGACGAAGGCAAGTACATCGTTGACGGTCAGGACACCGTCAAGGACGTGCGCGAGACCCTCGACAAGATCTACGCCTTTGCTGACGACGTTCGTTCCGGCAAGTGGACCGGCGTGACCGGCCGCAAGATCGAGACCGTAGTCAACATCGGCATCGGCGGCTCCGACCTGGGTCCCGTCATGGTGTACGAAGCGCTGAAGCCGTACGCCGACGCTGGCATCTCCGCTCGCTACATCTCCAACATCGACCCGAACGACCTGGCCGAGAAGACCAAGGGCCTCGACCCGGAGACCACCCTGTTCATCATCGTTTCCAAGACCTTCACCACCCTGGAGACCCTGACCAACGCTCGCGAAGCCCGCACCTGGCTGCTCGAGGAGCTCGCCGCCAACGGCGCTATCGCCGAGGGTGATGAGGCTCAGAAGGCCGAAGCCATCAAGAAGCACTTCGTGGCCGTCTCCACCAACCTGGAGAAGGTCGAGGAGTTCGGCATCGATCCGAACAACGCGTTCGGTTTCTGGAACTGGGTTGGCGGCCGTTACTCCGTCGACTCCGCCGTCGGCACCTCCCTCGCCGTGGTCTTCGGCCCGGCTCGTTTCGAGGAGTTCCTGCACGGCTTCCACGAGATCGACGAGTACTTCGCCAACACCCCGTTCGAGAAGAACGTCGTGGTGCTGCTCGGCATGCTCAACGTCTGGTACCGCAACTTCTTCAAGGTCGCCTCCCACGCCGTGCTGCCGTACGACCAGTACCTGCACCGCTTCCCGGCCTACCTGCAGCAGCTGACCATGGAGTCCAATGGCAAGTCCGTGCGCTGGGACGGCACCCCCGTTACCTCCGAGACCGGCGAGATCTTCTGGGGCGAGCCCGGCACCAACGGCCAGCACGCCTTCTACCAGCTGATCCACCAGGGCACCCAGCTCATCCCGGCCGACTTCATCGCGTTCGTCAACACCCCGAACCCGACCAAGGATGGCGACCAGGACGTGCACGAGCTGTTCCTGGGCAACTACTTCGCTCAGACCAAGGCTCTGGCATTCGGCAAGACCGCTGACGAGGTTCGCGCCGAGGGCACTCCGGAAGAGATCGTTCCGGCCCGCGTGTTCTCCGGCAACCGCCCGACCACCTCCATCTTCGGTGTGGCCCTGACCCCGTTCGCACTCGGCGAGCTCATCGCCCTGTACGAGCACGTCACCTTCGTGGAAGGCACCGTCTGGGGCCTCGACTCCTATGATCAGTGGGGCGTCGAGCTTGGCAAGCAGCTTGCCAAGCAGATCACCCCGGCCATCTCCCAGGACGACGAAGCCCTCGCCGCCCAGGATGCCTCCACCCAGAGCCTGATCAAGTTCTACCGCGCCAACCGCGAGTTCTGATCTCCGCTCCTGCGTCGCTTCAATCAGAACTCGCGGTTGGCGCGCCGCGCTGTGTTGTTTGATGGTCGGTCTGGCGACCGTCCATGGCGCGAGTTCTGATTCGCTAGCGCTCGGTCAGAATTTGCGATTCGCGCGACCGTAGCTGTGCTGTTTGGTGGGCAGTTTGGCGACTGCCCACGTCGCGAGTTCTGATTCGCCTTCCTCAAGAAAGTTGACTGAGGAATCCTGCTAAGGGCCCGACATCTCCGGATGCCGGGCCTTTTGCATATGCGGGCTGAAGTCTGTTAGAGGAATTGAACGTGGTCATTCCGCTCTGACGCCTATTCGCAGGTATAAAGGTGTCTTTTACAAAGGTCGCAGGTATTTTGCGTCGAGTTAGAGCCTCAAACGTCCTCCACATTGACACCAAATACCTGCAATCGTCTTATTGGTGTCTTTATACCTGCAAATATGGGTCGTAAATAGACCCGTTATACCTGCAAATACCTGTAAAAATATAAGTGAGAAGGTTATAAGCTCGAAATAAGCTTATAAAATGGCACCTTTTACCTGCAAACAAATTCATAAATGGAGCTCTCGAAATAGGTTGCAGGTATAAAGGCACTATGTAGGTTGGTTATCGCATCGCCCGCATCGCCAGTATGCTCGGTCGCCTTTATCGCGTCCGGTATCGGAAATGATGGGCGAATGCCTTGGTGCGGGAAGCAACGCTCAGGCACCCTTATTCGCCTCATCCAGCGTCAGCAGGTCGTCGTCGGCATCGTAATCGAACAATTCGCCATAACGGCCCCACTCCACGGCGATGGCGAACTGCTGGTGTGCGTCCTCGTCGGAATACCGCGCGTGCAGCAGATCCAGCATGAGTTCGCCACGCAGATGACCGCCCGAGGCGTGCCGCAACGCATGTTCGATATTGCGTACCAGCGGCACATGCTCCATCGCCAGCGAGGCGAACACCTGCTTGGCGCGCAGAATATCCGCCTGATGCCAAGCGTCGCCAGCCTCGGTGATTTGTACATGGCCGTCGCGCACGACGATTACATGCAGCAGCGTGCCGGCATCCACCAGCGGGAACAGGTCATCGACCTCGAACGAGAGATCCGATGCCAGGTCAGCCAAGTCGATGCCGTCCGGATGTTCGGCAACCACATCCAGCAAGCCCGCCAGTCCGCCCGGTGTGGCGTTCGGCAACGGCCGGCCCTTGATCTTCTCTAGGGGTTCAGCCGTCTGCAGGTTGGTCTCATCCATGGCCGGCACGTTCGCACTCGATGCCGATAGTTCGGGAGCCTCGGCCTTGTGCGCGGGCTGCGCGGGCTGCGCGGGCTGTGTGGCCTGCCTGGTCAAAATCGCATACAGCTTGTCCACCATCGCCTCGAATGCCGCGCTGTGACGGTCGCGCGGACGCGGCAAATCGACCCGAACATTGGCGATCAGATGTCCCGGATGCGAGCCCAGCACCACCACACGGTCGGCCATCTCCACGGCCTCTTCAATGTTGTGCGTAACCATCAGCACCGATTTGATGCTGCGCTGTTCACTCGACCACAGCTTGAGCACTTCCTGACGAAGATTCTCGGCAGTCAGCACATCCAGCGCGGAGAACGGCTCATCCATAAACAGTGCATCCGGCTGCAACACCAATGCGCGCGCGATGCCCACGCGCTGCCGCATGCCGCCGGACAATTCCTTGGGATATGCCGATTCAAAGCCATCCAGGCCAATCATGTCAATGGCATCCAGCGCCAGTTTGGTGCGCTTCGCCTTCGGCACGCCGCGTGCCTTGAGACCCAACTCCACATTGTCTTGCACCGTGAGCCACGGCATCAGTGCGAAGGTTTGGAATACGAGCGCGATGCCGGGATTCGGCCCGGTCAAAGTCTCGCCGCGATACTTGACCGTGCCGCTGGTGGGCTTGACCAGTCCGGCCAGTGCACGCAAGAATGTGGACTTGCCAGCGCCCGAACGGCCCAGAATCGCAACGATCTCGCCCTCGTAGAGGTTGAATGAGATGTCGTGCAGCACGGTGAGCTCGGTGCCGTTGTCCGCAGTGAAGCGCTGGCTGATGTGCCGTGCTTCGATGATGGTGCTTTGCGGGGTCACCGCCCGCAGCGAACGAATGGTTTCTTTTGCGATGGTCATAGTGTTCTCCTTAAGTCCTTAATTTTTTTTTTGGGGGGGGGGAGGGGCTCAGCCCGCTTCGCATTCAGCTACCCTCCCTGAGGGGGGGGCTGTCGCCAAAGGCGACTGAGGGGAGCTCCATATAACGTCATTAATTCAGTGCGAATCGATGTTCAGCCAGTCGCTGCAGCGGATTCCAGAACAGGCGGTTGACTGCCACGACAAACACGCTCATCACAGCCACGCCGATGATGGTGCGCACGGTGTCGCCGTTCTCCGTGGCCTCGGCAATGTAAGCGCCCAGCCCGGAAGCGGTCAACGTGTGCTGTCCGTAGCTGACGATTTCCGAAACGATTGACGCATTCCATGCGCCGCCGGCCGCCGTGATACCGCCCGTGACCCACGACCCGAACACTGCCGGAAGAATCAGCTCGCGCCATCGCTGCCAACGCCCCAGCTGGAAGCTGTGTGCCATTTCACGCAAATCATCGGGAATCTGACTGGCTCCGGCAATCACGTTAAACAGGATGTACCACTGTGTGCCTAGCGCCATCAGCAGGATGCTGCCCCAATTGATATTCACGCTGCACGCCACAAACCAGAGCGTCACAAACGGGAACGTGAAGTTCGAGGGGAAGCTGGCCAGTACCTGCACAATCGGCTGCATGAACCGCGAGACCCGTGGATTCATGCCGATTAAAGCCCCAACAGGCACCCATATCACCGAACAAACAATGGTGAGCAGCGCCACTCGCAGGAAGGTCAGCATGCCGAGTGCGAGCGCATGTCCCAACTCGTCAAAGCCCGCATCGCGGTGAATCACCAGCATGAGCTCGATTACCCCGAACGCGCTTGCCGCCACGATGACCACCATAAAGAGCACGTCAAGTACGCGGCTTCGGGCGGACTTTGTCTCAACGGACCAGCGTCCTCCGGTGCGGCCCAGCGGCCGGGCCAGCGTGTCGAACAGCTCGCCGACCGGCTGAAAGAGGCGGTCAAGCATCTCGTCGATATGAGACTGGCGGATTATGGTCAGCACTGCACTGGTCTTGCGTACTGCGGACTCGCTTTGTGTAATGCGGAATTTCTCGGCCCACGCGGTCAGCGGTTTCCAGAGCAGCACGTCAATCAGCAGCACGACTGCCACCATCGTCACGATGGCCCAGCAGATTGCCGCGAGGTTCTCCTCGGCCGCCGCCTGCGCCACGAAACTGCCGATACCGGGCAATGCATACGTGTGATTGTTGACTGAAATCATCTCAGACGCGGTCAGGAAGAACCAGCCCCCGCCCACGCTCATCATGCAGTTCCAGAGCAGCGGAATCATTGCGTTTGGCACGTCCAACGTCCAGAATCGCTGCCAGCGGGTAAGCCTCAGGGAGCGGGCCGCCTCATCGAGTTCGCGCGGCTCGCTGGTCAGGGACCGGGTGAACGAGAACGCCATATTCCATGCCTGACTAGTGAAGATGGCGAAAATCGACGCGGCTTCCACACCCAGCATCGAACCGGGGAACAGCACCATCCAAATAGTGATGGTGGCGGAGAGGAAGCCCAAAATCGGCACCGACTGCAGGATGTCCAGCAGCGGAATCAACACGCGGCTGAGCCTGCGGCAGCGCGCGGCCGCCGTGCCGTACACAAACGTGAACACCAATGAGAAGAACAGCGCCACGAACATACGGAATACTGAACGCAGCGCGTAATACGGCAGGTCGGCAAGATTCGTACTCACCGATGACGGCACGCCTTTCGGGCCAATGGGTTCGCCGATGGCCGGCAGAATCCAGGCGATCAAGCCGAACAGTGCCAAAATGCCGGCGATGACCAGCGCGTCGGCGGCAAGATGCACGGCGAACGGTTGGCGGTCGGCCGAGGAAGTGGAGGGGTTTCGTGCCGGCGAGCTTGAGCGCATGGCGGCATGGTTGAACGAAAACATGGTCATGGAAGACCTCCCTATGCATAGGAAAGACAAATTATGCAAGGGTTATCCGGGGTGGGCGTCCTTGGTCCATCTCAGCGAGGGGAGCCAAGGAGCGATACGGGCAGGAGCCCGACTTGACGGATAACGGAATAACGAGACAAGACGTCATCACCGCAACAACTATGACTGTTGCCAGCGGCGGAACTACTGGAATAATCACCGTCCATCGGACTCTCACCTCCTTGCCGTCGTGCGCTCGCGGCGCAAAACCATACCGTCGTCGGTATCCTTGCGACCAGCAGGAGGGGCGGAAAGTATTCGAATCCGCCGATTCGAGCCATCGTTCAAGCTTCAGCATCGCAGGGCGGTGGAATTGCATTAGTTCATGCCTTGATCCGACAAGAACTGTTGACCAGCATGCAGTGTCTCCACTGTTAGCGGCAGCAACCCATATCCCTGCGGTAGCCTCGCCTACCGACGCTCTCAAGATAATGCCCGACCGCAAGCCTGTCAACTACGTCGCAGTGCCTTGGCGTTGGAATGCCATCCGGCAGCCGTTCTGTCCGCAATAATCCGTACAATTGACGATTGCTGTGTCGAGAAACGGGCCGCCGCATAAGCCCGCGTCTCCACGAGTCCAGTCCGAACGGCTGAGAAGCCCGACTTTCGGCGGATTGACAGGCTTCCCGAGGGCAAACCCGAAGGATAACAAGAACAGGCCACCAGCCATGCAGCTGCCAAAGGCGAGCGGCATGAGCGCGACGGATGGCCCCAACCTGGGGCTGATATGCGGCAGCACTGAAGGAACAACAATGGTTAACGCTATTGAGGCTTTTGACGCCAAGCACCTCAAGCCGGCCGAGGAAATCCCGGCTTTCCGTCCCGGCGACACCGTCGACGTGAACGTGAAGATTCAGGAAGGCAACAACTCCCGTATCCAGACCTTCACCGGTGTGGTGATCGCTCGTAAGGGTGCCGGCGTTCGCGAGACCTTCATCGTCCGCAAGATCAGCTTTGGCACTGGTGTGGAGCGCCGCTTCCCGCTGCACTCCCCGTCCATCGACTCCATCAAGCTCGTGCGTCGTGGCCGCGTTCGTCGCGCCAAGCTGTACTACCTGCGCGCTCTGCGCGGTAAGGCCGCTCGTATCGTCGAGCGCCGCGACAACTCCGCCAAGTGAGTCGTCACACAGGTTTGATCGCGCAGCCGATATTCGGTTCACGCAAATAAACCGTGAAATTCAGCTCGGAACCGTTCGGGTTCCGGGCTGTTTTCGTTTTGCTCGCGTATGATGGACGCTCGCCGGCAACACGACCATGCCTGGCATTATGAATCGCAAGGAGACACCATGCAGGACGATCAGGACAACGGTGAATCCCCGGCCCTTGACACTCTGGAAATCTGGAATGGGTCGAGCACTGCGGAATCCGCGACTGATGAGCCTCTTGCCACCCGCTCCGCTGCATACGATTTTTCCGGCGACGATTCGGCTGATTCCGGTGCTTACCAGCCTCCATTGGACGATGATGCTCGTGACTCGCGGACCTTCCAGGTGGCGGACCACGGTGTCGCGTTGTCTCCGGTTCCTCCCGCGCCCATCCGCTCTTCTCGCAGTTCGCGGGCCAAGCATGCCGATTCTGCGGCGGCGCGAACGGGTGACGATCGATTCACGCTGCGTGATTTCGCGATTTGGTGTGGTACGCCCATCCTCATCGTGCTGTTGGTGCGCATCTTCCTCGTCGGCTTCTATGAGATTCCTTCTCGCTCGATGATGGATACTTTTGTACCCGGCGATCGTGTGATGACCAGCAAAATCTTCAATCTGCAGCGCGGTGATGTGGTGGTGTTCAAGGATCCCAACAACTGGCTGAATGAGGAGCGAAGCAACGCCATCGGTGGCGGATTCCTGATCAAACGACTGATTGGCATGCCCGGCGATGTGGTCGAGTGCAAAGGGGCCGGTCAGCCAATCACCATCAATGGTGTGGAGATTGACGAATCATCGTACATTCGCCCGGGAGTAGAGCCCAGCGCCTTCCCGTTTTCCGTGACCGTCACGGAAGGGCATGTGTTTGTTATGGGCGACAACCGCTCCAATTCAGCCGATTCCCGTTACCATCAGAACGATAATGACCATGGCTTGGTTCCCATTGATGACGTGGTGGGCACGGGTCTGGCGATTTACTGGCCGATTAACCATATCGGGCTTCTGGCATCTCACCATGATGTGTTCAAGGACGTTCCCGACGCGTCGTCCGGTTCCGCGTCCTGAGCGGCGCCTTACCTGTGAAGCGAAATGATGATTACCCCAACGCTTGATCTTGAACGAAGCCTTGCCTCCCAAGGCTATGACCTTATTGTTGGCTTTGACGAAGTTGGCCGCGGCGCGTTGGCCGGCCCGGTCATGGTCGGGTGCGCTGCCATTTGGGCTCGTGATTTGAAACCGGATGCCGATGGCGAATTGGCTCAGGCTGCTGGTTCTGCCGCCTCTTCGCGTGTGTCCGGTGACAATGGCACCGATGCAGGCGTGATCACCCCGAATCCCGCTCCATATCTGTCCGTACCTGCCGGTGTGGCCGATTCCAAAATGTTGACCGAGCACCGGCGTGAAGCCATTTTCGATGAGTTGTGCAGTTGGTGCGCTGCCTATGCCGTCGGCCAGGCCAGCAATGCCGAAATCGATGAGTGGGGCATTACCTATGCGCTCGGCGTGGCTGCTTTGCGTGCCCTCAATCAGGTCGAGCGTGACCTTGGTGTGGGAAGCGAATTTGGCTCCCCTCGGGAGGGGAGCTGCCTTACGGCGACTGAGGGGAGGCCTTTGCCGAGCCGACGGCCCATCACCATCGGCGCCATTCTCGATGGCCCCAGCGATTACATCACCAAGGCCCTCAACACCTTTGACGCTCCGGATGTGCCGATCCCGGCCGACGTGACCACCAAGGTCAAGGGCGACCAGCATTGTGCCACCGTGGCGACTGCTGCGGTTATCGCAAAAGTCACCCGTGACCGGCTGATGGTCTCCATCGCGCAGGGCAATCCGCGCTATGCCGCCTATGAGTGGGATCACAACAAGGGCTACGGTTCCGCGGCTCATCGTGCGGCCATCGCCGAGTATGGACCGACTCCACTGCATCGCACTTCCTGGCATTTGACCTGATGTTGTGGATTGCCATGCAGCGCAGTGGCTCCAGACCGATTCGCGACACGACAATGTGAGCGCTCACGCGAAATCGCCTCAGGCGCGCTAAAGTCAATAATTAATAAGGTGCAGCACGGCCGGGCACGGAATTCGGCCGCCAGCGGGGAGGTTCGGGCAGTATGGTGACCAGCCGCAAACCAAACAAGCGCCCATCCATGTTCGAGGTGGCCAAACTCGCCGGGGTCAGTCACCAGACCGTATCCCGTGTGATCAACGATTCGCCGGATGTGTCTGATGCCACGCGTGCCCGTGTGCAGGCCGCCATTGACGAGCTTGGATATCGTCCCTCCAATTCCGCTCGTGCCTTGGCCTCCCGCCGTTCACGTACTATCGGTTTGATCGCTGGCGGCCTGAAGTTCTTTGGTCTGATTTCCGCCATTACCTCCATCGAATCTATCGCCCGCGAACATGGACTGTTCATGAGCGTGATGATGGTGCATGAGGCTCTGTGCACGCAGTCCGACTTCGGCAATCTGTGCGACACCTTCAATGAGCAGAACGTTGACGCCTTCATTTTTCTGACCCCGACTGATGTGATGTTCGCTGCCGCCTGCCGTGCGCGCGTCAACCAGCCGCGTGTGATTGTGACCTCCACCCACGGCCAGATGACCGTGCGCGAGGGGATGAGCCTGATTTCCACTGCAAACAAACGCCGTACGGCGATGGTCGGCATCGATCAGTGGGGAGCGATGGCCAAGGTGGTGAGTCTGCTGGGGGAGTACGGCCATAAGTCCGCCCTGTACTTCGCTGGCCCGAACGAGTGGCGTGACGCCCATACTCGCCTTGACGCTTGGCGCAAGCTGGCCGCGGCCCGATCTATTGACTCGCAGATCGTGCGCTGTCACACTTGGGATGCCGATGAGGCATATGCGCATATGAATCATTTGTTGGACGAGTATGGTCGCACTGGTGTGCCGCTGCCCACCGCAGTTGTTGCCGCGAACGACAATCAGGCCGTTGGCGTTGTGCGCTCGCTGCATGAGCATAGCCTGCGGATTCCGCAGGATATCAGCGTGGTTGGCTTCGATGACATGGCCGGTATGGATAACCTGTATCCGCCGCTGACTACCGTGCGCCCTGATTTCGAGGGGCTCGGCGTGGCCGCCATGCGTGAGACGCTGCGACTGTTGGGGGAGGGGACGGAACCGACGTTCCTGTCCCAGCAGCATGGCGTGGGGTTGATTCCCGCTGAGATGTGTGCCCGTCGTTCCCTCGGTCCCGCCCCGCGGCGGTAGAACAGCGGATTAGCTTTTTGGGGGGGCATTCTCTCGGTCAAACCGCTATTTTGCTGTGCTGAGTGCCGTTCAGCGGGGTGGGTTATCGGTTTGCTCGTGGTTTTGCTTCGCTGAGTGCCGCTCAGCGGGGCTTATTTCCCGGTTGCTGGTGGTTTTGCTTCGCTAGGGGGCGTGCCGGTTGGCCCGTTCCGCCTCGTCGGCTCCGAGGCCATCGGTGAGGGCGTCATCGAGACCCTGAAGAAGTACCCGAAGTCCCCGGCTGTCCTCATGCAGAGCCATGGCCGCAACAAGCGGACGTTCAGTGGCCATAACGCAGCATTCCTTCGTCTCGATAAATATTGCCGCCACTGTATCGAATTGATGTTAACCGTCAAACCAATGGCAGCTTGAGCAGGTAAGTCCAGATGGTGACGTCGATGGAGACTGTGAAATCACCTCCAAGATGGGCGGTGGTGCCACGTGGCGGTATCGGTAAGTGCTTGCCTACAAAAATGGAAGAGGACCGGCGCGGGGCCTCTTCCATTATCAGATTGGTCAGATTAGGCAGATTAGGGAAAGGTGGCTCACCGCTTACCGTTATAGATTTCGCTGTCGATCGCATCGGCGAACACGCGGTTGACAGCCGGGCGCACCACTTTGAGGGACGGCGTCAGGCACTTGTTCTCCTGCGTGAATTGCGTATCCAGCACGGCGAACTTGCGCACGGACTCGGCGCGCGAAACCGTCGCGTTCGCTTTATCCACGTACTGCTGGATCTCTTCGCGCACTGCGGCGTTTGTGGCCAGACGGTCAACCGGCGTCTCCGTGGACAGTCCGTGTGCGGGCAGCCAGATGGCCAGCGACTCCGGGTCGAGCGTCACCAGCGCGCCGATGAACGGGCGCTGGTCGCCCACCACCACGCAATGCTCCACGATCGGGCACTTGGCGATCTTCTCCTCCAGGGGGATGGGGGAGACGTTCTTGCCGCCGGCGGTGATAATAATGTCCTTGATGCGGCCGGTGATGATGATGCGGCCCTCGTCATCAATCTCGGCCAAATCGCCGGTCCTGAGCCAGCCGTCGGCGGTGAACGCCTCGGCCGTTTTCTCGGGCAGATTATGGTAGCCGCGGAACACGTTCGGGCCCTTGACCTGCAGCTCGCCCTCATCGGAAATACGAATCGAGGAGCCGGGAGCGGGCTGGCCCACCGTGCCGATCACATTGTCGGTCACGCGTGTGGCGGCGAACGGGGCGGCGGTTTCGGTCATGCCGTAGCCCTGGATCATCGGCAGTCCGATGCCGTTGTAGAAATGCGCCAGATCAAGCGACAGCGGCGCTCCGCCGCAAGCCACGTACTTGATCTTCGGGCCCAGAGCGCCACGAACCGTGCGGTAGACGAGCGTCTCGTACTTGGCGCGCTCGGCGATCTCGGCAAACGTATGCTGCTCGCCCGCCTGCTCCTTGCGGCTCCAGACACGCGCTGCCTCGGCGGCCTTCAAGAACAGGCGACCCTTCCAGCCGGCGCCGGCCTTGTGCGAGGCGGCGTTGTACACCTTCTCGAACACACGCGGCACACCCAGCAGGTAGGTCGGCTCAAAGGAACGCAGATCCGGCAGCAGCGACTTGGTGTCCGGCAGGTAGCCGACCACGCCGTCGTCGGAGGCGATGGAGGCGTACTGGATGAATCGCGCGAAGCAGTGGGCCAACGGCAGGAAGAGCAGCAATCGCGGGTGATCGTCGAGAACCACCTCATGCAGCGCCTGCGAGGCGGCGATGGTAATGGACACGAAGTTCTTGTGGGTCAGCTCCGCACCCTTCGGGTTGCCGGTGGAGCCAGAGGTATACACGATGGTGGCCAGGTCATTGGTGCGTACGGTGGCCACGTGCTCGTCCAGCTCTTCGTCGGAGACAGCCACGCCGAGGCCTTCCAAAGCACCCAGTGCGTTGCCGTCAATCATAAGAATCTGCTTCAACGTGGGGCAGTGGTCCTTGACCGAATCGAGCCGGTCATAGCGTTCGCGGTTGTCGGCAAAGGCCAGCTTGACCGCGGAATCGTTCATGATGCGCTGGGCTTGCGGGGCGGAGTCAGTGTCGTAAATCGGCACGCTCACCGCGCCCACTGCAGCCAGCGCGAAGTCGAGGATGCCCCATTCAAGGCGGGTGGAGGAGAAGATAGTGACCGCGTCGCCTTTGGTGATGCCCAAAGCGATGAGACCCTTGGCGGCAGAGACCACACGCTCGTGGAATTCGCCGGTGGTGACGTTCTGCCAACGCCCCGGGCCGATTTTCTTGGCTGCGATTACCGTGTCGGCACCGGTGCGGGCCAGTCGGTCGGTGAGCAGTGAATAGATGGTTTGGTCATCGCGGATCTCGATGGATCCGCCGGGCGTGGTGTATTCGGTAAGCATACGGCCGTTATTCCTTACAAACATGATGGCGGGTTGACAATTCGAGCCATTCTGACAACACAGGTTACGCTTGCGTAAGATACGGCGCGTTGTGCGCACTGAAAAAGTTGCGCGGATGCTTTTGTCAGTTGTCTACAAGGACGACTGCAGAAGTGCGCTGTCACTGTCCGTCATCGGTTGTCCAGAACCGTGGATGTATTGCCAGTCGCCTGGCGCCGTACGAATGAGATGGTCTCTCATAGTTTTTCATGCCGGTGGCGGGTGCATACCAGTCGCCTGGCGCCGTGCGAGTAACACAGTGCATCAATTGTGTAAGTGGCTTGGCGCAATTTGTATGAAAGATAACGGTTTGACAACGATTTGCCACAAAGTCTCATTTAGGGATCCGTACGGGCTGGGGGCGACATCGAGCTCGTGTCCACCGTGGTGGGCATGTACCTGATGATACCGCCGACCGTAAGAAGCTCATGGCGGTCGGCTCCGGCCTCATGGTGCTGTTCGCCCTCGGTATCTCCTTCTCCTATGCGAACAACTACCAGCTGCGCATGCTCATCTTCGTGATGTGCTTCACCTCTTGCTTCGCCTTCTCGATGGGCCCGATTCCGTGGATTATGATTCCGGAGCTCTTCCCGACCTACCTGCGTGGCCGCGCCACCGGTATCTGCACCGTGTTTCTGTAGGCCACTAACTGGGCCATCGGCCAGTTCGCCCCGATGCTGATTAGCTCCATTGGCGGTATGGGCACCTTCCTCGTGTTTGCCTGCACCAACCTGATCTGCTTCCTTGGTGTGGTCACTTTCGTGCCTGAGACCAAGGACAAGACGCTGGAAGAGATCGCCGATCTGTGGAAGCCGAAGGGCGAGAAGCGGTCCAACGCGCAGCTCGAAGTGGTGCGTGCCACCGCCGACCTCAAGCAAGCCGAGTCCGACATCAAGGCCGCCGAGGCCGAGCTGGCCCGCGCTCGCCCGTGCCAAGGAGCGTGCCATCGCCACCAAGGCCGCAGCCGAAGCGCTGGCCAATGCGCAGAAGCAGCACTGATTCCCAGCTGCTTGCTTGCTCTGTGTGAATAGCCGTTTGTAGCGTAATTTTCTTCGGAAAGTTGCGCGCAGACGGCTTTTTTCATGCCTCTTTTGCATGGAACAGGTGAAGAGCAACCGCCGCCAGAGGGCGTTGGCGCAGTCACACGGGCCGGTTTCGCTTCGTGGGGTGCCTACTTCCGTTTCAAGGGGCGGATTTGGCCTTTGCCGGAAGTCTATCTCCGCTTCAAGGGGCTGATGCCCAAGTAGAAACTGACCCAAAATGGCGGAATGACGTTGGTGTAAAGCCGTTACTACTTGCGGTTTCATGGATAAGCAGCCCCTTGAAACGGAGATAGACCTCCGGAGACACCGAAATCCGCCCCTTGAAACGGAGATAGGCCATTGAGCAGTGGAATCGGTGCCTTGTAACTGTGAAAACGGGATTTATGGCTGTGGTTGCGACCTCGACTGTGGCCGGGGCGTGGCTGTGGGTGTGGACGTGGCCGCGACTGTGCGATGCCGGGCAAATACGCAAATTCTATTTTCAGGAAAAGAGTGCTCCGCATTGTGCGGATTCGTATTCGGGAACGGAAATTTGGTGTGACGGTTGTCTCAGTCGAAGGTCTGGCGTGTATATGCGCTTTTGCCTAGGGTAATAGGATTGCGCGCAGTGTGCCCCACCGGTATGTATGGGTATGCGATCGGTGGTACACGCGACTGGACGTATGACGAGACCTACTGCAATAACGCGGCAGTCAACACGGCGAGGGGAAACGAACCATGTTCGACAAACGACTGTTCCAATTGGCGCCCGGCTTGAAAAACTCATAGCCGGCAAAGTGGCACTGATGTGGGTAGGTCTGTTTGCCAACATTGGTTTTATGCTGTCGCTGGTAATGCTGCTGAACAGCTTGCTGGCCGCTGTGGCACCGCCGCTGCTCCAATGCGGCGGCACTTCGCAAGGCGTGGCCTGCCCCGTGCCGTTGTCTGATCAGCACGGCGCGGATGTGCTGCCCATGGCTGGCGACGTCATGATTTACGCGCTGCTTGCTCTGGTCTGCATAGTGGTTCGGTACACGGCCACCACGCATGCCACCCGCCTCGGCACCGAAGCCGCCGAACGAGTCAAACTGGCTTTGCGATCCAAGCTGTACCGCAAAATGGTGGCACTCGGCCCGTCCTACAAAACCCGCATCAAGACCTCGGATGTGGTGCAATCCGCCGGCGAAGGTGTTGAACAGATTCAAAGCTTCTTTGAACTGTTCCTGCCGCAGCTCTTCTATGCGATTCTTGCGCCAATCACCTTGTTCGTGGCCATTGCGCCGATTAACGTGCCCGCTGCTGCCGTCATGCTGGTCTGCGCGCCGCTCATCATCATCGTGACCGGCATCGTCTCCATGACCGCCGCCCGCGCCTTCAAGAAGTACTGGGTGCGCTACACCGATATGGGCGCCGCGTTCCTCGACAATCTCCAAGGCCTTGAGACCCTGAAAAACTTCGACGCCGACGAGCGCGCCGCCATCGAGATGGACAAGAAAGCCGAAGGCTTCCGCGTGATGACCATGCGGGTGTTGCAGATTCAGTTGCGTTCGCTGACCGCCAGGGATATAGTGGCCTACGGCGGTGCTGCGGCCGGCGTCGGTGTGGCGTTATGGCAATACGCGCATATTGGCGATGCTTTTGCCAATGGTGCGTCCGGCTGGTCGCCAATCGCACTGGCCTCACATCTGCCTGGTGTGCTTGCCTACGCGGCATACGGCCTGCACTATCTCATCCCGTTCGGGGTGGGCTACCCGCTGTCTCTTACCGGTCTGCTGTTCATTGTGCTGCTGTCCGCCGAATTCTTTATTCCCATGCGTCAGCTTGGCTCGTTCTTCCACGTGGCGATGAACGGCATGACCTCCACCAAGCGCATCTTCGCTCTGCTGGACACCCCGGAGCCCGAGCATGGCACGGCGACTCTGCCGGCCAACGATTTCGATTCCGCTGACGACGGTCTGACGGTCCGCTTCGACCACGTCGGCTATTCCTATGATGATGCCGGGCACGGCGACTCCAAGTCCGCATCCGCAAAGGCCGATAAGCAAGGTGAAACCAGCCCCAATTCCGCCGTCGCTCCTGCGCTCACCAACATCACCTTCGCCGCACAGCCCGGTCAGTTCACCGCCATTGTTGGCATCTCCGGTTCCGGCAAGTCCACGGCCGCCTCGCTGCTTGCCGGTACACTGGCCGGTTACCGAGGTTCGCTCACGCTGAACGGCGTCGAGGTATCCGATTTGTCAGGCGAAACACTGGCTGGAGCCGTCACTGTGATTGGTGCCAGCAGCCATCTGTTTGCGGGCACATTGCGCGAGAATCTTCTGATGGCCTTGCCCGATGACGAGATTCTTGATTCGCCGGATTCCGTGGACTCCCGTCTGTGGTCCGCGCTCGAGCAGGCGCGCATTGCCGCCTTCGTGCATGCACAGCCGAACGGACTGGACATGCCGATTGAGTCCGATGCCGCCAACCTGTCCGGCGGCCAGCGCCAGCGCATCGCCATCGCCCGCGCGCTCCTGCATGATTCGCCGGTATTTGTGTTCGATGAGGCGACCAGCAGCGTTGACGTGGAATCCGAAGAGCTGATCTTGGATACAATTCGCGAATTGGCACAATCCCGCGGCAAGACGGTTATTATGATCACCCATCGCATGGCCAACGCCGAACACGCTGACCAAGTGGTGGTGCTCGAACACGGCAAGTCGGTTGAGAGGGGCGCCCATGCCGAGCTGATGGCGGCGGACGGCGTCTACGCCAAGCTGTTTGCCACGCAGGCAGATATTGAGAACTTCGGAGAAGGCCATGCTCGGCGTGTGCTGCAGGTTGGTTCCCGCAAGCAGGAGCTGTCCGACGACAGTCGGACTGAGGGTGGCGCAGCGCGTGTAAGCGCAGAGGCGGGTATGACGGTTGACCACCTGCAGTCAGCTTTGCCGACGGCTTCCGCTGGCGGGAGTGAGCAGGCTTCGGCTGAGACTCCGGCTGGTGTTGCAAATAGCGATTCGTCTTCCAAAATGAGCACATTCCAAGTGATCAGGCGACTGCTTAAGGAAGCCCGACCGCTGGCAGGACTGATGGCAGTGGCCTCCACCGTCGGCACCATCGGCCATCTTTCGTCCACCTTCCAGCCCGTGTTCGGCATTATCGCGGCATTTGCACTTACCGGTAATCCGGTGTGGGGCATGGGTGTTGCGCCCGCCGTCATCATGATGATTATCTGTGCTCTTCTGTGTGGTATCACCCGATACGTCGAACAATATCTGAACCACAATGTGGCATTCCATCTGCTCGCACTCTTCCGTTCCAAGGCGTTCGCCGCGTTGCGCAGACTGGCGCCGGCCAAGCTCGCGGGCAAAGGTAAGGGCAACCTTATCGCTATGCTGACCACCGATGTGGAACTGCTTGAGATCTTCTTTGCCCACACCATCAGTCCGGTGGCCATCGCGGTAACCTCCACCATCATCTACACGATTGTGGCCGCCACCCTAAGCCCATGGATGGCGCTGGCGTTGATTGCTGCCCACCTGGTTATCGGCATCCTTGTGCCGCGATTCTTTGCCACCGGCGTACGTAACCTTGGCCCTGCCATCCGTGGCGCTGCCGGAGAACTCGACAATGTGATGCTCGATGACATGCGCGGCCTGGACGAAATCATCCGATTTGGCTGCGGCGAGGAACGTGCGCAGGCCATCGAGGACCGTACCCATGCGTTGTGGAAGGATCACGCCAAACTCAGCAAGGTCAACGGCCGTTTCACCGGAATCAGCGGACTCTTGGTGGCTGTGCTCGCAGCGGCTTTGGTCGCCGTGGCTATTGCCTGTGCCGGCGCGAACCCGCAGAGCATTCCGGCTCTGATTGCCGCCTTCGTGCTGTTCGCCAGCTCGTTCGGACCGACTTTGGCGCTCACCGCCTTGCCCGCTAACCTGACTCAGACCTTTGCGTCCGCTAGCCGACTGTTCGGACTGATGGACGAGGTGCCCGCTGTGACCGAGAACGGCACTGTTGTGCCGCAGGAGTATATGGGCATGCGTCTTGATGATGTCACCTTTGCATATGCGGGGGAGCACGAAGTCTTGTCCGACTTCTCGCTTGACGTGCCGCAGCATGGCGTGCTGGGTATCCAGGGGCCGTCCGGCCGGGGCAAGTCCACCATGCTCAAGCTGCTGCTGCGCTACTGGGATCCGCAGCGCGGTCAGGTGACGTTGTCCGGCACGCCGCTGCCCGAGGTCGGTGTGCATGCTCGCCGACGTATTCAGGCCATGATGAGCCAGGAAACCCACCTGTTTGATGGCTCTATCCGAGACAATCTGCTGATTGCTTTGCCTGAGTCCGAGGTTGAAGCTGCAAATGTTGCGGGCAATGGGGAAGTGGGTGCCAAGACCGTTGATTCCCGACAGCAGCGGTTGGCGGCGCAATCGGCAGAGGGCGATGCCGTTCAGGTGGCAGCATCTGACGGTCTCGACGCTCGTTTGCGTCAGGCTCTCGCCAAGGCCTCCGTGCTTGATCTCATTGATTCCTTGCCCGATAGCCTTGATGCTCAGGTAGGCGAGCTGGGCGACCGTCTATCCGAAGGTGAACGCCAGCGTATCGGTTTGGCTCGTGTGTTCCTGCGCAATGCTGATCTGGTGCTTTTCGACGAGCCGACCAGTCGTTTGGATGCTTTGAACGAGACTATTATTCTACGTTCCATTCACGCTATGGCCGTGGGTGAGCAGCATGCAGACAAGGAGCGCGGCGCGGCTGTGGTGCTGGTCTCCCACCGCGAATCCACCATGCGCATTGCTGATGCGGTACTCAATCTGTAACTGCCTGTAACTACGCGGGAATCACATCGCATTGCGTTACGTTACCGCGTTGCATTGCGGTTCCTCGCGGGTGGCGGCGATGCCATCTCCGGTTGTCATTGCGTTGCTGCGTTTGTGTTGCGATATGTGATGCGGCAACGCAGCAATGCGGCAATGCAATGTGATGTGGCAACGCGGCAACGTAGCGATGCAATAACGCGGCAACATGGCAACATGGCAATGCAGTAACGCAACGCAGCATTCACGCCTTGATCAAAGCGCCGATGACGAGCGCTTTCCGCAGCCCCGGGCGGAACAGGTCGTGAAATTCATGCGACATTTCGGTTTCGAGTTTGACCGATGCATATGTCGTCAGTGCGAAGGCGTGCCTGTTCGGTGCCGATGATGTGCTCGAGCACCGCGAATCCCTCTTCGGTTCTGCCGGCTTGAATGAGGATCGTGGGCTTTCCGGTGCTCGCACCATGGAGAGCAGGAACGCGGCGGCCGGAATCGCACCCAGCCCCAGCATCCAACGCCAACCGGTGTTGACATCCCAGCTTCTGGAACCGTAGGAGGCGATGATGTAGTTGATGACATTGGTCAGGAAGATGCCGCATATCGCGAGGAGCTGATAGGGAAAGGCAGACAGACCGCGGATATCGGCCGGCGCTTAAGGCCAGACCGAACGTATATTTGCCTGATCCGTGAGTACGTATGGTTGTTCCCAAGGGATTGCGCTGCTTGGAAGCAGCTTGAAATAGGCCCGCCATGTGCTCTTCCTCTCAATACAGCTATGGGGGGTGCCTGTTCATACTGGTCAGATTCTTGTCATATGGCGTTGAATATCTACAAATGTGGGCATTAGTGAGGCGGCTGAGTGGTGGAATCGCGCCGTGGTGTGTGGTGTTGGAGACTCACGAGCATGCTACGCGTTATTTGGTGGTGTGCTGAGAGTCGGGACCTACTCACGTTGGGGGAGGGGAGAAGAGCCTCTGAGACAAGTCGCTGTTCGACTGGAGATTTGCTCACGTGGAAAGCGTGGAAAAGGCGAGAAAATCAGGCGTGTTGGGTGATTTTGACAAATTGGTACACAGGTGTATCATCTTAGGTATTGGTACACGGGTGTACCAAAGAAAACACCCCAAGGAAAGGTGGCCAGAGGAGACTTCGCAAGCGGCCAAACGAATTGAAATCCAACGCAGCAGTCGATTCGTTTTTGGCAATCGGAAGGCAGCCAAAGACAGCCGGAAGATAACCGAGAAGTAACCGGACGAAAACCGGAAGCCAGTCGGAAGAAAGCCAACCACCCGCAAGCCAACTCCAATGGTCCAGGAGGAGATAACATGCGCAACACCAAGAAGGTCATCGCGGCAACGGCAGCCGTGGCCACGCTCGTCGGTCTCGCCGCCTGCGGCAGCAGCAACGACAACAGCGTCAACAAGGGTGACGCCGACAAGGCCGAACTCGTGTTCTGGGGCTGGGATTCCGGCAACTCGATGAAGGAAATCCTCGCTGACTTCGAGAAGGCCAACCCCGGCATCACCGTCAAGTTCAACAACACCGGCACCGCCGAGAAGACCTCCACCGCGCTCTCCAACGCCATCGCCGCCGGCAATGGCGCCCCGGATGTCGTGATGCTCGAAGATCCGACCGTCACCCAGTTCGCCGTCACCGATGGCCTCGTGGATCTGAGCCGGTTCGGTGCCGACAAGCTCGCCGACGACTTCGCCGCCGGCCCGTGGAACAAGCTCCAGTACAACAACAAGCCGTACGCTCTGCCGATTGATTCCGGCCCTGAAATGTTCTTCTACAACAAGGCAGTGTTCGACAAGGCCGGCGTGGACGGCGAGTCCATCAAGACTTGGGACGACTACTACGAGGCCGCCAAGAAGATTCGCGCCATCGGCTCCTACATCACCAACCTTGCCGGCACGTCCAACGACTACCAGCCCTTCACCGCCCAGATCTGGCAGGCCGGCGCCCAGCCGTGGAAGGTCGATGGCGAGAACATCACTATCAACATGACCAAGGACGAGGGCATGCAGCGCTATATCCAATTCGTCCAGAAGCTCATCGACGAAGACCTCGTGGACACCAAGACCCCGAACTGGTCCGATGATTGGAACCGCGAGCTCAACGATGGCACCCTCGCCTCCCTGACCATCGGCGCTTGGATGCCGATCAACCTCATGACCGGCGCCCCCGATCAGGCCGGCAACTGGCGCGTCGCCCAGCTGCCGCAGTGGGAGGACGGCAAGGAAGTCTCCGCCGAAGACGGTGGCTCCGCACTTGCCGTCACCTCGCAGTCCAAGAACCAGGCCGCTGCCTACAAGCTCGTTGAGTACATGACTCATGGCAAGGGCGCTCAGACCATGGCCGACACCGGTACCTTCCCGTCCCTGAAGAAGATCCTGAAGTCCGACTCCTTCACCGACCCGACCACCGAGTCCAACAAGAAGACCAACGACTACTTCGGCGGTCAGAACGTCAACGAAGTCCTTTCCGCCGCGGCTCAGCGCCCGACCGAGAAGTTCCAGTACCTGCCGTACAACCCGTACGCCCAGACCGCTTACGGCGACGAAGTCTCCAAGGCCTACTCCGGCGACATCACCCTGGAGGAAGCACTCCAGAACTACGCCAAGAAGCTGGCCGAGCAAGGCAAGCAGCAGGGCTACAACGTCACCGTCAAGTGACACAATCCGATCTATTGCCGGTACATCCGGCACTGACCAACAATCAAAACCTGCGGCTAGGCCACTCTCCTTCCGCCTAGCCGCCCGATCTCCCACAGCGGGGATGCTCCCCAGTGTCCCCGCTTTCCCATGCCCTCACCTGACGTGACCGCTCCAATCGAGCGACCCCCCTGATAGCGGGCGCAGCACAGCAATCCGTATCCCAAGAAAGCAATCGATTATGTCCGATCAAACAATGGCCGCAGCCTCGCAGCCAACGGTGGGAATCCTGCCTGAGGAGGCGGATCTGCACACGGCCGAGGCCCGCGTCAACAAGCATAAGGCCGATTGGCGTGGATGGAAGTTCATGTGGCCGTTCACGGTGG
>OAVW01000018.1_pt1 | contig 68281 bp, 59 predicted proteins | sample 1495321 | NCBI WGS metagenome assembly OAVW01 (sample SAMEA2580108, study PRJEB22360) | human gut metagenome | biome: human gut; feature: human-associated habitat; material: faeces | place: Denmark | collected 2008/2010 | reverse complement strand
TACATCCCGGCATAAGGCGTGTCCCCGCTACACCAGCATCGAGAATAGGGCCATTCGTGGATTGGCAAACAGAACATTGCCGACGAACGACCCACGGCAGGCGCGTGCGATGAACATCGCGTAGCGATACAGGTTCATGGCATCTCCTTGATGGGGTCTTCGTACGGCAGACATCGAGAAGCCTATCATCATTCAAATCGACGGTGAAACCCACGCATGCCTGACAATACACAAAATCTTCACAAAAGGATTGGGCTTACCGCATACGCTCCGCCTGAATAACGGTCCGGGGATGAATCAGGGGCGAGCTAAGGGTTGCATCTCGTGTTTCCGTCATGATGTCTGGCAAAATAGTGAAGCTGAACATGCGCGGAATCGACCGGAATCGGAAAGGGACTAATCATGCGAGTTCTTGGCAATATCCTGTGGATCATTCTTGGTGGATTGGCCATCGCAATCGGATGGGCATTGGTGGGACTGATTCTGTGCATCTCCATCATCGGCATCCCGCTCGGCATTCAAGCGTTCAAGATGGCGGGACTCACCCTGACGCCGTTTGGCAAAACCGTGCAATACGGCGGCGGAGTCGGCTCTGCCTTGGCCAACATCCTGTGGGTGGTGCTGGTCGGCTGGTGGATGGCGCTCGGCTATCTGGGAGCCGGCGTACTCAACTGCATCACCATTATCGGTATTCCGTTCGGACTGCAATCGTTCAAGATGGCCAAGCTCGCACTCTGGCCGTTCGGCGCGGAGATCGTCAACCTGTAGATTCCAAATACTACAAAGCCGCCAAAGCAACCCTTGACGAGGCGGTCACCGACGTCAACAATTGGATTGATCAGCAAGCCGCCAAGGCCGAATAATAAAACACACATTATGCTGCTGCAGCAGCCAGTCCTTGCAGAACAATGTCATGACAAAGGCCCGAGAAGACGACTTCTCAGGCCTTATCCGTGCCGCTCCTCAGTCGCTTGTAGCGACAGCTCCCCTCAAAGGGGGGAGCCAGAGAAACACTTACTTCGAGATGTTGAACTTGAACTCCACATATCAACAACAGTATATCTCTGACACCTACTGCCACCTATCATCCGGTTAGGCACGATTGTACACGGGTAGCCAATGGGTAGCCAATCACAGACACACCTCTGGCAGCGATTGGACATAGTCCTCGAGATCGGAACGGCGAACACGTACCGTGGACGACGCCGCGTAGCAACAACAAAGGTCACCACTCGCAATGGCACCGCGAATCACTCGCGGCGGGAGTCCAGCGACCGCTGCGGCTTCCGGCACCGTCAGAACGAGCCTTTGACTCAGGGGTACTTCGAAACCGACCTTATCTGACGCATTACATGCAGTCACTATCCGCTCCTTACCTAGCCTCATTTTCCATCCTCTATGCGGTGACAACATTCAATAGACGCAGTCATGCGCCCAACCCAATTCGGACTGAGACAGATGCTATTCCTTCATTCCAAATGCTGTCGCCAAACTAAGGAATTACTTAATATTGTTCATAGTCGGGCATTCATCAAATGCTGGGTGGGATTGCCGTTGGCACGTGGATTCCTTCGCGTGCGCATGCCCAGCTGATGAAGTTGTATACGTCGCCCGGTTCGCGCTGGACGTGATCGGGGTATTGGCGTAGTACTTCGGCTCCGAGGGAGAGGAATGCATCTTCCAGCCATTTCTCGGAGTGACGTTCCTCGCGATAGGCGTGAACAATCGCTGATGCCTGAGTCCCGATCTGCCTATGAGTGGATCCCGGGGTGAATGATTGCTTTACGCGCCATGGATGCTCGCCGGAGATCGGGCGACATGAAGGACGTCCCATGACGGCCAGCGGGTCAGGCGTGCGGGCCGTTCGTCGTTTCGGTCCGTAGCCGTCAATGGCGCCAAAGCGGATCAGCAGACCTCCAAGCTCGGGCGTGACCATTGGCAGTCGGCCAGCGACGGGGGCGTCGATGAGTTCGTATCGGCCGAATACAGTCACGGATCCCGGTGCCACGATGTAACCGTTGTGCCCGTACCGGATATCGATCGGTATCTCGGTCTTGTAGCCGGGCAACTGAGGGTGGACGATATCGCTCAGAGCGATGTTTGGTGGCAACCGGTATAGCAGGTGGTATCCGCCGGATGGGGTGCGCGACATGAAGGTACGCGGGTATTCCGGCGCCCCGTATCGGGCATGAATCTCGCGTTGGACGATTTCCCAGCCGGTTACGGATGAATCCTCCTTGGAAATATCAAGGTCGAACGCGAACACGTCATCCGGCATGGCCATGCCCCATGCTCTCACCGCAGGGTCGACCCACGGCGACGACAGGTCGATTTCCGGTGATTCCGCGGCTTTCTGCCATGAGCGGATGCCGCAATGCCTGTAGAGGGCAAGCGCATCCGGGCTTTTTGGCTTGAGACGAACCACTCGGCCGTCCCGTCGCGTGTATTCCCGTAGCGCGGACAGCACTGGGAAGAACTGGAAACGGGTGAAGCCGCTCATCAGGCCGTCTTCCCCGCTGCTTCGGCGATGGCGTGTAGCCAGTCGTGGATGCCGCCTTCCACAGGCGTCTGAGGCGGCGCATCCGGTATGAAACCGTCTGCTTTTTCATTCGTGGATGATGGCGAGTCAGGGATTGCCTCGATTGCCTGCACGACCGCCATCCAAGTGCCATAGCCAGAGTTTCCGGGCTTTGGCGGCACGTATATGGACGGACGTTTACCGTTGTCATCTTTCGGTGCTTTGCTTCTTTTGACACCTAGTTCTTTCCATCGTCCCCTCATCTCCGGATGGTCGGATGCGAGCACGGAACCGTTAATCAGAATCTCCTGCGCGACCGAGAGCAGGGTGTCATCCACGTCATCAGCTTCCAGTTGGAACTGGACGTCACGTTGGTGAATCACGCGATTTCCTTTTTCGTCTGTATCATCTTGGCATGTCACCCAGGTCATGGCCGACGCGAGCATGAGCAGCGGCCAATGGCCACGGCGTTCAATCGTCAGCAGTTCGCCACGAATCGGAATGCGAATCACGGCGAATGCGAAACGGCGTCGTTCTGCCTGCGAATCGCCGATTGGGAGTTGGAAGTTGGTTGTTATGACATGTGTCGCCTGCGGTATGCCGTGTGTGGCGTCCTGTCCCCGTTTGCGCGGGTTGAACGGGAGCTGACCCGTGAGCAGGGTCTTCAGGTTCGGCAGGCATCTGTTGAACCGGCCGTAGCGTGGATCGTAGTCGTCGGTGACGGCCAGCAGGTGCGTGGTGAGTTCGCCCATGGCGTTTTCGGCGCTCAACTGGCCGACTTGGTTCAGCAGATCGAACGAGAAGGTCATGGCCTGGTCGCCCAAATGCTTCATGAGATCTTTGGTGAGGACGCTTTTCCCGCTGCTCCCGACGCCCTGCAGCACGTACGCGACCTCGGGGTGGGAGCGCATGAACGGTGCCGCGATCATGCGCCGCAGGTTCTTGTTTCCTCCGGATTCGCCTCCGGTCCACCGATCCATGTCATTGCAGTAGCCTATGGCCCATTGTTCGGCCTCCTCCACGGTCAGGTTCACGCTCCTGCTGTAGGTCATGGGGTCGCCAACGGGGAAAGGCTGAAACCCGTCGATTCCATCCACGCCGAGATACTCGGGTGCGTGGTTGTCAATCCGGCGTTCGTATATCCAACGGCCATAAGTGTCGTGGATGGGATCCTGAAGCGATGGGTCGTACCAGCAGCGGATAGTCCCGTTCGTGCAGATGATCATGATGCCGCGGTGAATGAGCAGGCCACAGTATCCGAGGATATCCGTGACGGTGGAGTCGCAACCCGCCAGACGGTTCTTGGCCGCGGCTCCCATTGCGTTGCACCAGTCACCCATAGGAGCCCATGAGGAAAGCAGGGACTCCTTCATCGGCACATCACGTACGATCCTCCGGTATATGACGCCCGTGTACTGGTCGCCAACGCATTCGGGTGACTTCTCAACCAGCAGGCGCTGATCACCGGTCGCTGTCTCCTGAAGACCGCGGAGTAGGTACGGGTAGGGTTCAAGTCCGGTTACGCAATCAGATCGCCAGATTGCGTACCGGGCGTCATCCCGTTCGACAAGCGCAGTGGTGACCGAGTCGTTGGACATGGCCAGCGCCTTATCGGATGCGATGGTGAGTCCATCGACGGCATCGGTGATCATATTGCCGGATTGCTGGAGAACATGCCGGCCGACCACTGCCTTGGCCATGGCCTTCCACGCAATCATGCGATGGTAGTCAATTGTGGGCGTCAAGCCGACGTTGGGAGCGGGACAAGCTTTCGACCGAGGCTTGGCCGTATCGGGTTCGGTCGCCTCTGGGAACGGGACCTTCATTGTTTCGTATCCTGTCTGTGGCACCGCTACCAGTAACGGCTGAATCAGATCAGGAAGCCCCCACACGGTGCCACAGACACAGGAATTCCCTGATCTGCTCCAGCCGAACACATCCGGCCTCTAGCACCCCCATTCGCTTGGGGCTGAGCGCGACGGTCTACGACCCGCACACAGATGCGGGGAGGCCGACAGACAAGCTACTCGACGTACGTACTCTGCTCTCCGTGGTACCAGTACGGGTACGCAATCCACGAAACGGCTGCGACCAGACAAGAATCCCATCTCCGGTTCGCAAACCTGCACAAACGATATTGTCATACGTGGTCGAACGCATCAAGCCGCATTCTCCCAGAGCGAAAAATTGCCAACCATTATGGGTTCGGCCAGCCAAGTGAGAAGCAAGGATTCCGCCGAAGGGTTCAACAGAATAAGGGTTCCGCACAGAACATAAGCCACGGAGACAAACAACCCGGAAGCATAGGGTTTTCCCAATCGACGCATTCGAAGCAACGCGGACAACCGGGACAACAGTGTCAAGCTGTCTCACCTGTCCCCGGCGGAAAGGTCGGAATGGACACATACTGAGACAAGGAAAGCACTGGAATACCGATGATTGAGTCGTCAGGTCGCACTTGTCTCAGTGAAAATGGGGTCTTGGATCAAATCTGTTTCAATCATCACCGGTATCGAACACAGATGTTCGTTTTATGCTCTGAAACCAACATCCGATATTTTCTAGACTAGATTCGCTGATTCAACTGGAATCATTGAGCCAACGTATGATGCGCCCACAACAGGCCAATGCAGCACGATTCTGCGGCATTAGACGCGTATGTATTACCGAGCCGCCCGCCCGCGCTAGGGGCCTACGGCCCGCGCGGCGGGCTCGGCCGCGCAAGCTCGGCCACCATCAAGATCACCGCCGGCAACACCGTGCATCCCGCCAATCCCAGACACGGAACAACGGAACCGGCTACGCCGGCGCATTGACCGGGACGCCAGACCAAACCCGGCGGCATCGTTCTTTTTCCCTGGGGCCGTTTCGACGGCCCGGTCTGTTTTCCCGTTCTTCGCGGGCACCACCCTAACGGTGCGGTTCCGGCCGCGCAAGCCAGCCACACACGAAGCCGTTCGGAGTGTCCGGCTTGCCCGCCCGAAACCGAACCGCCACGGCAATACCCGCCGAAGAACGGCAAAAACAAAATCACAGGAGGACACCATGAACGCCACCGACATCGCCAACGCGCTGGACGCCATCGACACGAAGGAAGGCATCGACGCCATCAGCACGGCAATCACGGACGACATCCACCACAGGGACGCCATCATCGCGCTCGCCATCGAACCCGGCATGCCATCCGAGAACGCCGATGCCCTCGTCAAGCATCCCACATCACGCGAGTCAAGAGCCACTCTCACCAGAATCCTCGAACGCGCCACATGGCACCCCGACACACTCGATGCTCTCCGGATACGCCGCATCGCCGACAACCTCGTCAAGGAAGCCATCCTACGAAAAAACGCGCAACTGTGCGCCACCGCGGCCTACCTGCACTGGCTCATCGAAGACACCAAACGCGCCGTGGACGAGGCGCTCGCCGCCCTTGCCATCAACGAAGACACCAATCTAGCGATGCTTGTCATGGCCGCAATCGAACGCAACATCCGGCGACATTAACCGCGTATGTATTACCTAGGAGAACAGCTCAACCGGATCAATGCCGAGAGCATCCGACAACGCGAAGATTTTGTCAAGCGAAACGGACTGCTCACCGCGCTCAATACGTCCCACATATGATCGATCCATATCCGACGCCAGAGCAAGCCGTTCCTGAGAGAATCCCCTTGAACGGCGCAGGGTCGCGAGTCTCTCGCCGAAGGCGCGGCGACGGCCAGAGATATCGGTCAAAGTCATGACGCCATGTTGGAACCCGGGCTATCATGTAGTCTACGGACTATAATCCGTATTTTGATGAATGGCCGCTCTTTCCACTAAGAATATGGGACGGGCATGCCATCATGATTTCGCTTGACTAAAAATTAAAAGGCATTGACCGGCAAGAAGGGCCAGCAAGGAGAACCGAAGATGTACGAGAAGAACACCGAAACCCAGCCCCCCCCCCAATGGACTCATTGGAGGCTGCGGACGCCGCCGAAAACCACGAAGACGAAGCGACGTGGCTGGTTCCCGCGATCGCGGCCGGCTGCGCGGTCGTATTGGCGGGGGCGGGTTTCGGCGGATGGCATGCGTATATGGCGCATGAGCTGAACGCGGCGAAGACGGCGTGCGCCGGGGCGGCCGAGAACGTGCGCGAGGCGGCGAACGCCTACAACCTCATCCTGAACGGGGATGCGGCGGATGCCGCCGGCATCAAGACGAGCCAGGTGAAGGACGCGAAGACCGTGGACACGCTCGCCAAGGCGTTGAAGGAGACGGCGCCCGAATATGAGGGTTGCGTAGCCGACGGCAAGGACGGTCTGGATGCCGCGACCGCGAAGCTGAATTCCCAGGCGAAATGGTACGGGGCACACGAGAAGAGCCTGTCGGAGGCGGTGGAGGCAGTGACCGACTCCAAGGCCGCGAAGACCTTGGAGACCGCGAAGAACACGCTCTCGAAGAAGCTCGACGAGGCGTCCAAGCTCCTCAAGGACTCCGACGGCAAGGTGCAGGACAACGCGACCCGCGAGACCCTGACCAAAGCCATCGATTCCGGGAACAAGCTCAAGGACGGCAAGGAGCCTTCGAAGCTCGACGAGGCCCGCAAGACGTTGGAGACAGCCATCAAGGGCGTGAACGATTCGGTCGCCGCGAAGACCAAGGCCGACGAGGAGGCCGCCGTCGCGGCCACCGCCCAGGCCCAGGCGCAATCGTATTCGAACACCACCTATCGCCGCCCCTCGACCGGCGGCGGCAACTACCAGCGCGTCAACACCGGAAGCGGGAACGCGAACGCCGGCGGAAACCCGGTACCCAAGGCCCCCGCGCCTGCACCAAACCCCGCGCCAAGCAACAATGATGATGACTATGTGACGCTTAACTGGTGCGGTGTTCTCGGACATGATCCTGTTGCTTGCTGATCCAGTAGATCTTTTCTGCTAAAGCATTACGGGCATTCCTCTCCTCACTGAAAAAAGAGTGAGGAGAGGAATGCCCGTTTTTGAAATGTCCTTCAGCCGCGAAGGGTTCTCATTCGGGCGAACCATCCGATCATGCGTGAAAGGAGTCCTCCGGGCCCGTAGCAGTCGCGCGCCTCATCGTATTTCCGGCAAGCCAGCCGGATATCCGCATCCATGGCACGGAACGCGCGGCGGATGCGATGGAACCTGCGCGCGTACGCTCCACCAGCGCCGGTACGAGTCCCGACCCTCGTGCAGACGATTTTTGGTGGGGCTAGGGTCAAAAGTTGAGCATGCGTTAGATAAGACAGTTTTCGCGGTATCGATCGTCTGCTTAACGATCTGACGACGACAAATTCCGTCACATGTAGAGGAGACTTGACCCGTCGTCATGATATTCAATGATCGGCCATTCATCTTGATAGCTTAGGCCGATACCGCCATTTTGTGAGGGAATGTTGTTTGCATCTGTAACAAAAGACGCTATGCCGTTTCCGTCGTCAATCATCGCCGAGATGCGAATAACAAACGTTCCGGGCCGATCGACGGGAAACTGTTTAGTACGAGGTTCGCCGTTATTCGTGTAAGTAGCGGTTCCAGAGGCATCGACGGCAGCGAATTCCGGCCATTGACGAATCTGTTTTGCGGATTTCACGGTCGCGGTCACTGCATTGCCGTTGTAATCAGCTTTGAGTCCAGTGCCGGAGCGATAAAATTTGTCAACAATCGAGAAACTCAGAATCTTGGATATGCAAGCCGATAGAGAATCCATGTCCGACACCTTAAGATTCGAATACGAGTATTCCGGTTCTCCAGGTCCCGATATGGCAAGGCTTTGATCAACACTGCCCCAATCGGCCTTGCAGGTCATGTCGTACACCCCGGGTGCGAGAACCGTACCTTTCTTCATGCCGCCACAGGCGTATTCGAGTTCATCAAGTGGATACAAAGCGTTGCTGTCACCGTCCGAGGAAATGCGGTATCCTCCCTCGGGGCTTGACACGGTCGACCATTTGCCCTCCTTCGTCTGCCCGGCAGCCTTATAGGAGAACGGAACAACCGGGTTGCCATCACCATTGTTCTCAGCCTCCCCGATTGAGATATCCGTAATCCGCTGCTTTGCTTTGGAGCCGATTTCCGTCGGTGCCGGTTCGCCCTCTGGCCGTTCGGATGGAGTGACGTATTTAAGAGCAGTCTTCACATCGCCCTTAGCGAGTGCCTTCAGATAGTTCTCGGCGGCTTTGGCGGGCGTGCTCGCGTCAAATGCAGCCTGTTCCTGCGTGGAGGCGTTCGACTGCGTAGTATTCTGCTGACCGCATGCCATTACCGGTAATAGCATTGCTGATACGCAGAGCATGGTCATTATTCGGATTGTTTTTCTCATTTTCTTCTCATTTCTCGTGTTCTAAAATGCGTTTGCTGAACAAATGGAAAGTCGAGAGGTGTCTTATTTCAGGCGTTTTACGACTCGTTCCGCAGCTCTGATGCTCGTTCCCGAAGGCGACTGCACCGAAAGGGATCCCAGAAAAGAGGCAAGCCGGTCAACGGCGACGTTCGCGAAAGCATTGTCATAGTGAAGACGAACGCCGATGGTGGCCTGGTTGAACTTCGGATTCCTACGCAAGTCGTAAGAGTCCGGCCCCCACAGAACATCTTGCATGCGATCCGTAGGATCCACGAGGAACACCGTCTGGTCGCCGCGGTAACGCGCCGCGATGATATGCCCCTGCGGCAGATGGTAGACAACCAAATTGTTGCGGGCTGCCCATCCATCCAAAATAGCGGTTATGCGATTGTCCGTGGGCATCGAGGGGTCGTCCACGAACGTCTTGGACGCCTTGCTCGGTTGACCGCTTTCGCTTTTGCCGAAGATGGCCCCGATCACAAAAAGCACGACGACGATGGTGATTATCGTATTCATACTTGCCTGCCCGTTATCGAGATCAGGGTGCGGTATGACCACCGGTCTTCAACTCGTGTTTTCATAAGTCTCCTTCACTAAAAGAGGATTATAATCCTCAAACGATTCTACGCCTCCGGCCACCTAACGGCAGCGCCAATCCAACTAACGAGAAATTTTTGAAAGATGCGTTCCATTCGCCGCATAGACACCACGTGACGGCGGGAAAGCCCCGCCCCATAGTGGAAGGAGAATTCAGATGAATCGCATTCCCGTAGACATTGCCCAGTTGGGCGATGTTCGTTTTCTCGGCGCACAGACGCGCACCGACCCGGAAGGCAAAACCGTTTTGCGTGACGGCGTGCCGGTGCAGAGGGTGAGCATACTGGTCGCCCCGCCGGAAGGCCGCCGTGAGGTGCTTGAGATCAACGTGGCTCGGGTCGAACCGGTCCGCGGCGCGGAGTACGCGAAAACACGTCTCGTGAACCTGACCGCGAGGCCCTGGAACATCGACGGCCGCGACGGCATCTCGTTCTCCGCCGATGACATCACCGTGATCGGCCAGCCGCAGGGCGACAACAAGTAACCATCACGGAGGGCCGGATCACGCGCCGGCCCTCCTCTTTTCGAAAGGAGGACAACATGACCGATTGGCTGCTCACGCCCGAGGGCCTCAGAATCACCGGAACGATCGTCACGCTGCTGATTGTCGCCGGCGTGATCATCCACGTCGCGTTGTGCACGGATGACGTCTACCACACGATCGACGTGATACTGACCGACAGAAGCGCCATGCGGAGCATCAATGACGAAAGATTGAGACCGTTGACCGTCACCTACGGGCCACTGCATCTGCCGATCACAGCGACCATGCACCCGCGCAGCATGCACATCAGGGTGCCGGCCGGACGCATTCCCCACATCCGCGACGAGGAGCAGGCCAACGAAATCGGCAGACAGATTCGTGACACCTACCAGATGGACTCCGCCGAGACCCGCATGCGTAGGGGTATTCGTTATTGGGAGATAACCCGTTGACAAATCGCATCGAACGGTTCATCGGCCGACTGCTTCACAGGGGCGGATCCGATCAGGGTTCGCCCCTGTGCTTCTATGACATACTCCACCGCCGGTGGATCCATTTGCCTCTCGGGCAGCATGTCAGCCTGGTCGGCTCCACGGGAGCCGGCAAATCGAACCTGATTGCCGATCTCCTGCTCAACCTCAGACCCGAGGTGGATTCCGGCACTGCGCTCATTTACGGCATCGACCTGAAAAACGGAATCGAACTGTCACGCTTCGACAGCTATCTGGCAGACCTCGCCACCGACATGGACGAGACCCTGAACATGCTCGAACAACTTAGCCGACTCATGGACGAGCGGGGCGAACAACTCCGATTCGAACACCGCACTTCCACCACTATGGATACGAGCACGCCCATGATCCTGATCGTCATCGACGAGGCCGCCGAACTCGTCGGAGCCATGGACAAGCAAGGCAAGGCCAAGCAGGAACGCATCCGTACGCTTCTCGACCGAATCCTGCGCTTGGGACGCGCCACCGGGTTCACCGTGATCATGGCCAGTCAGGATCCGAGAAAGGAGGCATTGCCTCTGCGCGACAGATGTCCCATGCGCATTGCCCTGCGCCTCAACAGCAAGGAAGAGGCAATCATGCTGCTCGGCGAGACAGCGGTCAAGGCCGGAGCCGCGCCTTGGCTCATTGGCGTACGGCAGGCCGGCACCGGCTACCTCTACGACCGGGACCGGCACCAAGTAATCCGGTTCCGAAGCCAACGCATACCCGATCGGGCCGTACAGGGAATACGGGACTCCCATACGCGCATAGACCCCATGCATGACGAAAAGCACAAACCAAACGGCCCCTACGGAGAGAACCCAACTCCAGCGGCTCGATGACCGACAGGATTGGCGGCAGAAACAATGGAACCGGCGTAACCGGAACGCCGCATGGCTCATCGAGGAAGCCAGGCAGCAGGCCAAGAACACGGGCACGGCGTTCATCAAGCCCATGCGACCGGCCCGCTGCGGCTGGCCCATAGGAAGACCCACGATCCAGCTCGTCAATGGCAAAGCCTCAATCCGTAATCTGGAGCACTGCGCAAGCCCATGGTGCTGCCCAATCTGTGCGACCATCATCCGCGCCAAACGCGCCAAGGATCTCCAGAAAGCAATCCAAATGTGGATGGAACAAAGCCATGGACTGGCGTTCATCACGCTCACCAGACCCCACACCAAAACGGAACGCCTCGACACGGGGATGGATACGGTCATGGGCGCCTGGTCATCTCTCATTGCCAGTCAACGCTGGCGGACGGTGAAAGCCTCCCTCGGGATAGAGCATTGGTGCAGGTCAACGGAGGTGACGTGGAACCCGCGATCCGGCTGGCATGTCCATATCCACGTTCTGGCATTCACCCTCAAACCCCATCCCGACTGTGAAGCGATCAAACAAGAGCTGTTCGGCCTCTGGAATGCGGAACTCGAACGACGGGGCACGAGACCGGCTTCGAAGAAACACGGGATCATCGTCCTGCCCGTCGAAACCACACCCGGCAGGATCAGCAGTTACATCAACAAGGCACCCGACAGAATCGGCAGTGAACTCACACGAATGGACAACAAGCGAGGGCGAAAGAACTCGATCGCCCCGTTCCAACTTCTGGATCAGCCGGTCATCGACCGTCTTGGAGAAAACCGGGCGCGCAGACTTTGGCTCGAATATGTGCACACCACCAGCGGCCAGCACTCGATGTCATTGAGTCGAAAGCTTCGCATCGAACTCATCGGCGGTGAAGAACAAACCGACCGGCAGATCATCGATGACACCAACGGCGGCGACGAGATCCTCGACATACCGGCCGCCGCGTACCGGCAGCTCAAACGCGAACCCAGTGTGATGGCTTTCATTATGAGTCGTGTCGAGACCGGGGAAATACCCCTCGCGATCGACATCATCAACGACGTCAAATAGCCAACTGCTCACGATGACCGCACTTCACCATAAGCCACGGCCATCACCAGAAGCTAAGCGGCAACATCCACCTGAATCAGTTTTGCAGCTTTTTGCGCAGCCATCACAAGAGATTGAACCGGGATATGTTGATACTGAGCATCCACCTTGGCGTCTTCATGACCGACATATGCGAGTCGGACGGCCTCGGGCACATTCTGCTGAGAAAGTGCCGTAATCAGCGTATGCCGCATGCTATGCACCCGTACATGAGGCAGATCAGCCTTTTTCAGGGCCAACTCGAACATGTAACGTTCTCGTGCAGCAGTCACAGCCCGTCCACCATGTTTGTGATCAACGAACAGCAGATCCAAAGGCCTCTCCGAATAACCAAGTCCCCGACGGACCGCTCGCCAACGATCCAGCAGAGACAGCACAGCAGGAGGCAACGGAACAAGACGATTCCCCGACTCCGTTTTGGGCGGTGTCAACCATTCATGGTCTCCTTGCAGAATCGGTCGGAACGCAAGACTCGTCGGCCATTTCGGATCATCTTCCTTTATTCGCTGCAACTGTCGCTTCACATGGATGCAAGCTACACCATCGACCATCACCAGTTCGTCGAAAGTGATGCCTCGCCTCTCCCCCGTCCGCATGCCGGTCTGATAACCCAACACCCAATCGAGTTGCCACATCAGATCTTCCTCAAGGGAACATAATCTTGAAGCCTGCACAGGAGTCAGAATCTGGAATGTCTGACGCTTACCAGTAGGGGCATCCACCAATTCACAGGGATTGTCATGAATTAGCCCCTCCCGAACGGCATCACGCATACACCGCACGAAAGTCGCCCACGTGACACGAACCGTAAGCGGCGACAACGTTGATTTGAGACCAGCAATGCACACACGCAAATCCGCCGCTCTTATTTTCCCAAGCCGAACACCGCCTATCTGCCCACAGATACGTGCCATCTGAACTTTCAGCGATCTCGACGTCTTCGGACGTACACCAACTGTGGCTATCTCCTTGAGCCACCGTTCCGACCAGTCGCGCAGCAAAGGCGTATTCGCCGAAGAGAGTCGCCCCGTCCGTTCATATTCTTTAGTTTTGACTTTCAGACGATTCAGGGCCTTTGACTTCGTCTGCCCTTTCGCCGTCAAACGACGTCGCCGTCCCGTCTCTCGGTCCGGCGGCAGCTCTTTCGCCGCGATCCACGTGCCATTCGCTATCCGGTATGCCGCTCCAGAACCGTGCGGCCGGCGGGTTTTCTTTTCCATATCCATGCCTGTTCCTATGCACTCAAGAAACAGACCCATTCAGCATGCTGTAGGGGTAGCCAAAAGGGTAGCCAAAGCCAGTCACCCACAGACATCCACAGACCTGTTTCGTCGATTGCCGGATAACAGGCACAGACAACAAAAACGGCTTCATACCACGCTAAGCGCAGTACAAAGCCGTTCTCGGGAAATGTCAGAAATTACTTCGAGATGTTGAACTTGAACTCCACAATATCTCCGTCGGCCATGACATAGTCGCGACCCTCCTGACGGAGCTTGCCTTCTTCCTTGATCTTAGCCATGGAACCATCGGCGGCCACGAAATCGTCGTAGGAGACGATGTCAGCCTTGATGAAGCCCTTTTCGAAGTCGGTGTGAATCACACCGGCGGCCTGAGGGGCGGTCCATCCCTTGTGAATCTGCCAGGCGCGTACTTCCTTGACGCCTGCGGTCAGGAAGGTCTGCAGGCCGAGGATGTCGAAGCCCACACGGGCCAGCTGGTCAAGGCCGGATTCGCTCAAGCCGGCGTCGGCGAGCATTTCACGGGCATCCGCCTCGTCAAGCTCGGTCAGGTCGGCCTCGAACTGGGCGTTGAGAAACACGGCCGGGGCCGGGGCCACGGAGGCGGCAAGTTTGGTCTGAAGGTCCTTGTTGGCCAGCTCGTTATCGTCCACATTGAACACGTAGATGAACGGCTTGGCGGTCATCAGGTGCAGGTCGTAGACGGAATCCTTGTCGAAACGACCTTCACGCGCAGCCTTGTCGAGCGTCTCGCCAGCCTCAAGAATGGTCTTGGCCTGCTTGACGGCGTCCATGTAAGCCGGCTCGATCTTCTTGCCACGCAGATCTTTCTCCAGCTTGGGCAGCGCGTTCTCGATGGTCTGCAGATCGGCGAGAATCAGCTCGGTGTTGATGGTGTCGATGTCGTCGGCCGGATCCACCTTGCCGTTGACATGCACAATGTCATCGTCTTCAAAAGCACGCACGACTTCGCAGATCGCGTCGGCCTCGCGGATGTTGGCCAGGAACTTGTTGCCCAAGCCTTCGCCTTCGGAGGCGCCCTGGACGATGCCGGCGATATCCACGAAGGTCACCGTGGCAGGCACGACCTTCTCGGTGTGAACCAGCTTGGCCAGCACCGGCAGACGATCGTCCGGCAGTGGCACGATACCGGTGTTCGGCTCGATGGTGGCGAACGGATAGTTTTCGGCCAGCACGTTGTTGCGGGTCAGTGCGTTGAACATGGTGGACTTGCCGACGTTGGGCAGTCCGACGATTCCGATAGTAAGAGACATGCCTTTAAGTCTAAAGAGCCAAGCGACAAGCGCACGGGAACCGCGAAATGCTCGACTCGCACAATATGAACATCCCCATTTCGGAGTATCCGATAGCAGGGTATAAACGGCGTTCATAACGCAAAACCCGGCCGGCACATCATCAATGCATATTGCGAAGCTCATCAATCACATGCCATCGGTTGCGACTACTGGGTTTTGCGCATCAGCCGGCTGCGAGTTCGAGCAACGGCTCTTGCAATACACCACCCCGACCTCCAAGTCAATACCTTTATCCGCACTCGTCGAACGTTCTTTTCTTGGCGAAATACACCCCCGCCACCCGTTATCCTTATGGGGTAGCACACGGAGCCGCTACGTTTTACCCCATACATGCGGCCCGCAACCATTGAGAGAGACCATGCAACAAGCATTACTACGTATACGGAAGGAGGGCCGGCTGTGAACTGGGAAGTCATCCAAGCAAGTCTTCCACTGTTCGGGAAGGCGTTCGTCTTGACGTTACGTCTTTCCGCAATCAGCGTGGTGCTGGCTACCCTTCTGGGATTGGTGCTGGCATTGCTGCGCGAATACCGCGTGCCTGTGCTCGCCCAAATCAGTACCGTATTCGAGGAGCTGTTCCGCAACACCCCTTTGCTGATTCAATTGTTCTTCCTGTATTACGGATTCCCGTCCATCGGCATCAAATGGAGCGCCGAGATCTGCGCTGTCGTCGGTATGTCCATTCTGGGCTCCGCATACATGTCCGGCGCATTCCAAGGCGGCTTCAGCGGTATTCCGCAGGTGCAGAACGAGTCCGCACGCGCGCTGGGACTCTCGCCTTTGCAGATGATTCGTCACGTGACCCTGCCGCAGGGACTCACGCGCAGCGTGCCGGCCGTCGCCGCGAACATGATTTTCATGGTCAAGGAGACCTCCGTGTTCACCGTTATCGCGGTACCGGAACTGACCAACACCGCACGCGACCTGATCGGCATGTACTACCGCAGCGACGAATACCTGCTGGAGCTGGTCATCGCCTACGCAATCATTCTTATCCCGTTGTCCGTCATCCTCACACTGCTGGAAAGGAGGGTCCGTCGTGGTACTTTCGGCGATAACTGAGGCCTCCGGCGCCAGCGTGCTGTTCACCGGCGACAACTTCACCCGTCTGCTGGGCGGACTCGGCACCTCCATCACGGTGGCCGGACTGGCCCTGCTGGTGGGCACTCCCCTGGGCATCATCCTCGGCGCACTGCGTATCCTGCGCAATCCGGTACTGCGCGCGGTGCTGAGGCTGTACCTCGAGTTCTTCCGCATCGTGCCCACGCTGGTACTGCTGTTCCTCACCTATTACATCCTGCCGCGCGAACTTGGCGTGCAGGTCGACGGCGTGACCGTGGCAGTCGTGACGTTCGGCCTATGGGTCGCGGCCGAAATCAGCGATATCGTACGAGGCTCGTTGATTTCCGTATCCGATCATCAGGTCGATGCCGGCAAGGCGCTGGGCATGAACGGACTGCAGGTGCTGTGGTACGTGCGTATCCCCCAGTCCATCAACCTGATGGTTCCGGCCACCATCAATCTGGCGGCGCGCGTCATCATGACCACGTCCCTGCTGCTGCTCATCAGCGTGATCGACGTGATCACGGTGGGCCAGCAGATCATGGAGGCCAACCGTATGACCCACCCGGACGCCGCATTCTGGGTGTACGGATTCATTTTCCTGCTGTATTTCATCATTTGCTGGCCGCTGGCGATGATCGCCAAGGCCCTGGAGAAGCGAGCCAAGGAGCGTAACAATGGCTGATTCAGAAGAAGTGTCCGTGTCCAACGACTCCGAACCGCTGCTGTCCGTCCGTCATCTGCGCAAATCCTATGGCGATCACGAAGTGCTCAAGGATGTCAGTTTCGACGTCAAGCGCGGCCAGGTGCTGGTGCTGCTCGGTCCCTCAGGTTCCGGCAAGTCCACACTGATTCGTTGCCTGAACGGTTTGGAGACCATTCAGGGCGGTGAAATCTGGTTCAAGGGCCAGAAGATCGCGAATAACAGCGAGAAGACCTGGCGCAAGCTGCGTGCCGAAATCGGCATGGTGTTCCAGAGCTACGACCTGTTTCCGAATCTGACCGTGGCCAAGAACATCGAACTGGGCCCCACCAAGGTGCAGAAGCGCCCGAAGGCCGAGGTCGCCAAGCAGATGGATCAGCTGCTGGCCGACGTGCAGCTCACCGAATACAAGAACTCGTACCCGCGCGAACTGTCAGGAGGCCAGAAACAGCGCATCGCCGTTGTGCGTGCGCTTGCAATGAACCCCGAGCTCATGCTGTTCGACGAAGTCACCGCATCACTCGATCCGGAAATGGTGCGTGAGGTGCTGGAGCTTATGCTTCGTCTCGCCAAGCGCCATATGACGATGATCGTGGTGACCCATGAGATGGAGTTCGCCCGGCGCGTGGCCGACACGGTGATGTTCCTGGAGAACGGCGTGATCCTGGAACGTCAGCCCGGCGACGAGTTCTTCACGAATCCCAAAACCGACCGTGCCAGGAACTTCCTAGAGAGCATGGCTCCGGTCGGCGATGAGGCATGAGTACTCCGTTCATGCCGAATCATCAAGATTTGCAATAACCAACAAGAAAAGGATAAAGGGGAAAGAATTATGTTCAATGTCAAGAAAGCTTTGGCCGGTGTGCTCGCCGGCGTCACGCTAATTTCCGTCGCGGCTTGCGGCAATGGCCCGGATCCGGCTGCCGGCGGCTCCTCCTCTCAGCAGGGCCAGACCGTCGAGCAGATCAAGAAGACCGGCAAGATTCGTATCGCCACCTTCGGCGACCTGCCGCCCTACGGCTATGTGAAGAACGACGGCACCCGCGCCGGCTATGACGTGGCGCTCGGCAACCAGATCGGTAAGGACCTTGGTGTCAAAGTCGACTGGGTGCAGGTGAACGCCGATGGCCGTGTGGACTCGCTGAAGTCCGACAAGGTCGACCTGGTGCTGGCCAACTTCACCGTGACCGACGAGCGCAAGCAGGTGGTCGACTTCGCCGATCCGTACATGAAGGTGTCCATCGGCGTGGTCTCCCCCGACAGCGCCAAGATCACCAGCGCCGATCAGCTCAAGGGCAAGCAGCTGGCCGTGACCAAGGGCACGACCGCCGAGGCCTTCTTCACTGAGAAGTACCCGGATGTTCAGCTGCGGAAGTTCGATTCCAAGACCCAGCAGTTCCAGGCCTTCAAGGATGGCCGTGTGGCCGCCCTCGCCGACGACAACACCTACCTGTACGCGTGGGCCAAGGACAACCCGGGCTACACCGTGGGTATCAAGACCATCGGTGACGAGTCCACCATCGCCCCGGTCGTGAAGAAGGGCAACAAGAGCCTGCTCGAATGGACCAACAAGGAGATCAAGACCCTGACCTCCAACGGCTTCTTCAAGGACGCCTACCAGAGCGAGCTCGCCCCGAGCTTCACCTCCGACATCAAGCCGGGAGACGTGATCATCGAGTAGTTTCGTCTGCTTCAGACTGCTCCCGCTGGCGAGGGCTGTCATGCGAAGCATGACTGGGGGTGGTCCTGTGATTCGGGAGACCCCCAGTCGGCTTCCGCCGACAGCCCCCGCCGGCGGGGGCAATTTTTTTGCCGAGTGCAGTCAGCCGACGATGGCGTCGACGGCGTCAATGACCGCGCCACGGAAGCCGTCTTTTTCGAGCTGGGCGACGCCCTTGATAGTGGTGCCGCCAGGCGAGCAGACAGCATCCTTCATGGCACCAGGGTGGGTTTCGGTGGCCATGTACAGCGCTCCGACGCCCTCGACCATCTTGGCCGCCAAGCGGTAGGCGGTGGCGCGTTGCAGACCGTACTGCACACCGGCATCGCCCAGTGCCTCAATGTACATGTCGGTGAATGCGGGCGCGCAGCCGGCCACCACCATGGCGATGTTCATGTGTGCGGTATCCACGCGCTCAATGAGGCTGATGGGCGCGAACACCTGCTCGAAGGTCTCGGTCTCCTCATCGGTCAGGGTGTTGACGGATTCGGTGACGAGCACGCCCTCGCCCACAGCCATCGGCGTATTCGGAATCGTGCATTGAATGTGGATGTCCGGAGAGTCGACGGATTCGCCGTCTTCGGTGGTGAACAGATCCTGATATTTCTTGAGATTCCAGCCGGCCGCAATGGAGACGACGATTTTGCCAGGCTTGGCGAGTTCGCTGGCGAGCGGCTTAACGACGGCGTCAATCTGATAAGGCTTGATGGCGATGATGACCACGTCGGCGGCCACCACCACTTCCAGCGGATTGTGCAACGGGCGCACGCCGAGCTCGGCAGTGGTCTTCTCGAGTTTGTCATAGCGGGCGGCGCAAGCGACCATCTGGCCGCCGGTGACCACGCCCGCGTCGACAAGACCTCGGGCGATGGCCTGAGCCATGTTGCCGTATCCGATGAATCCAATGGTGAGATTCCGGGTCATAAGATTTCCTTTCGTCCGTACTTGGGCTCCCCTCTCTCTAAGGGGGCTGTCAGCGGAGCTGACTGAGGGATGTTTTCCGCACTTGACATACTCCCCTCAGTCTCGCTCCGCGAGCCAACTCCCCTCCAAGAGGGGAGCCAAAAAGGTTAGAACAGTTCTTCGAGGTCGCCTCGGTTGAGGGCTTCGTCGTAGAGGTGCTTGAACACCACCGAACCGTGCAGTCCGTCGTGCTCGAACTCGTTGGTGGTCCAATAATGGCTGTTGCCCACGCGGCTCAATGTGTCGAGTTGCATGCCTGAGTCGACGTACATGTCGTCGAAGTAGACACCGGCCTGCAGCGGCACTTCGTTGCGTGCCAGCTGGTCCTCGTCATAGATCACGCCGAAGCTCGTGTCTTCCATCAGCAGGTCCATGGCGGGCTTGAACGGGCGCAGCGCGGCCTCCTGCTCGAACATCCACGGGAACATGGCCTCGCCGGTGAAGTTGAGCGGGCGCACATCGGCACCGAACTCGGACTTGCCGTCGCGCACACGCTGGGCGGCCCAGCGAATCGGCTGGTCCATCTCGCCGTTGGCGTAGATGAATTCCTGCAACGGCCAGTACAGCGGACGCGATGAGGTGGCGTTCATCACCTTGGTCAGGAATTCGTCGGACAACGGCGATGCGGCGGAAGCGGAGCCGTCGCCATCGAGGAAGGCGCTGTCGAGGATCCAATGCACTCGCTCGAAACTCGGCTTCTTACCGAAGTCGGAGCCAAGGCACTGCAGACGTTCCACGGTGAGCGGGTCGCCGTTGGGCATGATCGGGAAACCGTGGGCCGCCATGCCGGCGATCACGCCGAGACGATGTTCGACTTCGGTTCCCGCCATCGGGTTCAGTACGGAATCGGTCAGCTTGCCCACGAACTCGGAGACTTCCGCGGCGGTCGGCAGCTTCTCCACAATGGCCGCCACACGCTCCTTGTCCTGCGGATAACGCTCGTAGAACTGGGCGGTCTTGCGAATCACACGCGGGAAGGTGTGCTCATAGACCTCGGTGGCGCAGGCGGGCACGTGCGGAATGCCGCCGGTGGTGAAGCTGGCGATCACACCGGCCGGGAACAGGGACAGCGTGGTCAGGGTCAGGAAGCCGCCATAGCTTTGGCCCATTGTCACCCACTTGCGCCCGCCGAACTCGGTCAAACGCAGATGCTCGAAGTCACGCACGATGGAATCGGCGAGGAACTTCTTCAGGTAATCGGCCTGGGCGCGAGCGCCGGCTGCGACATCACCTTCATGGGCGGCGGCAATACGGGCCATGGTGTGCGTGTCCACGCGCGAAGAACGACCAGCACCACGCTGGTCGGGCAGAATCACACGAAAATGCTTGGTGGCCTCTTCAATCCAGCCATCGGAGGTGGGACTGTTCAGACGCGGGCCCTCACCGCCGGGACCTCCCTGCAGGAAGATCAGCAGCGGCAGGTCATCGTGCACGTGTTCGGGCGTGGTGACCACACGGTAGAACAGTTTGATGGTTTCGCCGTCGAATGCTTGGCCTGGCTCATGGCCGGACCAAGCGAGAGGAACGTCAATGGAATGGTCCTCGATGGCGAGGCCCGGTACATAGTATTTGCTCAGCAATGTCATGGCTCAAATTCTAGCCCACAAATCCGTCTGAAGGGTGATGTCGGCTTGTTAACGGACACGCTAGCCTTGGGACGTATGGAAATGGTCGCGCACGTGAGGGCATGGTTCGCTCGGAAGCCGAGTCACACCCTGCTATGGGACACCCTGCTCGCCGCAGTACTGACATTCGGACTCATCCCGTTCATCAGTTCCACCAGTTCCTCTTCGACTCCTGGACTATTGTTCGTGTCGAACAATTATTCATTGTTGTTCTGGTCGCTACCGACGTTCGTTCCGCTGATGCTGCGACGATACCAGCCGGAGATCGCCGCTTGGTTGTTCGTGGCTCTGACCGCCGCCCATCTCGTCTTCGGCCCGTCGACGGCCTACGGCGACTTCTACACGCTTATCATCCTGTATTCGGTGCTCGTGTACGGCAATCCCAAGCAGTCCTTGCGATTCATTATCACCGCCTTTGCCATGGGATTGGCCGCGGCTGCGGTCTGGGCGGTGTCAATGAACGTCGGCCCGCTGTTCAAAAGCGGTTCCTCCAATGCTTGGACCGCCTGGATCAGCTGGCTGCCCACCGCTGCGGCCATGCCCATATGCCCGGCCTCTCCCGGTCTCATCAGCGAGCCGAGCGTATCCAACTGCGGAATCAAAATGCTGCGGGATATGGGCGTGCTGGCGCTGTGCATGGAAATCAGCGTGCTGAGCATTATCATCATGGCGTTATGGCAGCGTGCGTGCAAGGCCACGTTCACGGCCATGCGCGAACGCAATGCTTCCATAGTGGCCCACGAAGCGGAGGAGACACATATCGCGGCGCTGGCCGAACGCGCGCGCATTGCCCGTGATATGCATGATGTGGTGGCCCATACGCTGTCGACGATTATCGTGCAGTCGGATGGCGGCCGATATGCGGGCGCGCATGATCTGGCCGTCGCCAAGCATACGATGAGCACGATTCGCCATGAAGCGGAACGCGCGCAGCGTGATATGCAGCGACTGTTCGGCGTGTTCGGCACGGATGATGATGCCGGGTATGCGGACATCGATTCTCTGTTCGACGGTCATCTGGTCGTATCCCGGCGTGTGACCGGCAAGTCACGGCCGGATCGTTTGACCTCCGATGCGGATGCCGCCGTGTTCCGCTTGGTACAGGAGGCGCTGACCAATACGCGCAAGCATGCGGGCGAGGGCGCGAAGGCCTCCATCGATGAGGTGTGGTCGGATGACGGGCTTGCGATTACCGTGTCCGACAACGGCCAGGGAGCGGCATCCGCCGCCGACGGGCACGCACCCGGCTATGGGCTGATGGGCATGCACGAGCGCATCGAATCGTTGGGCGGCAGCGTCTATGCCGGCCCTGGCCCGAACGGCGGGTTCATCGTGGCGGCCACGATTCCCCTCTCCCCCGAAATCGCACAGACCGCCATAGAACCGTCTGACGCTTTGTCCTCCACCATCACACGACTACGGAAACTCCTGGATTCGATACGCCCCAAGCCGCTCGATCAGGGAGATACCGGTGAGTCGAATTGGGTGGCCCGCTTCGCACAATGGACCGAACGGCATTATCTGCTGGTGGATATTCTCATCACCGTGGCGCTGATCGCGATGTTCAGTTCCGCGACGCGCAGCGAGCTGCAGATGATGACGGTCAGCAATGACCCAGTTCAGCCCAACACTGTGCTGAACATGACACTGACCATCATCATGCTTGCCCCTCTGGCTTTCCGACGTCGGTTCCCGGAGGGCAGCGCACTGGTCATGGCGATTCTGTCCACCGTGCAGCTGCTGTTTCTGCCATCCATCCTGACCGTCAACATGTTTGCATTGGTGTCCGTACACGCCGCCGCACTGTATGGACGGGAACAGGCATGGAAATGGGTCAGTGTGGCGCTGGTCGCGGATTCGTGGCTGGCCGGCATCAAGGTAATGTCCGGCTGGAACGGATATGACATGCTGATTCAGATGCTGCTGCCCCTCAACGGCGAATCGGCGATGTCCCGCTGGCTACTGGTGCTTTCCGGCCTGATACCGGGTGGCGTGGTGATGCTGTTTGGCTTTGCGTGCATTGCGATGGCCCGGTGGAGCCGTTCACGCGGCTCGAACGCGCTGGTGCTCATGCAACGCGAGGAGGCGCTCAAGGCCGAGCAGGAGCGGCAGAAGGTGCTGGCCGCCAATCTGGAGCGCAATCGCATCGGCACGGCCATGCAGGCCGAGGTATTGAATACGTTGGAATCGGTGATCACGCAAGCCGATGATGGGCTGGCCATGCTGAACTCCGAACCGGCTCCCGATGGCGAGCAGATCATCGCCGCGTTCACGGTCATCGGGGAACGCGAGCGTGCGGCTCTGGCGCACATGCGGCAATTGCTGACGGTGCTGCGCGAAACCGGATTCAGCGACGAGATGCATGAAGGCGCACAACCCGACATGCAACTGCGACCGGCTGCTCCTCTGTCCAGCCAGATGAGGCAGGTGGAATCCACATCTCAGACGGATTCGTCCACGAACATGAACTCAGGGAACAATCAGGGTGTCCATGGAGCGGCACTCGAATAGGAATCGGATACAGTGGAGAGCATGAACGAGAGCAGAAGCATTCGCGTGATCATTGCGGACGACCAGGAGCTGGTGAGGGCCGGCTTCGCCATGGTAATCGGCTCGCAGCAAGATATGGAAGTGGTCGCTCAGGCGTCCGATGGCGCCGAGGCCGTGACGATGGCGGAGACCCTGCACCCCGATGTGGTGTTGATGGACGTGCGCATGCCGGGCATGGATGGCATCGAAGCCACCCGCCGTATTACTTCGCTGACCGCCGGCACGGATGGCACGCAGCCGACCCGTGTGATCATCCTGACCACATTCGATTTGGATGAATATGTGATGGCCGCCATCAATGCCGGCGCTTCGGGTTTTCTGCTCAAAGACACCGAACCGGAGACGCTGCTCAATTCGATTCGCACCGTGTTCCAGGGCAATGCGATCATCGCGCCTTCGGCCACCAAGCGTCTCATCGAGAAAATGATGCAGGACGGCTATGCGCAGCATGGGTCGTTGAGTGGCGGCGTTTCGAACGCAAGTTTCAATGGCAATGCTGGCGGCGTCGCCGACACTACTGGAACGGTCGGAGCTACGGGTGCCGATTCGACGAACGGCATTGGCACCGCACACCCCACATATACCGATCCCGAGCTGGAACTGCTCACAGATCGCGAACGTGAGGTGCTGGTGGAAATCGCCCATGGTCTAAGCAACCAGGAGATCGCGGACAAGCTCTTCATCTCCTTGCCCACGGTCAAAACCCATGTGGCGCATATTCTGGCCAAAATCAACGCCCGAGACCGCGTCCAGGCTGTGGTCTTTGCGTACGATAACGGGTTGGTGTGACCTCCCCAATACACACGATACGGCAGAACAAGTGGTATCCGCCTCGAAAGAGGTACATTCGCCTTTCTGCAGAAAGCTATCTGCTTTCAGAGAGATATCCGAGACCTGATAACACGAGTACGATCATTGCAATTCCAACGGTTGTACTCGCGTTTTCGTATATCCGGTACCCCTTTAAAAGCAGATAGCTTTCCGCAAAGGAACGAATGTACCTCTTTCAAGGCAGATAGGTCTATTCGCAGCACACGAATAGACCTATCTCTTCGCTCTTAGACTATGACCGGGCCACTAGGCCTCAGCCAAAGCCTCGACGGGCGGCGTCTTGACGGCTCTGCGGGCGGGGGCAACACTGGCGAGCAGCGCGGCAAGCGCCGCCACGCCAAGCACTGCACCATTGGTGGTCCACTCGAACGGGAACACAGTGTCACCATACAGGCTGAACACCATATAGGACCCAAGCCAGCCGAACAGGGTGCCCAGCGCCACACCCACCACGCCGGAGACGAGCGACAGCAGTAAAGCCTCCACTGCCAGCGAACGCCGCAGCTGGCCGCGCGTCATACCGATGGCACGCAGGGTGGCGGATTCGCGGGTGCGTTCGATCACCGATAGACTCAGCGTGTTCGCCACACCGACCAGTGCGATAAGCACAGCCACCGCAATCAAGCCGACAAGCAACGCCATCATGCCGTTGATCATGGTCTCCCACTGCGTGCGTGCGGCCACCGGACCAGACACGTCAATGTCTGCACTGGCGGAGAATGCATTCTGCACGTTGGTGAATACGTCGTTCAGCGTGGTGCCCGCGCTTTCGGCGTCGATACGCATAAGCATGATATGTCCGTTCGCTTTTACATCACCGTTGGTGAAGTGACCGGCATCCACGAAGGCGACTGCGGCATAGTTGGCTGAGATGCGACGATAATCCACCTTCTGCGGCGCGAGGGTCAGTGTCTGCACGCCATCGGATTGTCCGCCATCGTTCTCAGTATCACTCGCGGCAGCATCAGCTGTACCAGTCTGCGAGCCGGATACATCACTGGTGAAGGTGACGCTCTTACCTAGCGGAATGTCCTTGCCCGTGGCAGCGGAATACTTGGGCATAAGTACGGAGTCACCGCTGATGGTCACGCCAGACAGGTCGGCACGCACCACTTTGCGCAGCGCGTCAACACCATCCACGCCAACGATGAGTACGTTCAGATCCTTGCCATTGGCATCCTTCATGCTCATCATGCGAGTCGGCGCGTAGATACTATCCTTAATGCCCTTAATCTTGGCGACCTCATCGGCCTGTTTGCTGGTCATATCAGCACCGGCCGCGATCATGTCGACGCTGTAGCGCGTGGTCAGCGCCTCGTTCATGGTTTGCTTGGCGCTGGCGGCACCGGTGGCGATGGTGGAGACCAGCGTCACGCCGATAAGCAGTGCGGCACCGGTGGCGGCCACGCGGCGCGGATTCTTCTGGATGTTCGCATGCGCCACCTTGGCGGACGGCCCGGCAAACGCAACCAGCGCGCCCACACCGCGCATCAATACCGGCAGCCAGAATGTGGCGGAAAGCACCAGTCCGAGGAAGATCAGCGCGCAGCCGGCGATGGCGGCGAGCAGTACCATCGGATACTGCTTGTCGGCCAGCGAATCATGTCCGGCGATCTTTTCGTTCATCTGCCAGGCGGAGAATGCGGCCAGACCGATGCCGACGAGCACCAACAGACCCGCAAGTATGGCACGGATCTTACCGGCCCGACGGGTATCGTTCAGTTCGATGGGCCGCAGCGCTTCCAGTGGAGTCACGGCGGTGGCGGAACGTGCGGAGCCAAGCGAGGCGATCACGGTCATAGCGATGCCGAACGCAATCGGCACCACGAACGCCGGCCAGGACAACACCAATCGCATGGTCATGCCGGTGGCTTTCATCAGGCCGGATTGGCACAGCGCCGCCATCAGTCCGATGCCGAGGCCCACGCCCAGCATGGAGGCGATGAGTCCCAGCAGACCAGCCTCGAACAGTACGGAGACATACAGCTGGCCTTTGTTCGCGCCGATGGTGCGCAGCAAGGCAAGCGTGCGACGGCGTTGGGCGACGAGCACTTGGAAAGTGTTGGCGATGACGAGCGCCGCGACCAGCATGGCGAGGATGCCGAAGCTCAGCAGGAAGATGGTGGTGATACTCGTATCGCCCTTGCTCACGGATTTGATGGATTCCTCTTCCATCGCTGCGCGGGATTGCACGGTGAAATGTTTTGGCAGCAGCTTGTCGATTTGTTTCACGGTGGCGTCGGCGGACGGCTGATCGGCATCGTCGATATCGAGGTAGACAAGATAGACATTGAGTTTGCCGAAATCGTCGATACCGTTCATCGCGGTGATCACGTTATCGGAAAGCACTGAGGCTCCGCCGTAGTACGCATAGGCGCCGTTCGGGTCTTCGGTGATACCCACTACGCGAACAGTCATACCGGAATCAGCGGCAGTGTCGTTGCCGGCGGAACCGTAGCCCGTCGAAGCTACGGCCTGCGCGGTACGGGAGTTCACGGTCACGCTATCCCCCACCTTGACACCAAGCTGATCGGCCACGGACTTAGTCAATGCTATTTCGTTGCTATCGACCGGCTGGTCGCCTTGAATGATGCTAACCGGCAGCAGATCACGCTGTGCGGCGGTGGTGATGGCATAGCTGCTGGCATGCTTGTCGCCATTGGCCACGGTTACGGAACTCGAGGATTCGACGCGCACATCCTTGACACCTTCTGTGGCGCGGATACGGTCGAGTTGGAAGTCGTTCACCGTGCGAGCGTAGATGTCATTCTGCTCCTGTTCGCTCAGTCCATCGCTGGCATTAGCGCTGATCACATAGTTCGCGCCGCCAAGCTGTGCGGTGGTCTGACGGGCCAGGGAATCGTTCATGGCGTTGCCGAACAGGAATGTGGCCGCAATGAACGCGGTGCCGATCAGGATGGCGATGCCGGCCGGAATCAGCATTCTGGCGCTTTTCTTCATGAGTTTCACTGTGATGGAAAACATGGGTTCGTCCTACTCTCTTGCTTCCCGTGGGTCAGCGGGCGTGGCGTGCGGCGGCACGGGCGTGGCGCAGCGTTCCCTCACGCCCAGAGGTGGGAACGGCCGGCGGCAGCGGCGCATCGGTGATGGGCAGATCCGGCACGTTGCGCACGCCTGCCATCTGTGCCATCTGGTCAGCAGGAGTATCGGTAAGAGTGGTGCGGGTGGTGCGCTCTCGCTCGGCCATAAGCAGTTCGTTCATGACTTCGGCGTTGGGATGCTGTTCGTCGGCCACGATCCGTCCGTCGGAGAACACGATGGCACGGTCCGCGTAGGAGGCTGCCACCGCATCATGCGTGACCATGACGATGGTCTGTCCGAGTTCGTTGACCGAACGCTTCAGGAAACCGAGCACTTCGGCGCTGGAAACGGAGTCGAGGTTGCCGGTCGGTTCGTCGGCGAACACCAGCTTCGGCTTGGTAATCAGCGCGCGGGCGATGGCCACGCGCTGCTGCTGGCCACCGGACAGTTCATTCGGTCGGTGGTTCAGGCGCTGCTTCAGTCCCAGGGTTTCGACGAGCAGGTCGAACCAGGCGCGGTCGGGCTTGTCTCCGGCGAGAGTCAGTGGCATGAGGATGTTCTGTTCGGCGGTGAACATGGGCAACAGGTTGAAGCTTTGGAAGATGAAGCCGATCTTGTGGCGGCGTAGCAGGGTGAGCTGCTTGTCGTTCATACGGGTCAGGTCTGCCCCGCCGAACAGGATATGGCCGGAAGTGGCGGAGTCGAGGCCGGCGAGCGTGTGCATAAGCGTGGATTTGCCGGAACCGGACGGGCCCATGATGGCGGTGAATTTGCCGCGTTCGAAACTGACGTTCACGTTGCGTAAAGCATGAACCGTGTTGTCTCCGGTGCCGTAGTCCTTGACGAGGTCAACGGCCTGAATGGCGATGCCGTGTGATGCGGCGGGGTTTTGTGCGTTCATGACGTCTCTCCATAATTTGACCGGGCCCATTGCCCGGATGATGATTCCAACTTATGAAGAAACGGCGGCGCTCCCCATCGTGCGCCAGGCTGAATTATCGGTTCATCCTCATCCTCGAGGATTACGGGATTATATGCGCAGCGAATGGTTCTCAATAAGAAAACTGTGAAGCCTATTAGCAAAGAAACGAACACGGGTTTTCCGGAATCGGCCTTATGTTGCGGTTCGACGATATGTGCGATTGATTGATAATGTGCGTTTGACTCACACTTTTCCTATTGAGGATCATTCGCTGTGCAGTCAAACACAAGAAAGCTCGCACTGCATGACGTCAGTGCGAGCTTTCTACTCCTTGAGTCAAGTTATCGGACGGAAGGTCCCCCATGTGCCTTTGCATTGTGCGGCGCACCCCATAAGCGCCGCTCCCCTTCCTGCCTCAGCGCGCCTTCCTGCCGTCTCACTTGGCCAAGCCGGAAGCGCGAAGGGCTTCGAAGCCGCCCTTCAGATCGTCGAGGATGTCCTCGATGTTCTCGGTGCCGATGGACAGGCGGATGGTGCCCTGGTGGATGCCCTGGTCCTCCAGCTCTTCCAGGGTCTCCTGGGAGTGGGTGGTGGAAGCCGGGTGGATGACCAGCGACTTGGCGTCGGCCACGTTGGCCAGCAGGGAGAACAGGTGCAGGTTGTCGATGAACACGCGAGCCGCGTCCTTGCCACCCTTGATGTCGAAGGTGAAGATGGAGCCGGCTCCGTTCGGGAAGTACTTCTCGTACAGGGCGTGGTCCGGACGGCCCTCGATGGACGGGTGGGAGACGGACTCGACTTCCGGCACGGTCTGCAGGTACTCGACGACCTTCAGCGCGTTCTGAACGTGGCGCTCGACGCGCAGGGACAGGGTCTCGGTGCCCTGCAGCAGCAGGAAGGCAGCGAACGGAGACAGGGTGGCGCCGGTGTCGCGCAGCAGAATGGCACGGACGCGGGTCACAAAGGCGGCTCCGCCGAGGGCCTCGTAGAAGTTCAGGCCATGGTAGGAGGGATCCGGCTCGGTCAGAGTCGGGAACTTGCCCGGAACGGCGTTCCAGTCGAACTTGCCGCCTTCGACGATCACACCGCCGAGGGTGGTGCCGTGGCCGCCGATGAACTTGGTGGCGGACTCGACCACGACGTCAGCGCCGTGCTCCAGCGGGCGGAACAGGTACGGGGTGGCGAAGGTGTTGTCCACAATCACCGGCAGGTTGTGCTTGTGGGCGATTTCGGAGATGGCTTCGAAGTCCGGCAGGTCGGCGTTCGGGTTGCCGAAGGTCTCGAAGTAGACGAGCTTGGTATTCTCCTGGATGGCGTCCTCGAACTCCTGCGGGTTCTCGGCGGAGACGAAGGTGGTGGTGATGCCGTCGCGCGGCAGGGTGTGGCGCAGCAGGTTGAAGGTACCGCCGTAGATGTTCTTGGCGGCGACGATGTGGTCACCGGACTGGGTGATGTTGCGCACGGCGTATTCGACGGCGGCGGCGCCGGAAGCGACGGCCAGACCGGCGGTGCCACCTTCAAGGGCGGCGATGCGGTCCTCGAAGACGCCCTGGGTGGTGTTGGTCAGACGGCCGTAGATGTTGCCCGGGTCAGCGAGGCCGAAACGGGCCTCGGCGTGGTCGAAGTTGTGGAAGACGTAGCTGGTGGTGGCGTAGATCGGGACCGCGCGGGAGTCGGTGGCCGGGGCGGCCTGCTCCTGGCCGACGTGCAGCTGCAGGGTTTCAAAACGGTACTTCTTGTTGTTCTCGGCCATGGTATTCTCCTTGGTTGTGCTAGGTCGCGAGGATATTTTCCTTGCCACCCGCCTGCCGTGTTCGGGCGGTTGGCGAGGTGTTGGTTATGAAGTTACGACGCTCAAGGTGCATGTCGCAAGCTGAGCGTTATCGGGGTTGCCTATAGACCCTTATAAACCCTTGGAATCATTGGGATATGAGGCGGTTACGTCGGGCAAAATAGTCATCAAAAATCTCACGACACGCCGAGACACTTCCACGTCTCTTCGCGACAGAAATCCAGGAAATCATCCTCAATTTCCTGAAATTCTGTCACTGAGGTGACGTCAGCGACAGAATTTCAGGACGAATGGGTTTATTCCCGAAATTTCTGTCACTGAGACGGATTCAACGACAGCAATTCAGGGGATCAGGGATGATTTCCGAAATTTCTGTCGCTCAGATGGAACCAGCAACGGAATTTTTGGGGTGGATGGTTTTATTTCCAAGATTTCTGTCGCTAGGAGTTTGAGCGATCTGTTGAATTCGGCGACGGAACCTCACCAGATGAATACCGGTTAGCGTGTCCGTATCCCTACAGACTAGTGTCAACTGTGATTATGTGACATCCGTCTGATTGATTGGAGTTTTCTAGTGTCCGACGTTACGTTGTACGACCGCGATCCGAAGTACATCCCGCGCGTGGCCGCCGTGCATGACATGTGTGGCTATGGCAAGTGCTCGCTGACCGCCGCGATTCCGATTCTTTCGGCAGCCGGCTGCGATGTCTGCCCGGTGCCGACCGCCCTGTTCTCCGCACACACGAAGTACGCGGTGTTCACCTTCCATGACACCACGGATATCCTCTCCGGCTATCTGGATGCCTGGCAGAAGGAAGACGTTGAGCTTGACGGCGTGTACTCGGGATTCCTGGGCTCCCCCGATCAGGTGGCGATTATTCAGCGTCTCTACCGCGAATATCCGAATGCACTACGTTTGGTCGACCCGGTGATGGGCGACGCCGGTGAAATGTATCCCACGTATACGCCGGAACTGTGCGAGGCGATGGGTGCGCTGGCCGACGGCGCCGATGTGCTGATGCCGAACCTGACTGAAGCGAGCATTCTGACCAAGCGCGACTACCCCGGTCAGGATATCGATGAAGCCACGGTTGACGAGCTGTTGGGCGCGCTGCTGGAGCTTGGCGCGAAGAACGTGGTGTTGAAGGGCATCGACCATGGCGACGGCAAGATCATCAACTATGTGGCCAGCGCCTCCACTGGTGTTACCGGCAAGATCGAACTGGCACATGACAAGCTGCCGTACATGATTCACGGCACGGGCGATGCATTCGCTTCCGCCCTGTGCGGTGCGGTGATGGCCGGTCGCGGACTGGCCGAGTCTGCTGAGATTGCCGGCGAGTTCGTGCGTCATGCAATGGAAAGCACGCGCAACCAACCTCACTTCGAGGATCGCGGCGTCAGCTTCGAGCTCAATCTCGGAGAACTCACCAATTTGGTGAAGTGACCCACTTTGGCTCCCGCTGGCGGGAGCTGTCAACGAAGTTGACTGAGGGTGGTCTACTATCTGCACGCACCACCCTCAGTCTAGCGGGAGCATCCCAATCTACCGATTCTTGAAGTACTTGAGCAGGTGGCTTTCCCGCGTGCTGAGTACGGCAACTAACGCCCCAACCAGCACACCAACCACTACGCTTATCGGCACCCGAAGCAGCGTGTCGGTAAGCGCCATTGCCTCTGCATTCCCGTTCTCCAGCCGTACCCATACCAGTAACAGGCTTGATATCAGTATGCCGGCAAGTGCCCACACCCTGAGTTCTAAATAGAAGCGCAACACCCGCTCTATGGTTGGAAGTGTTCAAGTTCATAACCAGAGAGAAAGCGTCGCGCTCGATATGAAAGCCTATTCCCACCTGTCGGCAGAGGAACGCATCCGGATCGACGAGTTGAGGAACCGCGAGGGGCTCGGGGTCCGCCAGATCGCCCTGAGGATCAGCCACGGCAAGCCCACCGTCAGCCGCGAACCGAGGCGCGGCCCGTGGCTCGCGTCCAACGAGAACGAGTCCTACCGCCCCTACCGGCCGAAACGGCTGAAGACGGACGCATCCGCCGTTACCTGCCCAAGAGGACCAGCCTCGACGGCCTGACGGACGAGGACCTGCAGGCCATCGTCCAGGAGATCAACGACACCCCCATGAAGGTCCCGGACTGGGAAACGCCCAACGAGGCTTGGTACCGCAAACTCGGCAAGGTAATGTCGAAGACAAGCCACCCACAGACAAACGTTGCACTTACAAATAGGTAACGGGATCGCGAATGTCATCCGCTGGATGACATAGCGAAGCACATACTTTCTGAACTAATGGTGGATAACCGCACTTTCATCCACACGCTGTCCACAACACGCCAAGCCGCGTCATGGTATCCACATTTGCCGGTCGCCCTTGCGTCCCGATATCACCAACCCGCACAGTGGAATCATGAATGATGCAGCAACTTCCACGGAACACATCGCAGCCGCAATGGGCGACCGCAATTTGTCACCCAAGCAGTTCGGCGCTCTTGGCGAACGATATGCGGCTGTTTGGTTGGAGAAGAAAGGATGGACCACACTGAGCCATAACTGGCGTACTCGATACGGCGAACTGGATCTTGTGATGCTCAACGACGAGCACACTGTGGTGTTCGTCGAGGTGAAATCGCGCCGCACCATCCAGTACGGCTGCCCGCAGGAGGCCGTGACGCCGTCCAAGCAACAGAATCTCAGGAAAGCTGCTTGCGATTGGCTGCTTGATTGCCGCAACCGTATCTCGCACAAAGCCGTCAGATTCGATGTCATCACCATCGTGTTGCGCGTGGGTAGACCGCTGGTGCATCACATTGAAAACGCGTTTTAGCGAAAGGATCAAGCATGGCCATTGGCAGCGCCCTTTCGGTCGGTCTGATCGGACTCAAGGCCTTCATTGTCCAGGTACAGGCTTTCATCAGTCCCGGCCTGCCATATTTCAGCATCATTGGACTGCCAGATACCTCACTGTCCGAAGCGCGCGAGCGAGTGAAATCGGCATGTCAAGCCAGTGGTTTCTCATGGCCACAAACCCGTGTGACCGTGAATATGAGCCCCGCTTCCCTACCCAAACGCGGCTCATCACATGATCTGGCCATTGCCGCCAGCGTTCTCTGCGCAGCTGGAGCCATTGGCCACGATTGTCTGGAAGACACTATTGTGCTTGGCGAAGTGAATCTTGACGGTTCGGTACTGCCTATCCATGGATTACTGCCAATCATGTTGCATGCGCAGGAACGCGGCATCCGAAAAGTAATCATTCCCTATCGCAATCTTGACGAGGCTTCGATGGTGGAAGACATGGATGCAATCGGCGTAAGACATGTGGGCGAGCTCATCGAGCTCATGGGAGGCAATGCCTCATATACAATCCCCGATCTGCAGCTCGCGGAGGATGCAAGCGCCTCCGAACAAGCCGAAGTCAGTGAAAACGGATACGCAGACATGAATGAGGTGTTGGGCCAGGAACATGCCAAATGGGCGCTGCAGGTGGCGGCCGCCGGAGGCCATAACCTCATCATGACCGGACCTCCCGGCACGGGAAAAACCATGTTGGCTTCACGATTACCCGGCATCATGTGCCCATTGGAAGATACCGAACAGCTGGAAGTCGCTTCGATTCGCTCGCTGTGCGGCACCTTATCGCAATATGGCATCACCGATGTGCCTCCGTTTGAAGCGCCGCATCATACCGCTTCCACAGCGTCACTGGTCGGCGGCGGCAGTGGCATCGCAGCACCGGGCGCGATAACCCGCGCTCACCGTGGCATTCTGTTTTTGGACGAAGCACCGGAGTTCAGCGCCCGGGCCTTGCAAACGTTGCGCGAACCATTGGAATCCGGCTATGTGGCTCTCTCCCGTTCCAAAGGAAGCACGTATTACCCAGCTGCATTCCAGCTGGTCATGGCGGCAAATCCTTGCCCATGCGGATATTATTACGGCACTGGCGAGCGCTGCAGGTGTCGGGAAAAAGATCGCATGAGGTATTTCTCCCGTTTATCGGGCCCGGTACTTGACCGAGTAGATATTCAGATGACAGTGCCGCCCGTCCCCCGCATCACCGTGCAGCATGAACCGCTCGGCGAATCCAGCGCCACAATTCGTGCACGCGTGATTCGTGCAAGAAACGCCGCCAAAGATAGGTTCCAGCAATTCGGGTGGACATGTAATGCTCAGGCATCCGGCACGTGGCTGCATGCGAACACCTCGCTCAAGGCGATGGAACTGGTCAATCGTGCCTTGTCCTCGCAGCAGCTGACGTTGCGTGGAGCTGATCGTGCCATGCGATTGGCCTGGACCCTCGCCGATCTGGCCGGCCGGATTTCCCCTACCGAACAGGATGTCCATCAAGGTATCGAAATGAGAACGAGAGTGTCATGAGTACCACCAATATGATTGCCGAGCCCGCTTCAGTTCACGGCTCCCCTCACACAATCGGAAAAGCCGAAGCGGCCGCACAGACCGTGCGCTCACGTATTATCGCCGCTCCTTCACTAGATGCCCTATACCGTGCCGCGCTCACGTTCTGCATCGATGGCGCGGATGCGATGATGTACGCCACACTCAAAGGAGCCGAACATGCTGAGGCATTATGGCAGGTCTTGTCACAGTGTCACCCTGACCGGCCTTCCGATGTTCGCCAAAAAGCACTGACCTGCATTGATCGCATGTTCATCAATGGTCTGACCCGCTGGGGTCGCAAACCCACACCCAGCGCGATGAACGCTTTTCGCAATGCCCTGTCCGGCTGGCATCAGCGGATGGACGCCCTGCCCTCGCAAGACATCGTTTCCTTGGCCGACTGGTTCACCATGGATGGCACACAATGGATTATCGGCCCGGGACACCCATGCTGGCCTGCGCAATTGACCGACCTATCCATCCGCTCCGACTGGGCACCTCCCTTATGCCTTTGGGTCAAAGGCGATCCGCGGGCCCTGACCAGCTGCGCAAAACCGGTGGGTATTGTCGGCTCCCGAGACGTCAACGAGTACGGACGGTATGTGGCCCATACGGTTGCCGAGCAAGCCGCGGTGGATGGTCATCTGGTAGTTTCAGGAGGCGCGATGGGCACGGACGCGGCCGCTCATTGGGGTGCTCTGAACGCTCTGCACGGCCGCAAACCAGGATGCGTGGGCAGAACCGTCGCCGTATTCGCCGGCGGACTGAACCATATGGGGCCAGCTCGCAATCGCACACTGTTTGAACGCATCGAATCGCAGGGAGGCGCGCTCATCAGCGAACTTTGTCCCGGCACCATTCCCGAGGCGCGCAGATTCCTGCTGCGCAACCGTATTATCGCGGCATTGTCTTCCACACTGGTTGTGGCACAGGCGAGATTGCGCTCAGGCGCACTGAATACTGCGGGCTGGGCCTGCGAGCTGATGCGCGAGGTGTATGCAGTGCCAGGAGACATCAATCAGCCATGCAATGCCGGCTGCAACAAAATGATTGGCGACCATCAGGCCACGATTCTATGCGCCGCCACCTCCACGAAAGACATCTGTCACAAGCGCCATCAGCCGATTATGGAACGATGCCCAGGCATGGCGGACAACGCACAGCGCGATGCCAGTGATCCAGCGCCTTCGTGTACGACCAAGGCGGTCCACAAGAAATCCGAGCAGCCCACGCTATCCCAGGCTGTCATCACGACTCCCTTGCCGTCTCGCACAGACTCCAAGGATTTCTCCTCATCCCACCACATGCCAGATTTGCGCGCCCAGGCATCGTTGCAACCCGATGCGGAAGCGCAACAGACGATACAGGTCAGCACATTGCCGGAAGCGGAACGCTTGATGGTCGGCCTTATCCGCGAATGCCGTACGCATCGCCTCGCCATCACACCGGACACCCTGCTGCGCGCGGCCAGAAACAACGACCTCGAGGAAATACCGGATATCGCCACCGTACTGGAACTGCTCGGAGCGCTGGAACTGCGAGGAGCGATTCACCGGGAGACCGGAACAGTCACGCTCAGTTGTCGCCTCATCTGAATCATGGAGACGCCAGTCTTACACACCGCTAGAACAAGAATTGTCAGCACCCTCATGACACGATGACGGCGCTGTTCGGCGGGTGTGCAAGAATCGAATCCATGAGTCCGAAACGTTTGGAAGATATGTATGATGCAGTGATCGTCGGTGCCGGTGCGGCTGGTTTGTCGGCGGCATTGGGACTGCTGCGATCCCCCGAAATCGCCAAACTCAAGGAACAAGGCGTGGACCCGAAGATCCTTGTGGTCTCCAAACTACAGCCGCTGCGTTCGCACACCGGTTCGGCTGAAGGAGGCATTGCCGCAAGCCTGGGCAATGTGGAGTCCGATGACTGGCATTGGCATTACTACGACACCATCAAGGGCGGCGACTGGCTTGTTGATCAGGACGCGGCCAAGCTGCTCGCCGAGTATGCGCCGCAGACCGTAATCAATCTGGAGCGTCAGGGCGTGGCCTTCTCCCGTACCGAGGACGGGCATATCGCACAGCGCCGATTCGGCGGCCATACGCGCGAGTTCGGTGGAGCCCCGGTCAAGCGCGCCGCCTATGCGGCCGACCGTATCGGCCACCAGATTCTGCACGCCTTGTGGCAGCAGTGTGTGGCCGCCGGCGCTGAGTTTGCCGAAGAATGGTATGTGACCGATCTGGTGCTCGCCGATGATGGCAAGCAGGCGGCCGGTATTGTGGCTTTTGATACGCATACGGGCAAGATTCAGGCCATTCACGCGCGCAATGTGCTGCTGGCCACCGGAGGCGCGGGCCGACTGTTCCACACCACGTCGAACTCTTGGGACTTGACCGGCGACGGCATGGCGCTGACCCTAGCTGCCGGCCTGCAGCTTGAAGACATCGAATTCGTGCAGTTCCACCCCACCGGTCTCGCACACACCGGCATCCTGCTTTCCGAAGCGGCACGCGCCGAGGGCGGCATCCTGCGCAATGCCGACGGCGAGCCGTTCATGGAACGTTATGCTCCAGAGCATAAGGATCTGGCCGCGCGCGACGTGGTCTCCCGCTCCATCATGGCGGAGATCGACGCCGGCCGCGGCGTTGCCGACCCGAAGGATCCGGATGGTCCGAAGGACTGCGTCTGGCTGGACATGACCGACATCGACCCTGAACGTATGAAGGAAGTGCTGCCGCAGGTGGTCGAAACCATCGAACAGTACGCGAACCTCGATCCGGCCAAAGACCTGGTGCCCATCAAGCCCACCGCGCACTATACGATGGGCGGCATCCCCATCACCACCAATGGCGAGGTGTACCGTTGGCCGGACGATGCCGTGCAAATCGTCGATGGCTTGTTCGCCGCTGGCGAATGCTCCTGCGTTTCCGTACACGGCGCGAATCGCTTGGGCGGCAATTCGCTGCTTGACGCATGTCTGTTCGGCACGCGCGCCGGCCAAACCATGGCCACGCGTATCGCCGAGAATCCGGTCGACTCCCCCATGGCCAATGATTCGGCCGATGACATGTTGACGACGGCCGCCGATCATGCCGCCGAATCCCGTAAGTCCGAACTTGACGAGCTGCTCGCCGGCCAAGCCGATGATGTCGATGAGGGTTCCACGGCCAATCCTTATCAGCTCATGGCCCAACTTGGATCAGTGATGGAACAGGCTCTGGCTGTACGCTGCACCGCTCAGACCATCGATACGGCTCTGGCCCAGCTCAACAGCGACATCAAGCCGGTTTCCGATATCTTACGGGCACATGACAAAACCGCCGCCTTCAACCAAGAGGTCACCGCCATCTGGGAGGTCCGGCATTTGATTGAGCTGGCCGAGGCCATGTTGCACGCTTCCGAGTCTCGTCAGGAATCTCGTGGGTCCCTGCAGCGTCTTGATTTCCCCGAACGCGATGATGAGCATTTCCTCGCTCACTCGTTGGTCGCCGATGCCGGCCCGGTGAGCTTCAAGCCGGTGCATATCACCGACTACCCGCCCAAGAAGCGTGAATACTAAGCCGCCCAGGGCTTGTGACACAATAGATTGTCGAATAATCGAACTGATATCCACGGTTTCTGGAGGCAGAACATGGTTGAGGCGAACAACACGACGGTTACCCTGCAGGTGCATCGTTTCACGCCGCGCCCCGAGCGCGCCGAACGTGCACGCGGCGGCAGCCCGTTCGCCAAGAAAAGCTCCCCGTTCGGTGGCGGCTCGGATTCAGCGGCACGCCGCCGCCCGCGTGGCAAGCAGTGGGTGCAGGAATACACCATTCCCGCGCGTCCATCGGACACCGTGCTCGACTGTCTGCTGACCATTAAACGCACCATCGACCCGACGCTGGCCTTCCGCTATTCATGCGGTCACGGCATGTGCGGCTCTGATGCCGCAGCCATCAACGGCACACCCACTCTGCTGTGTACGGCCACCGTCCGCGACTGGGCCAAGCAGCCTAGTACAGCTCCGGAAGTCGATGATGAGGGATTCCGACGCACCGGCGACGAAACCGCTAACGAACCCGACGTTCCCGCCGAAAACGTCGAAAACAACATCCCTGAAGGTTCTCTGGGTGTTATCGAACTGGCTTCCTTGCCTGGATTCCCGCCGCAACGTGATCTCATCGTCGACATCGACCCGATGCTCAACCAGATTCGTAAACTCACCCCGTATCTTCAGGCTGATGGCGTGCTTGCCACCACCGCCGAAGGCAAAGTGGACGTTTTCGAATACCTGCAGAACCCCGAGCAGCTCGCCAAGTATGAGACGCTGAGCAATTGCATCGCCTGCGGTGTGTGTGAGGGGGCCTGCCCGGTATACGCCGGCGGCGATGCATTCGTTGGCCCGGCCGCATTGATCTGGGCTTCCCGCTTCATCAACGATTCACGTGATACCAAGGCCATGGATCGCATGGATGCCATTGATACCGCTGACGGTGTGGCCGGATGCCAATCGGTGCGTGCCTGCTCCCGCCACTGCCCGCGCGGTATCGATGTGGGCGAGGAAATGTGGCAGATCGTGGCCAAAGTCCGCGAGCGCTGAATCATTGCCGGGTAGATACCGGAAAGTCATAGTCTGAGAGAACGAATATCGAAGGAACGGTTATGGACAGAACACAGTACACGAATCTCGCCAAGGCATGGGAATTCACCGAAGAACATGCTCGCGAACTTGAACCGTCCACACTGGCTGATGCCCGTACCGCCGCCGACGAATCCGGACAACTGCAAGGTCCAGCCGCACAAGCCCGATTCCTGGGCCTGCTGGTCCGTTTGACCGGGACCTCCTCGGTAATCGCCGTGGGCACCGGCTCCTTGGTGGAGACTCTGCAACTCGCCTATGCCTTGGACAACAAGGGACAGTTGACCGCCGTCGATTCCACCGCACAGGGCATCACACTGATTCGCAAGGCGTTTGCCGAACTGCAGGACGAGACCGCTACCACGCTTCGTGCGGTGAATGCCCCGGCCAGTGTGTTTCTGCCCAGGCTCAATGCCAATGATTACGATTTGATTGTGGTGGCCGGCGATGCGGAGAATTATGCCGCCACATTCGCCCAGGCGTCCCGCCTGCTACGTGATCATGGTGCCATCGTATTCACGGACGCATTGGCTTTGGATACGGAGCAGGGCGGTGTGATCAACCCGGCCGACCGCAGCGGCAAGGCCACGGCCATGCGCGAGCTCATCACTACCGTCGAGCAGGATGAGGAATTTGAATCCACACTTACTCCGGATGGTACCGGACTGCTCATCGCATACAAGAAGTAATATTTCTTGGCTTCCCTTGACGGAGGGGAGCCAAATGCCCTCAGACAACCATACTCGTGGCCACGTCCACGGCTTCGTCGGCATCGTCAGTCACGGTAACCAGCTTGGGATCTATCTTCGAAATCATGCCACGCTCGGCGACCGGCCCATCCAACCAGTCGAATAGCCCCTGCCAATAATCCTTGCCGTACAACACCACCGGAATGTTCGCCACCTTGTGGGTCTGAACCAGGGTCAACAGCTCGAACATCTCATCCAACGTGCCGAACCCTCCCGGGCAGACGATCACACCGGAGGAATACTTGACGAACATCGTCTTCCTGACAAAGAAGTACCGGAAGCTCATGCCAAGGTTCACCCACTGGTTCAGCCCCTGTTCAAACGGAAGTTCGATGCCGAGCCCCACCGACTTGCCGCCCGCCAATGCCGCTCCCCTGTTCGCGGCTTCCATAATGCCCGGCCCGCCACCAGTGATGACGGCGATATTGCGCTTGGCGATCTGGCTGCCCATGCGACGAGCCGCCTTGTAGTCCGATTCGGTGCGTTGTGTGCGCGCGGAGCCGAAAATCGATACCGCAGGCCCCAGCTCGGCAAGCGCACCGAAGCCATCCACGAATTCGGATTGGATGCGCAGCACACGCCACGGATCCATATGCAGCCAATCGGTATCCTGATCCGGCTTGAGCAGGTTCGCGGTGGTGTTGTCCGAAGGAATCATCTGGCCGCGCAGAATCACCGGGCCTCGATGATAGGTGTCCCCCAGCGGCGCGGCGTCCTCCAAATCAACCGGATTCATCGGAATTTGTGCGACTTGAATGTTGGCTTGTTCTTCGGCAATTGTTCCGACGTTCGGATTCCCGTCAACACCGGTGTTTGTCGGCTGCTTTATACCGGATGCTTTTTTGCCATCGGCCTTTTGGGATTTTTTCTGCTTCTTCGCCATTTGGTACCTCCATGGGCTCTAGCAGTATCCTAGGCAGATTAACGACGGAAGTCGATTTCAACGCTTTCCGTGCCGTCCGCAAGGGTGATGGAATGCTCCGCCAGCTCGTCGGAATGCGTATTGACGTCGGACTCGGCGTCAGCCTCAGCAGCTGCAACGGCCACAGCCTGTTCAAATCGCTTGGATTGGCGGCTCAACAATACGCCGGAAATCGCGGCGGCGATCAGCGAGGCCACCAGCACACCGAATCGGGCTTCGGCGGACAGCTCCTGGTTCGTATAGGCCAGAGAGGCGATGAGGAACGACACCGTAAAACCGATTCCACAGGCGACGGCAGCGGGAATCATATCGCGAACGCGTAGCCCCTTGGCCATCTTGAGCCCTCCGACATGTGTGGCCAGCCAAGCGGTGATGATGATACCCAACGGCTTGCCGACCACCAGCGCCACAATCAGGGCGATGACCAGTGGCGAGAGCAGCAACAGCGGACTCAAGGATTCAAAATGCACGCCGGTGGCGAACAAGGCGAAAATCGGCAAAGCCAGCAGAGCGGAAAACGGCTTGAGCTTGTCCGCATATCGTTCGGCGCGCGGTGCGTATTCACCGTGCATCACACGTGCCGGGGTCAGCAAACCAACCAATACACCGGCCAACGTGGGATGGATGCCGGCTTCAAACATCATGATCCAGGCAAGGATGCCGACCACGCCCACCGCGATCCATGGCACTTTCTTAAGACGAACCAAATGTGCCCATACCACGGCACACACGGCGATGCCAATGAACCAGTACCAAGCATTGACCGAGGAGAAGAACACCGCTATCAAGATGATGGCCAGCAAATCGTCGACCGTGGCCAAAGTCATCAGGAATGCGCGGATCGAACCGGGCAGCGCCTTGGCAAACAGTGCGAGCACCGCCAACGAGAACGCGATATCCGTGGCTGTGGGCACCGCCCAGCCGTGGGACATCTCGGCGAACGGGATGCTGCTGCCAGTGGTGGCCAGGATCAATGAGCCAGGCTCCCCCGGGCCGAACTGCGAAAACAGTGCAGTGGTGGCCAGAAACAGGATGGGCGGGGTGATCATGCCCCCAACGGCACACAGCATCGGCACAGCGGCCGCCTTGGGATTAGCGAGCGAGCCGGTGGTGAGCTCCTGCTTCAGTTCGAGGCCAACAGTCAGGAAGAAGATAGTGAGCAAACCGTCCTGAGCCCAATGGCCGATCGGCAGATCAAGATTGGTATGCGGAATGAACACATGCGTTTCCGCTACGGCCTCAAATGCATGCGCGGTGAGGGGAAGATTCGCCAGAACCAGACCGGCAAGGGCAAAACCGAGCATAATCAGTCCAGATATGCGATCAGAGGCGGCTATCCGCCTGATCATGGGCCAAATGCCTCGTTTTGCGCCGGTGGTTGTGGCCATCGCGTCTCCTCGCTCGATAATGAATGATCTGCTGCTATGGTACGGAATATCTCAGGACGTTCAGCCCGGGGCGTACCCCCCTACTGACGGTCAGCCAGAGCGGTCTCGATGTTGGCAAGCACCTGTTCAAGCAGCCTGGTCGGACAGGCAAGGTTGACACGCTCGAAGAAGTTTCCAGATTCGCCGAACATCGAGCCTTCATCAAACCACACACGGGCCTCATTGCGCAGAAAATCGCAAAGTTCTTCAGGAGTATCGAAGCCCAGGCCTCGGCAATCGAGCCAAGCCAAGTAAGTGCCTTCCGGTTCAATCAGACGAATGCCGCTTACACGTGCAGTGAAGTCGCGGATGAGCCCGAGATTGCGTTCCAGCACTTCCATCAGTGCGTCCAGCCACGGTTCGGCATGGTTGTAGGCGGCTTGGCATGCGACCATACCGAAATGGTTGACGGTCAGGCCGCCGATATTATCCGCCGCCGCATCGTAACGACGCTTGAGATGCGGGTTCGGGATGATGGTGTTGGAGCACAACAGACCAGCCAGATTGAAGGTTTTGGTAGGCGCGGTGAATTCAAAGACGATATTCGCGTACTCAGCCCCCAACGTGGAGAACATGGTGACCTTATGTCCAGGATAGGAAAAGTCGGCGTGAATCTCGTCGCACAGCAGACGCACACGGCGTTTGATACAGATATCGCCAATGCGCCGCAGTTCTTCAGGCGTCCAGACACGGCCCACCGGGTTGTGCGGATTGCACAGAATCATGGCCGTGCAGCGAGGATCGGCGGCCTTGGATTCGAGATCATCAAAATCAATGCCATAGTGGCCGTTCTCGTCCAGTACCAGCTCGTTGTCGAGAATGGTCAAACCATTGTGCTCGGCGGCAAAGGTGAACGGGTAATAGACAGGCCGCTGGATAATGACCTTATCTCCCGGTCGGGTGACGGATCGCAGGGCCGTGTTGACGGCAGGCATCACGCCGTCGGACAGGCTCACCCATGAAGGGTCGATATGGAAATTATGACGATGCTCCATCCAATTGAGAAAAGCTGTGAAGTAGTCTTCAGTGGCGTAATCGTAACCGAATACGTCATGGGTGGCAGATTGGATGAGAGCCTCGACTACTTCAGGAGCCGGTTTGAATTCCATGTCTGCCACGGACAAGGGCACCACATCTTTGCCGTCCTCACCCATCTGTTCCACGACCTCATGCCATTTGGCGGACGAAGAGCCATGACGCTCAAGAATCGTATCGAAATCGTAAGGGGCATGCTGTGCCAGAATCACTGTTTCTCCTTCTTCACTACCGGCGAAAACAAACCTGACCCATCGTAAAGGAGGTATGTAACGAGAATTGGAAAAGCCTCGAAGGCATTTCGCTTCCGAGGCTTTATCGTGCGCCAGACAGGATTCGAACCTGCGACCTGCTGATCCGTAGTCAGCTGCTCTAATCCGCTGGGCTACTGGCGCATACCACCGTTGTCCCCGTGGTTCGGGAGTGCGCCAGACAGGATTCGAACCTGCGACCTGCTGATCCGTAGTCAGCTGCTCTAATCCGCTGGGCTACTGGCGCATATTGTCTTTCAGACAACTCGATACATATTACTCAAGGTTCGTGTTTGTGCAACCCATTGGTTACTCGGCGTGTCACAGGAACAGCGAGTCACAGTATCCGACAATCATGCTGTACGACGACGCTCCGCGGATTCCTGGATGACCGTTTCACGCAGCAGTTTCGGCGCACTGGTGCCTTCCACGGATGCCTTGTCGACAACCACCTGCTTGACATCCTCAAGACTGGGCAGCTGGAACATCGTGTCTTGCAGGGTGCGTTCGATAATCGAACGCAGACCTCGTGCGCCAATCCCCTGCTTGATAGCCGTATCGGCAATCGCTTGGACGGCCTGGTCGGTGAACTCCAGATCAACGCCGTCGACGGCAAACAGTTTGCGGTACTGCTTAATCAGCGCATTGGCCGGCTGCGTAAGAATCTCCGTCAAATCATCCACCGTCAGCTCCTTGAGCACGCTGGTGACCGGCAGTCGACCGATGAATTCAGGCAGCAGACCGAATTCGGCTAAATCATCGGCATTGACTTGCTTAAGCAGCTCCTCGTCTTTCAGGTCGGCGTCATGCCAATTGGCTCCAAAACCGGTTTCCCGGCGGCCCAGACGCTTGCGCACGATGTCCGTCAATCCTACGAATGCGCCGCCACAGATGAACAGGATGCCACACGTATCCATCTGCACTGTGTCCTGCTCTTTGTGCTTGCGAGTGCCTTCCAGTGGCACGGAAGCAATAGTGCCTTCAAGGATTTTCAATAGTGCCTGCTGCACTCCCTCACCGGATACGTCACGGGTAATCGAGGTGTTCTCGCCGGATTTGCGGGCGATTTTATCGATTTCGTCAATATAGATAATGCCGTGCTGGGCTCGGCTGACATCGCCGTCCGCGGCCTGCAGCAGACGCTGGAGCACGGTCTCCACGTCATCGCCCACGTAGCCGGCTTCGGTGAGCGTGGTGGCATCGGTGATGACGAACGGCACGTTCATCACACGGGCCAGTGACTGGGCAAGATAGGTTTTGCCCACACCGGTGGGCCCCAGCAACAGAATGTTCGACTTGGCGACTTCCACATCCGATAGCGGATCATTAGCCCGCTGAGACTTGCGGGCTCGCCCGGCTGATTGGAGCGCGGCATTGCCGTTCGCGCCGTCAAGTTGTTCGGCGGATTCCTGCAACTCCATATTGACGCGCTTGTAATGGTTGTACACGGCCACGGAAAGCGCCCGTTTGGCTTCTTCCTGGCCGATGACATATCGATTGAGATAATCGAAAATCTGCGTTGGTTTGGGCAGGCTCAGCGAGTTGACTTCGGCGTCTTTGCTACGCTCCTCGGAGATGATATCCACGCATAGGGCAATGCATTCGTCGCAGATGGAGGCATTGGGACCGGCCACCAGTTTGCGAACCTGACGCTCGGTTTTGCCGCAGAACGTGCAGCGGGGAATGTCCTCGTTGTAGCTCACCACACGCCCCATGAGATCTCCTTTGCCGATGAATACCGCACTGCCTGCTGTGCTTGTCTGTATGTTTACACGACGCACACATTGCCGTCGCCTTTCAACACAATACCCCCGGTCAGACCGACCGAGGGTATTGCAATGCCTAGTGTCCGGACGAATACCACTATTCGTCCACATGTTTGAGACCGTTACTGGCGGTGAGCCAGCACTTCGTCCACGATGCCGTAATCCTTGGCTTCGTCGGCGGTCAGGAAGGTGTCCACCTCGATGTCGCGGCGAATCTTCTCCACGTCCTGACCGGTGTGCTTGGCGAGGGTTTCCTCCAGCCATTCGCGCATGCGGAGCATTTCCTTGGCCTGGATTTCAATCTCCGTGGCCTTGCCGAAGCCCTGATCGATGGCCGGCTGGTGGATGAGCACACGGGCGTTCGGCAGCATCAGACGCTTGCCCTTGGTGCCGGAAGCCAGCAGAATCGCCGCTGCGGAGGCGGCCTGACCGAGGCATACGGTCTGCACATCGGGCTTGATGTACTGCATGGTGTCGTAGATGGCGGTCATGGCCGTCATCGAACCGCCGGGCGAGTTGATGTACATCATCACATCGCGGTTTGGATCCTGGGATTCCAAGACCAGCAGCTGGGCCATCACATCGTCGGCGGAGGCGTCATCCACCTGCACGCCGAGGAAGATGATGCGATCCTCGAACAGGCGGGAGTAGGCGTCCTGGGTCTTCATGCCGTACGGGGTCTTCTCCACAAACTGCGGCATGATGTAGCGGTTGGTTGGGGCCGCGGCCGGCATGAAGCCGGCTACACCCTGGCGGCCGGCCAGTCGGTCGGCGCGGGCGGCAAACTTCGCTTCTTCACTTGCCATAAGTCTCACTCCCCCTGCTGGTTGTTGCCGATGGTGTCCGGCGTGGTCACGAGCTTATCCACGAAGCCATAATCGAGGGCTTCCTGAGCGGTGAACCAGTGATCGTATTCGTTGTCGCGGTAGATTTCCTCGACGGTATGGCCGGTCTGTTCGGCGGTCAGCTCGCTCATGGTCTTCTTCATGTCCATGATGAGCTCGGCGTTGATGCGCACGTCGGTGGCGGTGCCGCCAATGCCGCCGGAGGGCTGGTGCATGAGCACACGGGCGTGCGAGGTCAGGTAACGCTTGCCCTTGGTGCCGGAACTCAGCAGGAACTGGCCCATGGAGGCGCACATGCCCAGACCCACGGTCGCCACGTCGGGCTCGATGAGCTGCATGGTGTCGTAGATGGCCATACCGGCGGTGATGGAGCCGCCCGGCGAATTGATGTACAGCCAGATATCCTTCTTCGGGTCTTCGGCGGCCAGCATCAGCAGCTGGGCGCAGATGCGGTTGGCCATATCGTCCTTGACCTCTTCACCCATCCAGATGATGCGGTCTTTGAGCAGACGGTTGAAAATCGGGTCGACGGGGCCGGCCGGGACGTCATCGCCCGCCATGACCGGCAAGGTCGCAAAGGCATTGCTCACCTTGATTCTCCTTCTAAATTACTCGAACATTGTTCAGACTACCGCCTTGAAGCGACTGAAGACGGCTTTTCACGCGCTTTTTGGCGGCCAGCGTAGGATATCTCTCCCTCCGTCTCGACTCCGTCGAGCCACCTCCCTCGTCAGAGGGAGGTTATTCGAGAGTATCGAGGACGTCATCGATGAGCAGGCGAGTCTGGGCCGAATCGTCTTTGAGGCGGGGGAACCGGCGCATTGCATTGGCTGGACTAGCCCCGGCGGCACGGGCCACATTCGACTTGCTGGCACCGCGCGAGACGGCCTTTTCCGCGAGTCTGTCAACCAGTGAGTCCGCGACTTGTCTCATCTGTTCGGCCACCCACAACTGGGCCATGTCCGTAGGCAAATCATAGTCTTCGGCCACACCGCTGGCAGCCTCCTGGATGGCGGCCCACAACACCATAAACGGCTTGCGGTAATAGTCGATCTGCTCAGACAATGGCTCGGCAGCAAGTGATTCCATCGCCGCACGAATCTCAGTGTTTTCAGACATAGCTTATTCTTTCCGCTCCCGCCAGCGGGAGCCAAAACAACTTCCTACTTACGACGGCTCAACATCCACTTCGGCACCAGTGACGATGCGGCCACGGCCAACCCGACCGGCACGAAGAACGCACTGGGCGCTTCGGTCAGTTCCATCACCAAACACATGGCCATCAACGGCGCTTGCTGCGATGCCGAAAGCAATGCGGCGGCACCAATCAGCGCGCAAGCAGTCACCGAGTCAGCCGGGAACAACAGTATCCAAATGAGACCCAGCATTGCACCCAGCGTGGATCCCAACGCGATGCCCGGCTGCAATACGCCGCCTGAGGCACCCGAACGAATGGTCATTAGCGTAACCAGCGCTTTGGCAACAAACGTCAGCGCAAGCACACCCAGCAGCATGGCGATATTCGATTGAGACAACTGGAAACCGGCATTAACCGCCGTAGAAGCCGAACCGGAAACGTTGCCGCCGCCCGCCAACAGATTCCAAGGCGAGGCCGCCGCCGAAGAAGCCGATTGCGATGCGCCGGCAGCGGCAGAGCCCTCCGGCACGAATGTACTGAAACCAAGCTGCGCCGCAGCGCGCCCGTTGCCCATCACCTGCGGAACAACAATCGCCGCCAATCCAGTCACCAGACCAGCCAATGGCATCTGCCACAAAATATGCTTGTCATGCGATTGATGGGATTCCGCCCATTGCGAGCCTTTGCGAAACCATGCGCCAGCCACACCGCACGCTGCGCCGCACAGCACCGCAAACAGCATCAGGGTAGGCGTGGATTGCGGTTGCATGGCGGTGATGTCATAGAACGTGTGATGGCCCTTAATCGACGCCGCCACGAACGCGGCAATCGCGGACATGCCCAAACCGAAAGCGACCTTCTCAAGGGTCACGTCCACCAGCAGAATCTCCACGGCGAAGAACATGCCGGCAAGAGGGGCATTGTAGACGCCGCCCAAGCCGGCACCTGCCGCCACTGCTACCACCATACGGCGGTCAATGCCGTCGGCCCCTTCGATATGGAACAGGTCGCAGAAACGTTGCGCCAACATGGCGCCGAGTTCACGAGGAGCGACTTCTCGTCCAATGGACGCGCCCGAACCGACGATACCGATCTGCAGCACCACATGCACCAAGGTCTGCCTTACAGGCATCCGCTCCCCCGCCACGGCATTTTTGACCGAGGGCACCTTGGTGGTCTTGTTGCGCAGAAAATACCAGATAATGCCGGCTACGGCGAGACCGATGGTCACCGAAATCGCACGGCGTACAGCGGGCACACCGAATGGACCGGGCAATTCCGAACCCTCGACATAGCCGAGCATCACGTGCTCGACGCCGTAGAGCAGCAGCGTCAGCAGACCTGCGCCCGCGCCGATGATCACGCCAAGGATGATGGTTGTCGCTGCAAGCCAGCCAAGACGTTTGGCGGTAACTACTGGTTGCATGTCGACCTCCGCACTTTATGCAACGAGTATGCCCTTGGGAACTCCCCTCAGTCTCGCTACGCTCGACAGCTCCCCTCAAGGAGGGGAGCCAATGGAACAATACTTCTTTAAGAATAGAAAGAGCCCGGAACCATGAAACACGGTTCCGGGCTTAACAGTTACGCTAACGCAAGCAAGCTAGGCTCACTCAGCGTCCTTGTCCTTGGAGGACAGCTCGTCAGCCACGGCAGCGGCGGCGGAAGCGGCCTCGACGGACTCGGACTCCTCTTCCTCAGCGGCTTCACCGAGGAAGTTGGAGAGGTCGACAGCCTCGCCATCGGCGGTGAACTTGACGGCGCGCATGCCGGCGAGCAGGCCCTTGGAACGTCCGACTTCCTGCACGGCGGAGCCGAGCTGGCCGTTCTTGATGATGGCCTGAATGAAGTTGTTCGGATCCATGCCGTACTGCTGGGCGATGGAAGCGAGGAAGTTGAACACGTCGGACTGGGAGACCTGGACGTCCAGCTTCTCAGCCAGAGCGTCGAGCACCATCTGGTCGCGCAGTTCCTTCTCGACGGTTTCCTCGGCCTGAGCCTTCTGCTCCTTGGTGGCCTTCTCCGGATCCGGGGTCATGCCCTTGAGCTGCTCGGCGACCATGTTGGCCTTGACGCCCTTCGGCACCGGAATCTCGAGGCCTTCCTGCAGCTTGGCGATGAAGGCATCGCGAGCCTCGGTGGCCTGACGGCCTTCGGCGTCCTGAGCGGCGGCCTTGCGGATGTCGGCCTTGAGCTCGTCCAGGGTGTCGAACTCGGAAGCTTCGGAAGCGAACTCGTCGTCCAGCTCCGGCAGCTCCTCAGCCTTAACGGAGTTGACCTTGACCTTCACAGTGGCCTTCTGACCTTCGTGGTCGCCGGCTTCCAACGTGCCTTCGAAGGTGGTCTCCTCGCCGGCGGACAGGCCATCAAGAGCCTCATCCAGACCGTCGAGCATGGTGTTGGAGCCGAGCTCGTAGCTCACGCCTTCCTGGGAGTCAACGGTCTCGCCGTCGATCTCGGCAGTCAGGTCGATGTTGGCAAAGTCACCCTTGGTGGCCGGACGATCCACGCCGACCAGAGTGCCGAAGCGCTGGCGCAGCGCCTCAAGGCGCTTGTCGACGTCCTCATCCTTGACTTCCGGCTTGGCGATGGCGATCTCGAGGCCATCGATTTCCGGCAGCTCGATGTCGGGGCGACGCTCGACGGTGGCGGTGAACTTCAGCTTGGTGTCGTCGTTGGCGGCCTGCGGCACGTCCTGCACGTCGAACTCCGGCTGAGCCATCGGGCGAATCTTCTTCTCGTCCAGAGCCTTGGAGTACAGCTCCGGCACGGCGTCGTTCACGGCCTCGCCGGCGACGGCAGCGAAACCGATACGCTGATCGATGATCTTGCCGGGAACGTGGCCCTTACGGAAGCCGGGGACGTTCACCTGCTTGGCGATTTCCTTGCGGGCCGCATCCAGATACGGGTTGAGCTCTTCCGGTTCAACAGTGACGGTGAGCTTCACCTTGGTGGGCTCGAGGTTACGAACGCTGATCTTCACGCTAATGACTCCTCAAAAGTCGTATTTTCTTACAGTTCTGCCGTAAGGCAACCTCTACATAATAACGCCACTTACGGACGGTGCAATGAGTTTCACCTGCCAGTTTCTTGCGCCCTGCGCGATCAGGAACTCCTCGACGTCCACTTCGGCCGGATTCTCCACCCAGCATAGGTTGCGCAGAATCTGCGGCTTGATAATCATCTCGGCCGGCGTACGCGTATCTTCGGCTATCGAAGTGATCATGCGACGGACCCTTTGCAGTCGGTCATATCGGTCGGGGTGCCTTTGCTGCCAGAGTCGCATCGAACGCGGCGCATTCACTATGCCGTTCTCGTCCGGCGCGGGTGCCGGCATACTCGGCCATTGGGAGGGGCGCAGCGCCATGGCCCGATCAATGGCCTCTTTCCAGACCTTGGGTTTGACGGCACGCTGGATTGGGGCATAACGTTCAAACATCTTGTCTTGCTCGGTGCCGGTGCGAATGCGCACACGTTCATTGAGCGAGCGCAGAGCCCGAAACTGGGCGGCATTATGCGGCTTGCGCGTCGCAGCCTCGATAATCGAGGAATCAGACAGCAGCAGGCTGGGGGCAATGTCATGCTGCCGGGCCAGTTTGTCCCGCTCCTGCCACAGAGACTTGGCGATGGCCAATCCCTGCGGATCACGGCTCAGCTGGGTGATGCGGGAAATGCGCAGCCACGGAACCGGATGGGGTTTGCGAGGGGCGAGTCCTTCGGACAGTGCATGGGTAAATTCCTCTTCGGCCCACTCGTCCTTGCCGGCGGCTCTCAGATCACGGCGCATCAGGTTTTCGAGCTCGATCAGCACTTCCACGTCAAGCGCCGCATAGTTGCGCCAGTCTCGTGGCAGCGGGCGGTAGGACCAGTCAGCCGCAGAATGTTCCTTGGCCAAAGTGATGCCAAGATAATGTTCAGTGACGGCGGCTAATCCGAATCGATGCAAACCGAGCAGACGCGCGGCGATCTCCGTGTCGAACAGCGCCTTCGGCTGAAGTCCCAGATCAGCGAATCCCGGCAAATCCATCAGGGAATCATGCAAAATCCAAGTGGCATCGCCCACGGCATCATTGAATTCATTCCAGTCGGCACCAGATTGGGTCAAGGCGATGGGGTCGAGTAATGCGATGCCCGCACCTTCTCGTTTGCATTGAATCAGCCAATCCTCGTGGCCATAACGGAATCCAGATGCGCGTTCGGCATCGGCGGCCAAGGAGCCAGAAGCATCAGCCAACGCTTCGCAGACGTGATGATAGCCTTCAATCGTCGAGGTAACATCCGGCACTCCCCCGCGCGGCTCTTTCAGTAACCGTGGTTCGGTGTCATGGATGTCACTCAACTGGCATCATCCTCCTCACGACGGGTAGTTGATCTGATGAATGCGGCCCACGAGTTCACTTGTGCGCCGGCGTCCATAGTACCGTCTGGCCCGGTCCCGTCAAGTGGCGTCCATGAGACACGTATCTCGCAACCGGCGCTGGTGCTGCCGGCCATCAGGCCGAATGTGGTGTTCTGGGTGACGGTGACCGTTCCGGAAATCGAGTCCGGTTCGACTTCGCCAAGATAATCGCACATATCTTCCCAATACATGCCCGGGGCGAGGGAGTCGTTTTCGGAAGGTTCCAGCGGCAGGCGCGCGAACGCCACGCATCGCCAATTGGAATTCCAATCAGGGCGCAGCTCGTACGAATACAACGTCATTACCCATCCGGTGGCAACATGCGGCTCGGAAACACTGTCGACGGCAAAGGGATGGCTATCCATCCGCTTGCCTGCTTCAAGTTCCACGCCGATGCCATAGTCGGCAAGGGTGGAGGGAACGGGAATCTCCCGATAGCGCACGTCATACAGGCGCTTCATGGCGCTCACGGATTCAACGGCCGCCCATACATCATCCGGTACGCCCTGCGGGCGTTCGGGGTGCCCCTCATTGGGCGCACCCGTAGGGAATGCGTAAATATCGGCCATATCTCTAGGGTATGGGCGATTTGGCGCAATCGCGGTATAACGCGCGGCGTGGCGCGAGTTTTAGCCACTTTTAAGGGGAATTTTATGTCCCCTAAGTCGGCTCCGTTCGACAGCTCTCCTCAGAGAGGGGAGCCAGAGAGATATAACTTGGCTCCCCTCTCTGAGGAGAGCTTCATCGAGATTTAGTACACAGTGAAGCCATGATCTTTGAATTGCTTGGCCACACGTTCGCGAGTAGCGGCGTTGGGCCCCTTCTGGTTCTCCAACGGATATGGGATGCGCAGCTCATGCCACTTCGGGCGACCGAGCTGATGGAAGCCCAACACGTCGATATGTTCGACGGAATCACCGAAGGTCTCGCAGATCTTGGCTACGTTCTCCACGTTTTCCTCGGAGTCGGTCAGTCCCGGCACCAGCACGAATCGCACCCAAATCTTCTTGCCGGCCTTGGCGAGCCTCTGGCCGAAATCGATGGTGGGCTGCAACGTGCCGCCGGTCACCTTGTGATAAGTCTCCTCGTCGCCGGACTTGACATCGAGTAGACACAGGTCGATGTCCTCGAGCATCTCGTCAGTGTAGTTGGTGTTGAGGAAGCCGGATGTATCGAGGCAGGTATGTACGCCCATCTCCTTGGCCGCGTGGAACACACGCGAGACGAAGGCGGGCTGCATCATGGATTCGCCGCCGGAGAATGTGATGCCGCCATGCGTGGCCTTGAACAGGTCCTTGTAGCGGTCGACCTTCTTGATCATGGCATCGAGATAGACGGGCTTGCCGTCACGCATCTTCCAGGTGTCAGGGTTCTGGCAGTACTGGCAGCGCAGCGGGCAGCCAGACATGAACACGGTCATGCGGGTGCCCGGACCGTCCACGGAAGTGTTGATATCCCAGGAGTGCACGAAGCCGATATCGCCGGATTTGAGGGCGGAGAGGCGGTCACGTCGGTCGAGTCCGATTGGGGATTCAAAGCCGGAAAGGCCGCCCATCAAAGTCTGTGAGGCATAGGTCTTCGATTCCTTGAGCATATGCCTGGTAGTGGTGCGGAACGTGGGTGTTGCGGGCATCGTCGTCCTCCTGTCCCAAATGATGTGAAAGTCTATGTGGGGAAATAACGAAGGGGTGGAGCTGAGCCCCACCCCTTCGATTAGTCATTGCCGCGTATCGCGGGGTTGGTCATCAGTCGACGACGGCGCCCTGGTGGAAGGTACGGGAGATGACGTCGAGCTGCTGCTCCTTGGTGAGCTTGACGAAGTTCACCGCGTAGCCGGAGACGCGCACGGTCAGGTGCGGGTACTTTTCGGGGTGCTCGACGGCGTCCTCCATGGTCTCCTTGCGCAGAACGTTGATGTTCGCGTGGTAGAGGCCGTGGCCGTTGCCGGCATCCAGGATGCCGACCAGGTTGCCGATACGCTCGTCCTCATCGCGGCCCAGGCCATCAGGGGTGATGGTGTTGGTCAGCGAGATGCCGTCAAGAGCGTCGTTGTAGTCGATCTTGCCGACGGAGAACATGGACGGCAGCATGCCGTGGGAGTCCATGCCGTTCTCCGGGTTGGCGCCCGGAGCGTACGGAGTGCCCTTCTTGTGGCGGGACGGGAAGGAACCGGTGTTCTTGCCGTACTCCACGTTGGAGGTGATGGTCAGGATGGACTGGGTCGGGACGGCGCCACGGTAGACGGGCAGGCGCTTGACCTGGCCCATCACAGTGGAGACAACCCACTTGGCGATGTCATCGGCGCGATCGTCATCGTTGCCGTAGACCGGGAAGTCGCCCTCAGTGCGGTAGCCGACGACCAAATCGTCGTCAGCGCCCTCGACGTACTCGTACTCGTGGCCTTCGAGGTTCTTGGCATCCTTGTTGTAGATCGGGTAGACCTTGGCATACTTGATGGCAGCCAGGGAGTCGGCGGCGATGGACAGACCGGACATACCGCAACCAAGGGTACGGTATACTTCCTTGTCGTGCAGGGCCATCTCGATGGACTCGTAGGCGTACTTATCGTGCATGTAGTGGATGATGTTCAGAGCCTCGACGTAAGTCTCGGACAGCCACTCGAGAGCCTTCTCATAGTTGTCCTTGACCTTCGCGTAGTCCAGAGTGCCATCGGCTTCCGGGGTGATCGGGTCGATGATGCCCTTGTCGATGACCTGCATGCCGGTCATCTCATCGCGGCCGCCGTTGATGGCGTACAGCAGAGCCTTGGCGGAGTTCACACGAGCAGCGAAGAACTGCATCTGCTTGCCCACGCGCATCGGGGAGACGCAGCAGGCGATGGCGGCGTCGTCGCCCCAGTGGGAGCGGATTTCCTTGTCGGACTCGTACTGAATAGCCGAGGTGTCGATGGAGATCTTGGCGCAGAAGCGCTTGTAGCCTTCCGGCAGCTTCGGATCCCAGAAGATGGTGATGTTCGGCTCAGGGCCGGGTCCGAGGTGCTCAAGGGTCAGGGTGTTGAGCAGACGGAAAGAGGTCTTGGTGACCATCGGACGGCCGTCGTCGCCGAAGCCGGCGTCGGACCAGGTCGCCCAGTACGGGTCACCAGAGAAGATGTTGTCGTAATCCTTGGTGCGCAGGAAGCGGACGATGCGCAGCTTCATGACGATGTTGTCGATGAGCTCCTGAGCATCGGTCTCGGTGATCTTGCCGGCCTTGAGGTCGCGCTCGATGAAGACATCGAGGAACGCGGAGTTACGGCCGAAGGACATTGCGGCGCCGTCCTGGGACTTGATGGAGGCCAGGTAGCCCATGTAGGTCCACTGCACGGCTTCCTGGGCGGTCTGAGCCGGGCGGGTCAGATCCAGGCCATACTCGTTGCCGAGGTTGATCAGCTGCTTGAGGGCCTTGATCTGCTCGTCGTGCTCTTCACGGAAGCGGATCCAGTGCTCGATCTCCGGCTCGGTGAAGTCGTTGCGGTACGGGATGGAGTCCTTGTCGCGCTTCTTGAAGGCGATCAGCTTGTTGACACCGTACAGAGCCACACGACGGTAGTCGCCGATGATGCGGCCACGGCCGTAAGCATCCGGCAGACCGGTCAGAATCTTGTTGTGGCGGGCGATCTTGATGTTCTTGGTGTACACACCGAACACGCCGTCATTGTGGGTCTTGCGGTACTTGGTGAAGATCTTCTTGACCTCAGGATCCGGCTCCTTGCCGGCTTCCTTGATGGCCTGCTCGACCATACGCCAGCCGCCGTTCGGCATCATAGCGCGCTTGCAGGGCACGTCGGTCTGCAGACCAACGATCACATTGTCGACTTCCGGGGAGTCGATGTAGCCAGCCGGGAAGGCGTCGATGCCAGCCGGGGTGTGGGTGTCCACGTCGTAGACGCGCTGCTTGCGCTCTACAGCCAGGTAGTTGTCGTCGAGGTACTTCCACAGGTGCTTCGTCTTCTCAGTGGCAGGAGCCAGGAAGCTCTCATCACCCTCGTACGGGGTGTAGTTCTTCTGGATGAAGTCGCGGACGTCGATATCCTTCTGCCAGTTGCCCTCGGTGAAGCCGGCCCACGCCTTGGCGTCGAGCTCCTCTTGGGAGACAGCTGCATTTTCTACTGCGGTCATGTCACTCCTTAATGGGGTTGTAGGTTTCGCATCTTCACGGAACCCTTGCTTCACTAGTGTAGTTTGCGCAGTCTTGAGAAAAGCTGAAATTGGGAGTGAGCTATCTCACATTCTTCTGTGAGCGCTACCAATCCAGCGGCTTCCAGGCATCCGCCGTCCGATTGTCACGGCCGATATTAGACAAAACCGCTCAACTCTCGATGTGAAGTTGAGCGGTGTAGCTATCTGTCATCCGTCATCGGCATGTTCGCCGATCGCGGTGAAAACACATATGGTCAGTCGGTATCCGACGATTTGCCGGCGGACGGTTTGACGCCGTAGTTATCCCAGCGGCGGTTTTCCTCATCCCATTTGGCGTTACGGTCCACCACGATATCCCACGCATGTTCGGCGTCTTCTTTGGTCTTGTACGGCCCCATACGCTGTTCTATCGGCGAGATCTTGCCATATTCAGCCCGCTGCTTGACGGTGTTGTAATACCACTGATTCTTTTCATCATCTGCCATTGGTACCTTCTTTTTGTAACTATTCACGGAATGCGTTGGTGATGGGCAGACGACGATCGCGCCCGAAGGCAAGAGCTGTGACCTTGGGACCCAGCGGGTATTGTCGGCGTTTCCACTCTGCGCGATCGACCAAACGCATCACGGTGTCCACCGTGGCCTCATCGAATCCGTCGGCCAACAGGTCTACACGGCCGTGGGCATGTTCGATATAGGCGGCCAACACCTTGTCAAGCAATGCATATTCAGGCAACGAATCGGAATCCTTCTGGCCTGGGCGCAATTCGGCCGAGGGTGCCTTTTCGATGGACGAGACCGGAATCATCACGCCATTCTTCAAAGGAATGCCCGCATTGCCTTCCTCATTGCCTACAATCTTGAGCCCGCCGATGCCAACGCCCGCAGCTGCGGCCTTGTTGCGCCAACGGCTGATCTCCCAGACACGGGTCTTCAGCAAATCCTTTATTGGCGCATAGCCACCGACCGCATCGCCATAGATGGTCGAATAGCCGCACGCCAGTTCGGATTTGTTGCCGGTGGCCACGGCAAGCAGACCACGTGAATTGGAGCTTGCCATCACGATGACGCCGCGAATGCGAGCCTGCAGGTTTTCTGCGGCCACGCCATCGAGATCAAGCTGCTGCTGGTATGCGACGAACAGCGGCTCAATGGGCTGAACCTCATAGTGCGCACCGATGTTGGCGGCCAGATCTGCAGCATCGTCTTTGGAGCCATCAGAGGAGTACATGGACGGCATGGAGATGCCCCAGACGTTCTCGCCGCCGCAGGCATCGGCGGCCATAGCGGCCACCAACGCGGAATCGATGCCGCCGGAAAGCCCTAGCGTCACACCGTTGAAATGGTTCTTGGCCATGTAATCCTTGAGGCCAAGCACGCAAGCGGTGTACACCTCTTCGTCCGGGTCAAGTTCGGCCACGATGGTGGATTTGGTCTGATGGTCGGCAGCGGCGTCGAAATCCCAGAACGTGAGGTCTTCCATAAACATCGGGCTGCGCTCGAGCAACGTACCGTCCGCATCTACCACGAAGCTACCGCCGTCGAACACCAAATCATCCTGACCGCCCACCTGATTCAGATAAATAAGCGGAGCGTTGACCTCGGCAGCACGGCGTTGCGCCAGTTCAAAACGAGTGTTGGTCTTGCCTTCTTCATACGGAGAGCCATTAATGGTCAACAGCAAGTCGATGTTTTTGGTGGCGAGTTCAGCCACCGGGCCGCCGTCCTGCCAGATATCCTCGCAAATGGCCACGCCGATAGTGGTGCCATTCACCTCGAGGGTCACGGAACGGTTTCCTGCGGAGAAGATGCGGAACTCATCGAATACGCCGTAGTTGGGCAGGAAGTGCTTGTCATAGCCGGTCCAGACCACGCCCTCATGCAGCACCACCAGACGGTTACGCGGCTTGCTGGTTTCCCGATCGGTACCCACAGTGCCGACCACCACGAACAAATGGCCAAGACCTTCGTCCTGAAGCTGACCGGCCAGTTCATTGGCCTTGTCCCACGCGGCCTGGCGGAAGGTGCGGCGCAAAGCCAAATCCTCAATGGGATATCCGGTGAGCGTCATTTCCGGGAATACCGCTACTTGAGCGTCCCCAGCAGCGGCCTTGCGGGAATAGTCGAGCACTTTGGCGGCGTTGGCGTCGAGCGCACCGACGCAAGTGTCAATCTGGGCGAGTGCGAAGCGAAGCTGTGTCATAGCTTCTTAGTGTACTCACCGTTGACCTCCACCTGGCTCCCCTCAGTCGCCTGCGGCGACAGCTCCCCTCAGAGAGGGGAGCCAGAGAAGAATTTACCTCAATTCGTTGAGTACGCGCAGGGCGGCGTTGACATAGAAGTTGACGAACGTGGGGATGGATTCATCCAGACCCACGAAGTGCGGGCTGTGCCAGTCGGCGCAACCCTCTTGGCCGTTTGAGCCCACGAACGCAAACACCGGCAACGTGACTTTTGCAAACTCGCAGAAGTCCTCCCCCGCCATTGACGGACGAATCGGCTCGAGCTGCGCATAATCGTTGACGTCGGCGGCCACGGCCTTGGCGAGGGACGGATTGGAGACCAATGGATCCTGAAAATCGTTCCAGTCCACATCGGCCGTAATACCGTACGCCTCAGCCGTATGTTCAACGACCTCCTTGAATCGACGACCCACCAGATTGCCATCTTCCTTATGGAAGTAACGCACCGTGCCTTGGAAACCGGCTTCGGCGGGCACCACGTTCCACACGTCGCCGCCATGCACTTCCGTGACGGACAGCACCAGCGGATGGAAGGGCGTCACATTGCGGCTCACGATGGTCTGTAGGCTCAAAATCATACTGGCAAGCGCCTCAAGCGGGCCGGTGCCTTTGTACGGGTAGGCGGCATGCGTCCCCTGAGCGTGGAGCGTCACATGGAATTTCACACAGCCAGCCATCATCGGTTCAACACCGATGGCAAGCTGACCAGGGGCATAGTTCGGGTTGTTGTGGGTACCGATGATGGCATCGACGTCATCCACCAAGCCGGCGTCAATCATCGCACGGGCACCCTGCCCCGTCTCCTCACTGGGCTGGAACAGGATCTTGATGGAGCCGGCGAATTTGTCGCGGTGATTGGCAAGCCAGAAGGCGGCTCCGAGCAGACCGGTCATGTGCAGGTCATGGCCGCAGCCGTGCATCACGCCTTTGTTGACGGAGCTGAATTCCAACCCGGAATCCTCCACAATGGGCAAGCCGTCGATGTCCGCGCGCAATCCGATGCGTGGCCCGGGCCCGGCTTCCCCTTGGATAAGACCCACCACACCAGTTTCCATGGAGTTGGGCAGGATTTCGATGCCGTGCGCCTTGAGCTGGTCGGTCAGGTAGATACTAGTGTCGAATTCCTGAAAACTGCGCTCGGGGTGGGCGTGCAGATAGTGACGGATGGCAATGAGTTCGTGGTCGATATCGATATGTTCACTCATGGTTCTCGATTGTAGTAGAACGGACAATATGACGAAGCCCCCGCTTCATATTGGCGAGGGCTCGGCAGACATCATTGATCATTGCTGCCGCTTGAGTAGACGCTTGGCAATGGCGTTGGCGATGCCCTGCACCACCTGCACCAGCACGATCATGATGATCACTGCCGTCCATGTGACGGTCTGGTCGAACTTCTGATAACCGTAAGCGATGGCGAAGTTACCAAGTCCGCCGCCACCGATGTATCCGGCCATGGCAGACATGTCGAGCACGCCGATGAACAGGAACGCATAGGCCAGAATCAACGGGGCCAAGGCCTCGGGAATCAGCACGGTACGGATGATGGTGAATTTGCTGGCGCCCATCGAACGCGCCGCCTCAATGACGCCGGGATCGACCGGAACAAGATTCTGCTCAACCAGACGAGATGTGGCAAAAGTGCACATCACCACCATCGGGAAGATGGCGGCCACGGTACCGATGGAGGTGCCGACCACCACAATGGTCAACGGCTGCATGGCGGCCAGGAAGATGATGAACGGGATCGGGCGGACGATATTGACGATCACGTCGAGAATCCGGTAGACGATGGCGTTCTCAAACAAATTGCCTGGACGCGTGCCATAGAGCACCACACCAAGAATCAATCCAAGAAGTCCTCCTACGACAAGAGTGATAAGCACCATCGTCAGCGTCTGACCGATAGATTCAAACAGGAGCGGGCGCAGCACAGTCCAATCGCTACGGGGGTTGGCAAGGGTAATCATGCGTTGGCTCCTTCATGGCTGGCGGAGATTTCCGCCGACTCATCCTGGCTCACGGATTGCTGGTTGGCTATGGCTGCTTCGGCACCGGCAATATGATTGGCGACCGCATCAGCGTATGCCACTGGTTTCTCGGCGGTGCCGAAATCAATGACATCGCTGTGTTGCGCGAGTTCACGCAAAAACTCGTCCACATGCCATCCAGGGCCGTTGAATTCATAGGTGATTGCGCCGATAGCCGATCCCTTGACCGTATCGATGCCGCCATACAGCAGACTGGATTCCACACCATATTTGGCGATCAGCTCTGAAATGTTCTGCCCTGAGGCATGCAATGTGCGCCCATGGTCATCAGAGACATCCTTTTGCCGAATGAGTACGGTGACAATGCGTCCCGACCACTCGCCATGCAGACGTTCGACACGGCTTTCCTCAGGAAGCCCCGACAAAGCGGTGGCAATGAACCGTTTGGTGACTGGCTGGCGAGGCGCGGCGAATACGTCGTACACGTCACCGGATTCGACCACGCGTCCGGAACTCATAACCGCCACACGGTTGGCAATCTGCTGGACCACGTTCATCTGGTGAGTGATCAGCACGATGGTGATGCCGAATTCCTCATTCACACGCTTGAGCAACGCCAGTACCTCGGTGGTGGTTTCAGGGTCGAGCGCGCTGGTAGCCTCATCCGCGAGCAGGATTTCCGGATTGGTGGCTAGCGCGCGAGCAATGCCGACACGTTGTTTCTGACCACCGGACAGCTGTGAGGGGTACTTATCCGCATGCTCGGCCAATCCCACGAATTCCAGGAGCTCTTTGACGCGCCGATCCTGATAGTCCTTGCGCCAATGATCAAGCTGAAGCGGATAAGCGATGTTTTGCGACACCGTTTTGGTGGAGAACAGGTTGAACTGCTGGAAAATCATGCCGATTTTCTGCCTGATAGGGCGCAACTTGCTCTCGTTCAGTGCCGTGATGTCGGTACCGAGCACGGTCACCGTGCCGGAAGTGGGACGCTCCAGTGCGTTGATCAGCCTCACCAGAGTGGATTTGCCGGCACCGGAATAGCCGATGATGCCGAAAATGTCGCCACGGTCAATGCTCAGGCTGACATCATTCACGGCTCGCGCGGTCTCGGCCTTTCGTCCTCGTATCTTGAACTCTTTGACCACGTGATCAAAAGTGATGATGGGATCGCTCACTGTTGCTCCAATGTTGTATGGGCTGGAATACCGGCGATTGCGTCCGGTCTAGTTATGCCGTAACGGAGCGGGCCTTATGCAGGCGGCTCGCTCCGTTACGGTTCAGCAGGCTATGCGCATCGAATACTCGCTACTACAGCTCGGTGCGGAAACCAGCCGATGGTTCTCTTACTTCTGGGCCTTGGCGTCCTTCTCGATGTCGGACAGGAAGCCCTGCAGCTGCTTGGCGCTGAACTTGTCGGCAAACACCGCGGTGCCGCCGGAGTTCTCCTGGAGGGCGTCGAGCACGTCCTTCTGCTGGAAGATGGAGACGAGCTTCTTGTAGGTCTCGTTGTTCACGTCCGTCTTGCGGGCCACCCACACATTGATGTATGGGCGGGCTTCCTCGGATTCGACGTCATCCTGATAGATGGCGTCTTTCGGGTTGAGGCCCGCGTCGGCCACGTAATCGTTGTTGATCACACCGGCGGCGATGGTCGGATCCTTGAGGGTGGTGGCCACCTGTTCGGCCTTCAGCGGGGTGACCTTGACCTTGCTCTTGGCTTCATCGATGTCGGCCGGGGTGGAGAAGGCGGTCCAGTCGCCCTTGAGCGTGACGAGACCCGCTGCCTTGAGCACGCCGATGGCGCGGGCCTGGTTGGTCTCATCGTTCGGAATGGTGACGGTGTCGCCCTGCTTGATGTCCTTGATGTCCTTGACCTTGGTGGAGTACACGCCGAGCGGGTAGATGGCGGTGCCGCCGATGGGCTGCAGATCCTTGTTGTTGCTCACGTTGTAGTTGGCGAGGTAGAGCAGGTGCTGGAACTCGTTGAGGTCCAGCTCGCCGGAATCAAGGGCCGGGTTCTCGGAAGTGTAGTCCTGGAAGTCCACGATATCGACATAGATGCCGGCCTTTTCGGCATTCTGCTTGAACTTGACCCATTCCGGGTTGGTGGCACCGACCACACCGATCTTGACCGGGTTGTCTTTGCTACCCTTGGCGCTGGATTCGTTAGCGCCGGCCACCGCGCGGTAGCCGAAGAACGCGGCCACGGCGATGATCGCCACGACCACGATGGTAATGATGATGTTACGGGCGGTGTGGTTCACGCGCACCGGTTCGTTGCTGTTGGGAGCGGCCGGAGTTGTCGGCTGGGTTGCTGCTGTCATGATGAATGATTCCTCTCTCTCATGGAAATTGCTGTTGCATCCTCTTACGGTGATTCGCTTCCCCAAGCGAACCCATCACGTTGATGACAGGTTTCACCGTAGCACCCAAAATCCCAGAAATGGTCAAAAATGGCGGATTGCCGTATAGGTGTCTTTTATGGCGCGCATGCAACACATTGCGTTGCCTGATGTTGATAGCACGCTATAAGCATGTCTGGCGCGTCGAGAGGAGCCTCGAAAATAGAAGCATGACTACCACCGACATTAAAGCTGTGTTTTTCGACATCGACGGCACGCTCACGAGTTTCGTCACGCACAAGGTTCCCGATTCCACCGTTGAGGCTATTCAGCGGCTTCAATCAGCAGGCATCAAGGTGCTTGTCTGCACCGGCCGCGCTCCTTCTCAGATGAAGGTGGTGCTGGACACCATGCCGATCTCATTCGACGGCATTGTGGCGTTCAATGGTCAATATTGTTTTGACGAACAGGGATATCTTGAATCACAGGCCTTGGATCAGTCTGATATCCGCGTGATTTTGGATTGGCTCGACCAGCATCCCGATGTGGTGTGTGATTTTGGTGAAAAGGATTACGTCTACTTCAACCATACCAACGAGGCATTGCAGCAGACCTGGAGTGGTCTTGGCAAAACCGCCCCCGTCCAATATTTCGAGAATCCTCGTTTGCGGGCGTTGACGCACGAGACCTTCCAGATCAGCCCGTTCATCAACCCCGAACTGGAAGACGAACTGGTGGGACTGTGCAGCAACATACGCGGCGTGCGCTGGCACCCGGACTTCACCGATCTGATTCCCGCCGATGGTGGCAAACCACGGGGCATTCAGCGTTTTATGAAGCATTATGGCATCACTCGAGAACAAACCATGGCCTTTGGTGACGGCGGCAACGACACGGACATGCTGGCCTATGCCGGAATCGGGGTCGCCATGGGCAACGCCACGGACGAGCCCAAGGCCGCTGCCGACTATGTCACGGATGATGTGGATCATGACGGCGTATTACACGCCTTGCTGCACTTCGGAGTGCTGCACGACTAAGGTGCACGCCAAATACAGAAGGCCGGTGCATATTGCACCGGCCTTGTTTGTGGAGCTAGGGGGATTCGAACCCCCGACCCTCTCCATGCCATGGAGATGCGCTACCAGCTGCGCTATAGCCCCGTTTTCAATTGTCAGTCCATTTTTGAACCTTGTCTACATTACGACGGGTTCCTGTATCCTGCAAATCGGCGTGTCGCCAAATGACATTGGCGTGATTTGGCGACACCACAATCACCGGCTGTTCAGATCAACGTTCCCGTTCCCACTCGTCGGTATCGGCGACGGCTGGACCGTGGTTGTAGTCCATGAGCCGCCAACGAATCGTGTCATCAGGCTCATCCATGGGAACCAAACGCACCCAGTGCGCGTTGCGCATGGATATCACCGTCGAAAAAGTGGGATCGACTGCGGTGATGCCCAGCAGCGTCTGAAGCGTCTGTGCAATCCACGCACCATGGGAGAACACAAAGAGATCGGTGTCCGTGCCGGCACGCGTGGACCAGTCACGCAGGGCTTCGACGCCACGCTCCCCCACATGTTCTTTGGCCTCGGCGCCATACTTCATCTCGCCGCCTCGATGCTCCATCCAGGAACGGAAGTCCTCAGGATATCGCTCAGCCAGTTCGGATACGGCGTGACCGTCCCAATCGCCAAAACTGCGTTCGCGTACGCGAGGATCATCGTGCACTTCGGCGCCATCCAGTACATCTGCAAAAGCCTGTGCGGTGGCATGCGCACGGCTCAGATCGGAGCACACGATGATGCGTTCGTCGGTTTCCGGCCTGCGATCGACGTATAGGTCCTTCAGCGCTGCAGCAGTCTGACGCACCTGCCATTGACCTACGGCATCCAGCGGAATGTCGACCTGCCCTTGCAACTTATGGGCCGCGTTATACGACGTACGTCCGTGCCGAACCAAGAATATGGAACGAACATGCTGAGCCGTCATGCCGCCACGCTTTCAGGATGCCCGAGCTGAAGATCGATGCTCTCGCAATCCTTCCACAAACGCTCAAGACCGTAGAATTCACGGGCTTCATCATGCATGACGTGAATCACGAAGTCGCCATAGTCCAGCAATACCCACTGCCCCTCGGTCAGACCTTCGCGCGAACGCGGCTGACGGCCATCGCACTTGAGGAAGAGATCCTTCTCGATTTCCTCGGCCACGGCCAGCACCTGACGCTCGTTCGAGGCACCGGCAATCATCATGATGTCGGTGATGCCAAGCAGGTCGGCAACGTCGAAAGCCACGATATCAGTGGCTTTGATACGGTCTGCCGCCTCGGCGGCCACGCGGATGGCGTTGATGGAATCCTGTACTGCGGGCATGATTCAGCGCTCCCAAGCGGGCTTCCAGCCCTCGACGTTATGCTGCGTGTTTTCGGAGTAGACCATCGTATCGTCGGGAACAGCGTGACGGATCACGGAACCGGCGCCGGAGGTCACATTATTGCCGACTTCGACCGGGGCCACCAGCAGGTTGCCTGCACCGATGTGGCAATCGGAGCCGATCTTGGTACGGTTCTTGTGCACGCCGTCATAGTTGGCGGTGATGGTGCCACCGCCAACGTTCGTGTGGTCGCCAAGCTGGGCGTCTCCCACATAACTCAGGTGCGGCACCTTGGTGCCGTTACCGATGTGAGCCTTCTTCATCTCGACGAATGCACCGGCCTTGGCGTCCTCGCCGAATTCGTTGCCCGGACGCAGGTAGGTCCACGGTCCGATGTTCGTGCGCGCGCCGATGTGGGATTCCTGCACACGGGAACGCTCGACCACGGCACCGTCATCGACCGTCGCATCGATCAATGTGGCGTACGGGCCGACTGTAGATTCCTGTCCGATGACCGTGTGGCCCTGCAGGAAGGAGCCGGGGAGGATGGTGGCGTCACGACCGATTTCCACGTCGTCTTCAATCCACGTGGTCTCCGGGTCGAGAATGGTCACGCCATCGCGCATCCAGCGTTCGCAGATGCGGCGGTTATAGGCTTTGGACAGCGCGGCAAGCTGCACGCGGTCGTTCACACCTTCCACGGTGAGCGGATCTGGCGCGGCGAATGCGCCGACCTTGCCTGCGGACTTGGCGGTCTCCAACGCGTCGGTCAGATAGAACTCGCCTTGGGCGTTATTGGATTTGAGGCCGGCGATGGCCTCGACCAGCACGGAGGCCTCGAACACATAGACGGAGGTGTTCACTTCCTGCACGGCCAGTTCGCTGCGGTTGGCGTCTTTCTGCTCGACGATGCGCAGCACGTTGCCCTCACGGTCACGGATGATGCGGCCGTAGCCGGTCGGATCATCAAGCATGGTGGTGAGCACGGTGGCGCCGTTTCCGGATGCGGTGTGGAATTCGACCAGTTTGCGCAGCGTCTCACTATCCAGCAGCGGCATGTCCGAGGCGGCGATTAGCACCGGGCCGTCAAGTTCGGACTGGGCGGCGAGCTGGGCCATCGCGCACTGCACGGCACGGCCGGTTCCGGGGATATCGTCCTGGTTCACGATGGTGACGTGCTCGTCGTAGGATCGGGCTGCTTCGCTGACACGCTCGGCTTGGAAGTGCACCACTACTGCAAGAGTGCCGGGGTTCAGCGCGGAGACCGAATTCATGACCCTGTTGAGGAAGGTCTTGCCCGCAAAGGTGTGCAGGACTTTGGGCTTGTTGGAACGCATACGGGTGCCTTCACCGGCAGCGAGAACGATGGCTGCGGATAATGCCATAACTGACGTATTCCCTTCGATTGGAATGTCTTGAAGTAATCTTCAGTGTTCAGAACACTTCAACACAATAGACGGTTGCCCGGATGTCGGGTGGGAAGCCCCGGTAATCGGGGAAACGAAAAGGGCCCGGGACGAATCCCGAGCCCTTCGTGTTAGCGAACTAACAACACCGAAGTGGTGTCATCACTCGTTGTCGCCAGCGGTGGCGGCAGTGGCGGTGACGGCGCCCTTCTTGTCGGTGTTCACGCCGGAGTACACCCAGTCGGTGTAGTCCGGGTGGTCGTAGCCCTTGTCGACGGCGAACTGGAAGGCCTCGTCACGGAACTTCTCGAGCTCGTCGATCTTGTCGGCGTACTTGTCGGCGTCGATCATGCGCAGAGCCTCGGCGGTCAGCTCGTAGCGGTCGATGCGGTTGACACGAACCATGTCGTACGGGGTGGTGGTGGAGCCCTCCTCCTCGTAGCCGTGGACGTTGAAGTTGTCGTGGTTCGGACGATCGTAGATCAGACCGCGCACGTCGTGAGCGTAGGAGTGGTATGCGAACAGCACCGGCTTGTCGGCGGTGAAGATGTCAGCGAACTCCTCGTCGCTCAGAGCCTCGTCGTTCTCCTTGGCAGACTGCAGAGAGAGCAGGTCGGCAACGTTCACAACCTTGAACTTGACGCCCAGTTCCTTCAGCTTGTCAGAAGCAGCCATGATCTCCTGGGTCGGGACGTCGCCAGCGGCGGCGAGCACGACCTCGGCCTCATCGTTGTTCTTGGCGGTGGAAGCCCAATCCCAAGCGGCGGCACCCTTGGCGAGCTCGGCACGAGCCTCGTCCAGGGTCAGCCAGGTGGCAGCGGGCTGCTTGCCGGCGATGATGGCGTTGATCTTGTTGGTGGACTTGTAGCACTTCTCGGCGATGGCCAGCAGCATGTTCGCATCGGTGGCGAAGTAGATGCCGATGACATGGTCGTTGTGGAAGCACTTGTTCAGCAGGACGGAGGTGACACCCGGGTCCTGGTGGGAGAAGCCGTTGTGGTCCTGACGCCAAACGTGGGAGGAGACCAGCAGGTTCATGGAGGCGATCGGCTTGCGCCACGGAATCTCGCGGACGGTAGCCTCAAGCCACTTGGCGTGCTGGTTGAGCATGGAGTCGATCACGTGGACGAAGGACTCGTAGGAGCTCCAGATACCGTGACGACCGGTCAGCAGGTAGGCCTCGAGGAAGCCTTCCATCTGGTGCTCGGACAGCTGCTCGACGACCTGGCCGGAGACGTGCATGTGCTCGTCGACCTCATCGGAGATGTAGCCGGCATCCCACTGCTTGTTGGTGACCTCGTAGGAAGCCTGCAGACGGTTGGAAGCGGTCTCGTCCGGTCCGAAGATACGGAAGTCGCGCGGGTTGTTGCGGATGATGTCGCGAGTGTAGGCACCCAGGGTACGGGTGGCCTCAAGCTGGCCCCAGCCATGGCCGTACTCAGCCACTTCCTTGACCTCGTAGTCCTCGAGGTTCGGCAGCTTCAGGTCGTCGCGAATCACGCCACCGTTGGCGTTCGGGTTAGCACCGATACGCAGCTCACCCTTCGGCATGAAGGCAAGGACGTCGTCCTTGACAGCGCCGTTGGCGTCGAACAGCTCTTCCGGCTTGTAGGACTCGAGCCAGTTCTTGAGGACCTCGAAGTGGGCCTCGGTGTCGCGGGCAGAAGCCAGCGGCACCTGGTGAGCGCGCCAAGAGCCCTCGGTCTTCTTGCCGTCGATGTACTTCGGGCAGGTCCAACCCTTCGGGGTGCGGAAAATCAGCATCGGGTAGAACGGACGGTGCACGTTGTCGGTCTGAGCGGCGGCCTTGATGTCGCAGATCTCGTCCCAGATGGTCTCCCACAGCTCGGCGAAGCGGCGGTGGATGGACATGTGATCTTCATCGTCGAAGCCAGCGACGAACTCGTAGGGCTCGTAACCCATGCCGTGGAAGAACTCGTGGAGCTCTTCGTCGGAGATGCGGGACAGGATGGTCGGGTTAGCAATCTTGTAGCCGTTGAGGTGCAGGATCGGCAGCACGATACCGTCGGTGCGCGGGTTCACGAGCTTGTTGG
>OAVW01000001.1_pt1 | contig 170404 bp, 123 predicted proteins | sample 1495321 | NCBI WGS metagenome assembly OAVW01 (sample SAMEA2580108, study PRJEB22360) | human gut metagenome | biome: human gut; feature: human-associated habitat; material: faeces | place: Denmark | collected 2008/2010 | reverse complement strand
TTCGTCACGGGTGCGGCTGTCGTCGGTATCGAAGCTGTCGACGCGCTCGATGTGGCTCAGACCGTCGATATCGCGACGGGAGGAAGCGCTCTTGTCCTTGTCCCCCTGCGCGCCGTCACGTGACACACGACCATTGCGCGAGCGACGGGACTTGCCACCGCCGCGGTTGTCGCGGTCGTCATCCTCGCGGTCGTCATCGCGCGCGTCGCGCACGATTTCCGGCACGGGCAGCACCGGCTCCTGGAACAGCACGGACGTCATCGCGTGAGCGCGCGGCGCAGGTTGCGGCAGCGTGCTAACGACATCCAGGGCGCGGGACAGATCGGCGGAATCATCGCGGACGATGATATCGGTGCCGGTATCGACGCCGAGGTCGTCATCCGACGGCTCGCCCGGAACGGTCGGCGAAGCGTCCTCGCGCGAGGAGAACATGGCGGTGCGACGACGCACGCGGGTGCGCCGGGGTTCGGCCTGATCGGCGTCATCGTCATGGCGCTTCGTCGCTTTCGAGGAGCGCGACGCGGACCGAGACTTGCCGTCGGCCTTGGCGTGCCGCGCATCATCCTTCTTTTCGGAATCGGCCGATGCGGCGGTCTCCGGCGATTCGTCGGCCGCCTTCGAGCGGCGACGACGGGTAAGGGGCTGCTCCACCACGGGTTCCGCGAACAGCGGAGCGGAATGGTCCTCGACCTTCAGCGCGACCGCGGCACCGGCGGCACCGGCGCCACGAACCACGCGGCGGCCACCGCGGCGACGACGCGGCGCTGCAGGCGTTTTATCGGCCGAATCAGGCGACTGGGCCGCATCGGCATGGGTAGGCTGCTGTTCTTCGGTTTCGTCACGACTGAAACCGTTATCGTTCACACTAGGCACGATACTCCTCACGACGTGCTGCACCACGTCGCACACTCATGGCCTCATGCGGTCTCACACCACGCTCTCACCGTGGCCGCGCTACGCTTGCGCCCGCAGGAAGCAAATCCGTTAAAAGTCCGTGTGCGTGCTTCGGCGGACACCAGCGCTCGCGCACCTTCATGCATGCGAGGGGATCGACGCCTTTCACGCTCAGGTGGTTTGCAGAACCACCATCTTTAAGTATGGCACACAATTTGACCGGCCATGACCATCTCACCATATTCAACGTTCTTTTGGCGTGGCGACAACGCCCAGCCCATGCTTGTACGCAGACGCTTTCGCTCCGCGAACGGTGTCAGGATCCGTATCATCGTCATCGATGCGGACGGCGACGACATCGTCGACAAAACCTGCAGCGCCAACTGACAGCGTTGTGCGGGCAGCCGTCCGCACACTATTCGATGGCACGGATGCCGACATCCGCGCCCGAACCCCGCTCACGCGCGGCCGGTGAGCCAGTCCTCCAGGATGCCGGCCATGGTCGCCAACTCGCTTTCGGCGATCTGCTCGTCATGCTTGTGCGCAAGCAGCGGGCTCCCCGCGCCCAGGTTCACCGCGGGCACACCCAGCAGCGAGAACCGCGCGACATCGGTCCACCCGAGCTTCGCCAGCGGTTCCCGTCCCGTACGCTCACGCACCAGCTTCGCCAACGACACCGCCATCGGCGCGTCCATGCCCGGCCGGGCGGACGGCGACTCGTCCTTCATCTCGATGCCGAAGCCCTCGAACACGCCACCGGTGGCGACATGCTCGCCATTGCCGAGCTCCGCGCCGGCATCCGCGCCCATCATCAGTGCCTTCGCCTGCGGCAGCGTCTTGTCGGGCGCGAACCGGTAGTTCACATGGACACGGCATTCGTCGGGGATGACATTCGTCCCCTTGCCGCCGGAAATCAGCGTCGCGTTCAGCCCCTCGCGATAATCCAGCCCATCCACCGTGATGGTTCGCGGCTCGTAGGAGTTCAGGCGGTTCAGGACATCGGCGGCCTTGTGAATGGCGTTCTCCCCCATCCATGCCCTGGCCGAATGCGCCGCGACCCCGTGCGTGACCACGTCGAACCGCATGGTGCCGTTGCAGCCGCCCTCGATGCCGCAGTCGGTCGGCTCGCCGATGATCGCGAAATCGCCGGCGAGCCAATCGGGATGCGCCTCGGCCACCTTCCGCAGACCGTTCTTCTCGGCCGCAACCTCCTCATGGTCGTAGAACACGTACGTCAGGTCATATTGCGGGTCGACCAGCGTGGCGGCGAGGTACAGGAACACCGCGTCGGATGCCTTCATGTCGGTCGCGCCGCGGCCCCACATCACCCGCTCGCCGGGGTGCGCCGCGGCGACGTCCTCCCGGATCAGCGGGTCGCCGGGCGCCAGCCAGCGCGGCAGGAAGTTGTCGATCACCGGAACCGTGTCAAGGTGCCCGGCGAGCACCACGCGCCGAGGCCTGCCGAGCGACGTGGACGCGACCACCGTGTCGCCGTGCCTGTGCACCGTCAGGTGCGGCTTCGACCGCAGGAACGCCTCCACGGCGTCGGCCAGCGGCTTCTCGTCATCGCTGACGGAATACGAGTCCATGATCTGTTCGAGCAGTGAGGCGAGCGCCTTCTCGCGCGTGCCGGTCGTGTCGCAGGTGATCGGCGCGATCGCCGAGCGCGGGTCAGCACCGGCCGCTGCCATCGTCGTTGTCGTAGTCATGCTGACCATCCTAACGGCAGCACGTCCCGTTGGAGCCCGTTGCCGGGACGGAATGAGACGGCCGAACTCCCCGTCGGCGGCGAGAACAAGCGCGCGACGCGCAGCATGCCGTGCTACCGTGGCTCGCGAGACGGGTTTCGCCTGCGTTATGAGACAGAACCTCGCGAAACACATGCGTATGGCAGTATGGGGTTTGCCAGCAAACGGAAAAGGGATGGGAATATGCCGGGTCTATTAAATGCGATGGAAGGCTTCTGCGTCATCGGCATCGTAATCGGAGTCGGATATGTGGCCGCTCGAATGCGCATAGGCGGGCCGAGCGCCCAGATGGTGCTCAACCGTTTCAGCTTCTTCGTGTCCAGCCCGTGTCTGATGTTCGCAATTCTGTCGAAAGAGCCGATCTTCGAGATCTTCCATTCGTCGATCATCGTGGCGTTCTTCTCCGCTGTACTCGTCGGTGCGCTGTTCCTGGTGCTGAACAAGCTGTTCTTCCACTTGGGGCCGGCAGACGCGACCGTCGGCGCGCTGAACTCACTGTATCTGAACTCGAACAACATCGGCCTGCCCATAGCCACGTACATCCTCGGCAACGGAGCCCTGGTGGCACCGATCCTGGTCATGCAGCAGGCGATCTTCACGCCGGTCGGCCTGACGGTGCTCGACGTGACCACCAAGGGCAAGGTATCGGTCAAGGAAATCCTGAAGCAGCCGCTGCATCAGCCGCTGCTGATCGGCTCCCTGGGCGGCATCCTGGTTTCGGCGATCGACGCGAAGATCGGCTGGTTCCCCGTGCCGAACTTCATCTTCGACCCGATCGACATGATCGGGGACTCCGCGGTTCCGATGATCCTGATGGCGTTCGGCATGTCGCTGCACGGCACCAAGCCGCTGCAGCAGAAGGGCGACCGCCCGGCGATCTTCACCGTAGCCGTACTGAAGAACATCGTGATGCCGATCATCGCCTTCCTGCTCTCCTATTTCGTCATGGGATTCCGCGGCGCGACGCTGTACGCCTGCGTGGTGCTGGCGGCGCTGCCGACCGGCCAGAACGTCTACAATTACGCCGCCCGGTACAACGTTGGACTTACGTTCGCACGCGACGGCATCCTGATGAGCACGATGACGAGCCCCATATTCATCGCGGTTATCGCCGCTCTGCTGAGTTGACGCTCTCAAAACTCGCAGATAGGGGGCCTTTTTCGTTAAAAGGCCCCCTATCTGCGAGTTTTGAGAGCGTGCGATCAGTCGTCGGCACGCCAGTCGGTGAGATTCAGGCTGGCGGCGACACGGTTCGAGGCGAATGCGCCGACGGAGACCAGCGCGTAACACAACGCTATGCCGCCGAAGAAGCTGAGCAGCGTGGCGGGCTTGGTCATGGATGCGGCGAACAGCGGGAACATCAGCAGCATCGAGCAGCCGCCGGCAACGGCCACCACCGTGTTGAGCGGGGTCAGCACCTCGATGAAACGCGCACGGTTCAACGTTTTCACGTCCGTCCCCTCCAACACCAGCATGCGGTATTCGGAAACCTGGTCGTAGACGCTGCCCGCCTGCATCACTCCGGAGCTGACGGCCGCCAGCACGGCCGCGAATCCGAGCGTCAGCAACCCTCCGGTGCCGATGTCGCGGATGAAGGCCAGTCCCGGTTCGGGTACGCCTTCGACAGGCGCGGTCGACGATGCGCCGATGAACCCGCAGATCGAGGTGATGCCAGCGATGAACACCGCCAGCGCGATGCCCGACACATTGCGCCATGCCCGCTTGGGATTGTCGAGGATGCGCCGCATCGCGATCATCGTGGCGGCGTCCTTAGGGCGGCGGGACCGCAACCTCGCCCGTGCGGTCACCACCCATGAGCCGATCAGGTTCACTAGAGCGAAGCACAGCGCGATGAACCCGATAATCACCGCATACATCGTCACCTCACCGTAATGCAGCAGGCCCTGCGGGTTCTTGAACAGCACGATCGCGGCCACCAGCACGACCAGGAACACGATTACGCGCCACTTCGTGGGCAGCGGCTGGGCGGTCCGAGCGGTGACGCCCAGCGGGGTGATGGCGACCCGACGCAGCGTCAGCAATGCGGAGATCAGCGCCAGGACCGTGACCACCACCAGCACGACGATCAGCGACAGGGATCCTACCCACAACTGCTCGAACGTGAACCTCTGATCCTGGAAATTCAGCAGCATGATCAGCGGCATGATCGCGAAATAGCCGACGATGCCGATCAACGCGCCGATGAGCGCCTGTCCGGCGGCATCCAACGCGGTCAGTCTGGTCACCTGACTGGTGGTGGCGCCCGCGAGGCGCAGTGCCGCCAATCGCGCGTCCCGCCGCGATGCCGCCAATCGCGCCGCCGAGCCGGCGAGCGCCACGAACGGCACGATCAGCAGTATGCAGGCGAAGGCCGCCAGCATCACGTACGTGCTGGCGTATTGCGCCCAGTCGTGCTGGTCCTTGAGCCGTCCGGCCCACACCGCCCATGTGCCCGGCGCGCAGGTCGACCTGTCAATCAGGCATTTCAGCGTATGGTCGGCGGACGCGCGCCAGATGAACCCGTGCACGCCGCCCAGCACGGTCAGGAAGATGGCCGTCGCCGCCGCGAACGCGACGATGGCCAACGCCGATGTGTGGCCGGAACCGCCGCGCCGGCCTGGGCGGTGGAACAGCCGCCATAGTGCGAACGTGCTCATTGGGCGCCTCCTGCGGGAACTGCCGGGTGCAGCGAGACTGAGGGTGGTTCAGCGCTCTCGGGCCGCCCCCAGTCAGCCTGCGGATGCCGAACCCCGCCAGCGGGGGCAAGGCCGGCTTCGGCCGTCTGGCTGAGGCGGCCGTCCTGCATCGTCATCGTGCGGCCGCAGAAGCCGGCGACGTTGGGATCATGAGTGACGATCACCACGGCAGCGCCATTATCACGCGCGGCTTCCATGAGAATGCTCATGACCTCGCGGCCGGTGGCCTGGTCGAGCGCGCCGGTCGGCTCGTCGGCGAAGACGACCGCCGGCTGTACGGCAAGCGCGCGGGCGATGGCGATGCGCTGCATCTGCCCGCCACTCATCTCGCCGGGCCGCTGCGAGGCCAGCTGCCGCAAACCCAGCCGTTCCAGCCACAGCATCGCCGCATCGGTGGCGGAACGGTAGTCGGCGCCGTCCAGCATCATCGGCAACGCGATGTTCTCCACCGCCGGCAACTCGGGCAACAGCTGTCCGGATTGGAACACGAAGCCGAACGCACCGCGGCGCAGTTTGGTCCGGTCCGCGTCGCTCATCGCGGTCAGATTCGCGCCTTGGAAGGTCACCGTGCCCGATGTCGGGCGGATGATGCCGGCGAGCGCGTGCAGCAGCGTCGACTTGCCGGAACCGGACGGTCCCATCACGGCGACCGTCTCGCCGGGGGCCAAGTCGAAGTTCACGTGATTGAGCGCTAGCGTATGCACGGCGGGCATGGCGTAGCCGGTTCCGCCGGCCGCATACGGATGGGGGCCGCCGGTTCCGGCGCCTCGCGGCATCACGCCGGTGACACTGTGGTCCGCCTGCACACGGGCCATGCCTGCGGTGTAGTCCATGACCAGGTCACGGGCCTCGATCACCGGTGTCCACGACTGAGACCGGACGCGGGACTGAGATTGCGATGTTGCTGTGTTCATGCCTCCGAGATTACGCAGGCGGCACGCGACCGGCCATCGGGCGGCGGTATGAGCCTTGCGGCGAACCGGTTCTCCCCTCATCCGGAAGGATTAGGGGAAGAGAGTGGTGGCACTACCCTGAGCGCCCACAGGGCATCCGTGATTGCAGGGCCCGAAGGTCTGTCGCGAAGCGAGACTAAGGCCCCCAGTCGCTCGTCTGCGGTACGGCTCGGCAGCCGTGAATATATATTGCATTATATCATGTAGTACTATGCGTAATATAATGCATATTTTGTTGTAATTAAGGTGGTGACTTACATGGACATCAAGGAACGCGCGGAGGCGTTACGAGAGATCTCCACGCCGGGCTCTCGCATCGGGTTGACCGAGTTGTCCCGTTCGAACGCATGGCGAAAGGCGCTGGAGCAGCGGGGATTGCTGGAAATCGTCGACCGCGCCGACACAGCCGGCTATCTGGTGTCCGTGGACTCTCTCAACGAGATGCTGGATGTCATCAATGCGCTGGAATCCGAGGTCGAACGCCTCACCATACAGCAGATGTTCACCGCCCGAGGCGATAAGGAACAATGGGAGACCGGCTCCGAACTGTCACAGTCGGCGCAGGAAAGCCTGAAGCGGCGCAAGGAGAAGATTCACGCGTTCCTTGATGGCGGTCGCTGATGGCCGCCGACTACGCATTATTGGAGCAAGCCATTGCCATCATCTCGTCCGTCCGCGGTCTGTATATGGATCCGGATGCACTTGCGGATGATGTGATTCTTCTGGCATATATCTGGCCCGACGAAGGCGAATTCAAGATGGCGGTGGCCAGAGTTCACCGAACCCTGACACAGCTCGTGGAGGGCAACGTGGAAGGAAGCCCTCTCAAGTACGGTTTCAGTGGGTGGCGTTCCTTCCACTTCCAACATCGACGAGGCCAACAGTCGCGCGCCGACACGCGCATCGTGTATATGCCTCTCGACACGGGAATTCGCGTCAAAGGATTCGCAAACCGCCACCTTCCATCCGACATCTACCAGCGTTTGGCGCAACTGCAGTAACCGTCACGAACACCGTGCGGCAGCGGCCAGCGCGTGCAGGCGCTCGGCGAAGCGCGGCCAGTCTGTGCGCATCGCGGTCAAGAGCTTGCGGTCGGGCACTTCGTCGATCGGCACCCATTCGATTTCCATGCTCTCGTCATCGTTCGCCCGCGGCACGACCCGGTGACCGGGCTTCTCGAACGCGAAGACCGTGGTGTACGCCCATGGCCCGTGATCCTCACGGTAGGACCCGACCACCTCGATGTCTTCGGGCGTGATGTTCGCCTCCTCGTAGCTCTCGCGCAGCGCACCCTCGATCGGGCTTTCACCGTCGGCCGTCGCGCCGCCGGGAATGCCCCATGTGCCGCCTTCCGCGCTCCACGCGGCGCGATGCTGCATCACCACGCTGGTCACTTCGCCGCTCTTGGGGTCACGCCGCGCGAGCAGCACGCCGGAGGCACCGTTCAATCCCCAGTGCTTGCGCCGGCATGCGCAGTCGATCCAGCCGTCGCCGGGCTGATGCACGTTCTCCTTGGGCGGCACGACTCCGCTGCCTCCGGTCTTGTCTTCGGGCGCCGATTCCCCGCGGGCCACGTTCCACAGGTCGGTCCAGTCCACGCCGAGCTTGACGACGAGTCGGCGAAGCAGCGGCAGACTGATACCGATGATGCCGTGCGGGTCGCCGTCGATGCCGTCGATGAACGCGCCGCCGAAACCTTCCAGCGTAAACGATCCCGCGACTTCCAGCGGCTCGCCGGTGGCGATGTATCGTTCGATGTCGCGGTCGCTGAACTCGCCGAACCGCACGACGGCATGACTCGCGCCGCGCTCGACGCGCCCGGACGCGAAGTCGATCACGCAGTGCCCGGTCCACAGCTCGCCGGTGGCGCCGCTCATGCGGTGCAGTCGCTCACGCGCCACCTCGACGCTGTGCGGTTTGCCGTAGCATTCGCCGTCAAACAGGAACATCGAATCACAGCCGACGATCAGCGGGCCGCTGCTCGCCCGAGTGAGCCCCGGCTGCATGGCAATCACATTGGATATCGGCTCGGTGACGGTCGGCATGTCCACGCCGGAGAAGTCACGGGTCATCGCGATCGGCGCCTTCGAATAGTCAAGCGGAGCGCCACTCTGGCGAGGTATGTCCGCGACGTTCATCTCGCCGCGAAGCTCCGCGGCCTGCAACGGGTACGCGATCACGCGCTCGCCCGTCGCGCTCGCGGCCGCGTCGGCGACATCGCGGTACGCCTGATGCACGGCCTGCGCTTTGGCCTCGGCCAAAATCATCACGCGCTGTTCGACGTTCAGCTGGTCAACGGTGACGCCGCGCCCGGCGGCGGCCTTTTCCAGCGCAGCCGGCTCATCGACATGGGACACGCGGATGGTCGGGCAGATGCCGGCCGCATACAGCACATCCCGGCGCGGCTGGGACTTCGACGCCAGAATCATCGGAATGGACATGATCGTCACCTTTCTTTTGCCGCCGCACCAGCTGCCGCAGCACCCACCCGGCAACTTCACGCTCCCCTCATCTCCGGCCCGAAGAGCGGGCGAGGAGGCACGTGCGGTATTCCTACTTACGCTCGACCTGCACGCCGACCGTGTCGATGGGCAGGTGCAGCACCTTCCAATGGCCGGAAGCCAGCTGTTTCGCCGCGACCTCATCGATGTCCGCCACGGCGTCGCCGTGATGCAGCACCAGCACGCACGGGCCGGCGCCGGACACCATGGCGGCGAAACCACGGGAACGGAACGCCTGAATCAGGTCCCATGACGGCTGCATGAGCCCCTTGCGATACGGCTGGTGCAGGCGATCCTGCGTGGCAGCGTACAGCAGCGCGTTCGGCTCTTCGCCGGACGCGAGCGCGCGCGGGTTCATCGCCGCGGCCATCAGCGCCACGCGCGACACGTTAAACACCGCGTCGCGATAGGCGACCTCGCCGGGCAGCGCCTCGCGCGCCTTCTCGGTGGACAGTTCGTAGTCGGGCACGAACACGGCCGCCGTAACGCCCGGATCGACCGCGTACTTGACCGTGTGGAAACCGCCGTGCAGCGGGTCTCCACCGGGGATCGGCACCGAGCCGACGCCTTCGGCCGTGTCGAAGTTCCATGAGACGGTCATGCCGCCGTACACCGCCGGCGCCACGTTGTCGGGATGGCCTTCGATGGCGGCCGCCAGCTCGAAGATGGAATCGCGGTTGAGCCGACCCTCCTGCGCGAACGCGGCAGCGGCGGCGATGCCCGCCACGATGGCTTCGGCGGACGACCCCATGCCGCGCGCCTGCGGGATGTTGTTGTGCGCTTCGAGGATGAACCCGACCTTGCCCAGGCCAAAGGTCTGGCATGCCTTGCGGAACGTGGAGACGACCAGATGGGTCTCGTCGCGCGGCAGCGTGTCCTCGCCCTCGCCATAGATCAGCACTTGCGCGGCGCGATTGGACGGGTCACGGCTGAGCGTGAAGGTGAGTTCGTCATGATAATCGAGGGCGAGGCCGACCGTGTCGAAGCCGGAGCCCAGATTGGCGCTTGTAGCCGGCACGCGGACCTTGACCTGTGTACAGATTGGTTCCATGATTCCTTGATTCAGCGATTCCGCCCCCGCTGACGGGGAGGGGAGCAAACGATAGTGAGATCGGGGTGGTTTCGCGGAAACGCCGCGAAACCACCCCCAGTCGGCTTTGCCGACAGCCTCCCGCCAGCGGGGGCAGGCAACCGTATGACTAGTCGAGCACGCGCAGGATGGACGGCTCTCCGGTGACGAAGTCCAGCGTGCGGACGGCTTCGACGGTCTCACGCAGCGTGATCTCGTCGGTCAGATGCGTGACGATGCGCAGCTGTTGGATCTCGCCGTCATAACCAGGATCGGTCATCGTCGGCTTGAGATCCTGATTGACGCCGTTGATCGACACGCCGTGGTCAGCGAACTCCTTGGCGATGGCGGCGAGCACGCCCGGCTTGTCGTGGATGAGGAACCGCACGGCGAACGCGGCGCGGCTGGCGCTGATCGGCGCCTTGGGCAGCTCGTGGTACATGGGGATGGACGGGCCGGTGCAGCCTTGAGCGATGTGGCGGGCTTCGGTGACCACGTCGCCGACGACGGCGGAAGCGGTCGGAGCGCCGCCCGCACCACGGCCGTAGAACATGAGGTCATCGGCCGCCTCGGCCTTGACGAACACGGCGTTGAATGAGCCGTGCACGGATGCCAGCGGGTGCGATTCGGGAATCAGCGCCGGGTAGACGCGCGCCGACACACCGGCCTCGCCGTTCTCCACGACGGCGAGCAGCTTGATGACCTTGTGCTCGGCGGCGGCCGCGGCGATGTCGTCGGCGGTGATCTTCGTGATGCCCTCGACGCTCACGTCATCGATCGTCACGTTGGTGTGGAAGCCGAGCGTGGCCATAATCGCGGCCTTGTTGGCCGCATCGTAGCCTTCGATGTCGCCGGTCGGATCGGCTTCGGCGTATCCCTTGGCCTGGGCGTCCTTGAGCACGTCATCGAACTGCAGGCCCTTGGTGGTCATCTCGTCGAGAATGTAGTTGGTGGTGCCGTTGACGATGCCCAGCATGCTGGTCACCTTGTCGCCCGCCAGGGATTCGCGCAGCGGCAGCAGGAACGGGATGGCGCCACCAACGGCCGCTTCGAAGTAGATGTCGACGCCCTTGGCCTCGGCCGCGGTGTAGATTTCCGGTCCGTACTTGGCAAGCAGCGCCTTGTTGGCGGTGACCACGGAGGCTCCCGACTCGATCGCGGCCATCACGAACGTGCGGGCCACTGTGGTGCCGCCGATCAGCTCGACGACGATGTCGGCGTTGGTGGCGACCTTCATCGTGTCGGTCGTCAGCAGAGACTTGTCGATCCAGGGGAAGTCCACCTCATCGGGATCCAGGCAGGCCACGCCGACCAGCTCGATCGGACGCCCGATGCGGGCAGCGAGTTCGTCCTTCTGCTCCACCAGCAGACGTGCGGTCTGTGATCCGACGGTTCCCGCTCCCAACAGTCCAACGCGGATGGGGTTGTCATTCAGCTGTGCCACGGATTTCCTTCCTTCAGCGGTGTTTGGCGCGCCCGGCCGCCACTCACCGATAGAGGGTCGCCGGGCCGGCGTCACTGTGTACCATCCTACGGAATGAATCCGACACGCCGCCCGTCAACGCCCCGGAGGCCGGATCCAGCTCCCAATGGCCTCGTTTCCCTTGGCTTTCCACTATGTAGCAGCGCTAACGACACGCCGCAGTAAAGTAGATTTACAAATTAACGCCGTAAACAGAGAAATCGTGAAACACCAGCTTCCCGTAAGGCTGAGCCCTTATACACCCGCCATGTTTCCTGCCTATTTAGCAAATAATCTTAACGAAACACGGGCCTCATATCGTAAAAGTCACGTACCATTGTTCATTGAAGCGGCGTTGCTGACATACTCGCGAGCGTCCGATCCAATGGTGGGATGGTACGTGAACGGGAATTTTGGCGGAAGAAAGCGCCGTCCGTATCCTCAGAGGGAGGTTGGAATGAAAGCATATATCCAGCGCCTTGGTCGCGCTCTTATGCTGCCCGTTGCGTGTCTGCCTGCTGCAGCACTCTTCCTGGGCATCGGTTATTGGATCGACCCGAGCGGTTGGGGTGGCAGTAACGTCGTCGCTGCCTACCTGTGCAAGACCGGCGGCGCGATCCTCGACAATCTGGGCCTGCTGTTCGCCGTTGGTGTCGCCATCGGCATGGCTCGCGACAAGGACGGCGCCTCGGCACTGTCCGCACTGGTCGGTTTCCTGACCGTCACCACGATCATGGGCTCCGCGTCCATGTTCCTTGGCTTCGACGCCACCAAGGTCGACACCGAGCACCCGGCATTCGCCGCTGGCGCCATCGGCAACAAGAACGTGTTCTTCGGCATCCTGGTCGGCTGCGTGGCAGGTGCGCTATACAACAAGTTCGGCAAGACAAAACTGCCGGACTTCCTGGCGTTCTTCTCCGGCCGCCGTTGCGTGCCGATTCTGACCGCTGCGGTCATGTCCATCATCTCGCTGCTGTTGCTGTTCATCTGGCCGGCCGTCTACGGTGCGCTGGTCTGGTTCGGCGAGTCCATCATGGGCCTCGGCGCCGTCGGTGCCGGCATTTACGCCTTCTTCAACCGTCTGCTTATCCCGACCGGTCTGCACCACGCACTGAACAACGTGTTCTGGTTCAACCTTGCCAACATCAATGACATCGGCAAGTTCTGGGGCAGCGCCGACCCGGCCAGTGGCGCGGTCATCGCCACCGGCGGCTTCCACCCGTTCGGCGTGTACGTCACCGGCATCTACCAGGCCGGCTTCTTCCCGATCATGATGTTCGGCCTGCCGGCCGGTGCACTCGCGATCTACAAGAACGCCAAGCCCGAGAACAAGAAGGCCACCGGATCCCTGATGCTCGCCGGTGCGCTCGCCGCGTTCCTCACCGGTGTCACCGAGCCGCTGGAGTTCTCCTTCATGTTCGCCGCCTTCCCGCTGTACGTGGTGCACGCGCTGCTCACCGCCATCTCGGTGTTCATCGCCGCTTCGTTCCAGTGGATCGCAGGCTTCAACTTCTCCGCAGGCTTCATCGACTGGTTCCTGTCGCTGAAGGTTCCCGCAGCTCATATGCCGTGGATGCTTATCGTTCAGGGCCTCGTCTTCGCGGTCATCTACTACTTCGTGTTCGACTTCATGATCAAGAAGTTCAACATGAAGACCCCGGGCCGTGGCGATGACGATAACGACGATGCCTCCTCCGCAGCGTTCGACACCGCGACCTCGTCCACCGGTGACAAGTACGCCGACCTCGCCGGCAAGCTGTACGCCGCTCTGGGCGGTCACGACAACATCACCGAAATCGAGAACTGCATCACCCGTCTACGCATGGGTGTCGTGGATTCCTCGAAGGTCGACGTCGACGCCATCCGCAAGACCGGCGTCCCCGGTGTCAAGGTGATCGACAAGAAGAACGTCCAGATCATCGTCGGCACGCAGGTGCAGGCCGTGGCTGACGCTCTGTCCGCCCTGTACGGCAAGCCCGTCATCGGTGGTGGTTCCCCAAAAGCGTGACGGCAGCCCCCGCTGCCGCTGCCCCCGCCCCCAAGGTGAAAACCGCTGACAACGCGGTGCTCGCCCCTGTGGACGGTGCCATCAAGACGATCACGGAAGTGCCCGACGAGACCTTCGCCGCCAAGATCCTTGGCGACGGATTCGCCGTGGTTCCCACGTCGGGTCGTGTGGTCGCCCCGGTGGCCGGCAAGATTACCACGGTCGCCCAGGCCAAGCATGCAGTGGGCATCACCACTCCCGCCGGAGTGGAAGTGCTCGTGCACATCGGCGTGGATACTGTACAGCTCGCCGGGTCCCCGTTCACGATGATGGTCAGCGAAGGCCAGCAGGTGAACGCCGGAGACGCGCTGGTCGACGTGGACTGGAATGTGGTCAAGTCCGCTGGAAAGCCCACCGACGTGATCGTCGTGTTCACCAACCCGGCCAAGATCGATAAGCTGTCGATCACCGCCAAGGGTGCGGTGGCTACCGGCGCTCCGATTGGCACCATCGTCACCAAGTGATTCGGTAGACACAACCGCAACAAACAATAAGGAGTCCTCCCTGATAGCCGGGGAGGACTCCTTTTTTTGAGTTCTACTGCTTTTTGCTTTTATATCTTGCCGCTGGCGCTGAACGGTCAGCCCTGATCCAGATCCAGCAGGTCGTCAATGGTCTGGCGACGGATCATCACATGTGCGCCGGCTTCACTCACGGCGACCACGGCAGGAATCAGCGCCTGATTGTAGTTGCTCGCCATCGTGCGGCCGTATGCGCCCGTCACCGGCACGGCGAGGATGTCGCCGCGCCTGAGGTCGGCCGGAAGCCTGTCCTCGTGCACGATGATGTCGCCGGACTCGCAATGCATGCCGACTACGCGCACCAGCATCGACTCGTCCGACCCGCGACGGTTGGCCAGCCGGACCGTGTAGTCGGCGCCGTACAGCGCTGGACGAATATTGTCGCTCATGCCGCCGTCCACCGACACGTACACGCGCTCATCGATGGGATTGCCGGTCTTGTCTTTGGCGTCGGACAGATGCACCGGCTTGATCGTGCCCACACGATACAGGGTCACGCCGGCCGGGGCGACGATCCATCGTCCTGGCTCGAAGCTGATGGCCGGCGCGGGCACACCGAGCGCACGGTTGATGGCACCGACCGCTTCGGCGAGACGACGCAGCTCGACGCGCACGTCCATCGAATCCTCGCCGTCGGTGTATGCCACGGAGTAGCCGCCGCCCAAGTCGACCTCGGGCAGCGTATAGGCGTCGGTGGCGTAGAAGGTCTTGCGCAGCAGCATCATGCGCTTGGCAGCCTGGATGAAGGCGTCTGCGTCATGGATGTTGGAACCGATATGAGAGTGAATGCCGACGAGTTCCAACTCGTCGGACCGTGTGAGGATGTCCTTGAGCACGGCCAGTGCCGGCCCATCCGCCACGGTTTCCATCGCGGCGGCGAGCGCCTTGTCCTTTTCGGGGATCTCCTCGTGGCTCAGGTCGTACGGGTACTTCATGTCGTAGTGCAGTTCGCGCTCGGGCTTCGCATTCCCGTCACCGGCATCACCATCGCGTTCGGCGATGTGCGCGTTCGTAACAGCCGGCGTCACGCCTGCTGGATCAGCCGTGAGTTCGTCCAGTACGCTGAGTGCCGCGGCATCGGCGCCGGCCGGCAGCAGCGGCACGCCGAACTTCTGATCCTCATGCGCGGTGGAGATGTATTCGTGGCCACCGGCGTGAATGCCGGCGGTCACGCGCAGCATCACGCGGGCACGCTTGCCGAGTCGTCGCGCGATGGCGGCGATGCGGGCCGGCTCATCCGGCTCGTCCACGACGATTTTCGCAAAGCCCTGCTCGATGGCGAGTTCGATTTCCGCGTCGGACTTGTTGTTGCCATGCAGCACCAGACGGCGGCCGGGGACGCCTGCGGCGAGCGCGATGCGCATCTCCCCCATCGAGCATGTGTCGACGAGCATGCCTGCATCGGTCACCAACCGCACGACTTCTTTGGAGAGGAATGCCTTACCGGCGAAACTCACGTGCGTGGTGGAGTTGGTGAAGGCGTCGGCCGCCGCGCGCACGAAATATCTGGCACGGGCGGAAACTTCGTCAGTGTCGATCAGATACAGCGGGGATCCGAACTCGTCAAGCAGCGACTCGGCGGTGCGCCCGTGGAACGTCAGGGCGCCTTCGGCATTCACTGCCGTCGCCACCGGCCAGATGGGGGTGATACCTTGCATTCCGTCCACACGCACAGCAGATCCAGTCATTGCTCCTCTTTCGCTCAGGGCTTGCCGCTTTTCCTATTACTGTGCCATTGTGCCAGAACCGGCACCGTGATACCACTTCCCAACCATAAGGCGGAGGCTCGGTCGGAGAGTATCTGAATGAGAACCGCCACCAGTCGCGCTACGCGCGACCAGGGGCAGCCTAGGTCACATCTTGTCGGGGGCGGTGACGCCGAGCAGGTCGAGACCGGAGGCGATGACCGTGCGCACGGCGTCGTTGAGCTTGAGGCGTGCGGCGGCACGTGCCGGTTCGGGGTTCTTGGCGATGCGCAGTGCCTCGCGAGCGGCGTCATCCAGACGCTCCTCGGGGTCGGTCAGCGCCATCGGAACCACGCGCTCGACGTTGTACCACTTGTGGTAGGCACCGGCCAGGTCCTCCAGATAGTGCGCCACCTTGTGCGGGGCACGCTGGTCGCCGGCCAGAGCCAAAGTCGCCGGCCACTGGGCGAGCGCGGCGAGCACCTCGCCGTCCGCCTCGGTGTCAAGCAGGCTCAGGTCAGCGCCTTCGGTACCGATGCCCGCAGCGGCCGCGTTGCGGTCCACATTGCAGGAACGCGCGTGCGCATACTGCACGTAGTACACCGGGTTCTCATTGGAATGCGAAGTCAGCAGATCCAGATCGATATCCACCGACGTGTTGTAGTCGGTACGGGCCAGCGAGTAACGGGCCGCATCCACGCCAACGGCCTCAACCAGATCGTCGATGGTGACGACGTTGCCAGCGCGTTTAGACATGCGCACGGGCTTGCCGTTCTTCATCACATTGACCAGCTGGCCGATGAGAATCTGCATGTTCACGCCCGGCTCGTCGCCGAAGGCGGCGCACATGGCCATCATACGACCGATATAGCCATGATGGTCGGCGCCGAGCATGTAAATCGCCACGTCGGCCGGATCCACAGCGCGGTGACGCTTGTTCCAGTAGTAGGCGATGTCGGCAGCGAAGTAGGCGAAGTCACCGTTCGACTTGATGATGACGCGGTCCTTGTCATCGCCATGCTTGGTGGATTCAAACCAGGTGGCTCCATCCTTCTCGAAGATGTCGCCGCGACTGCGCAGCTCCTCAATCGCGCGGTTGACTTCTCCGTCCTTGTATAGGTTGTTCTCGTGGAACCACACGTCGAAGCGGACTCGGAATTCCTTCATCGAGCGCTGAATCTCGTCGAACATCATCGGCACGGCACGCTTGCGGAACTCCTCGCGCTGCTCGGAATCGCCCTCGCCGAGCGGGTTGCCGTCCTTGTCGAGGCCGCCGTCGACGCGCGGCAGGCCCAGCACATCCACGCCATCGGCCTCCGCCTCGGCGATCACGCGGTCGGCGATCTCGTTGATGTACTTGCCCTTGTATCCGTCAATGGGCGTCTCCTCGCCGTGCGCGGCTGCGACCAGGGACTTTGCGAAACGGTTGATCTGCTCGCCGTGATCGTTGAAGTAGTATTCGCGCACAACCTTGGCACCGTTGGCCTCCAGCACGCGGGCCATCGAGTCGCCGACGGCGGCCCAACGGGTGCCGCCGATGTGAATCGGGCCGGTCGGGTTGGCGGAGACGAACTCCAGGTTGAGCGTCTTGCCGCCGAGGTGCGCGTTCTTGCCGTAGCCTGCGCCATCGGCCAGCACCTTGTCGACCACCGCGGCGGCGGAGGCGGAATCCAGCGTGATGTTGATGAAGCCGGGCCCCGCCACCTCGACGGTCGAGATGCCGTCGGCGGCGGTCAGCCGCTCGGCGAACAGCTCGGCCAAATCGCGCGGCTTCATGCCGGCCTTCTTGGCCAGCTGCATGGCGGCGTTGGAGGCCCAATCGCCGTGCGCGCGATCCTTCGGGCGCATCACGGCGAATTTGGCGGTTTCAGGAATCAAATCGTCGGTCAGGGTACCGGCTTTTCCGGCGGCGACCAGATCGTGGGCAATGGTTTCAATCAGTTCACTAAGCGCTTCAGGACTCATTCTCCCTAGTGTACCGGGCACTTTGACAGCGAACGTCCGGTTCATGCACCGACGCGGGATCGGCCGGCGTCACGCCTGGGAGCGATCGTCATCGTCCGGCGACGAGAACGGTTCGGGAAGCCCGTGATATGACGAACAAGCCTGCTGCAACGGCGTGATGTTCTCGCCGAGCAGTCCGCTGACGCCGTGGCGCAGCAGGCCGTTCGCGGCATCGTATGAATCCACCGAGTCGACATATACGGGAATTCTGCGCAGCCGCGCATTCCGCAGCAGTCTTGATGTGATGTCCTGCGCGCGGAACACGACGAAGTCCATGGCCTCGCCGCGCATTCCACGGAACATGGGATGCTTTCGCTGCTTTCCGCCGCGCTTCGCCGTCACTTCGCGGCGCACGGTCTCGACCCGCGCGGCCCCGTCCATGAACCGCGCTTCGCTCGTGCCGTCATCATCCCATTGCGTCAGATCGGGCCTGCCGCTGGCGCACAGGCCTACACGCCACTGCGGACGCATGCTCTTGAAGACCATCACCGCATACGGATTGGCCGACATCACCATCAGATTGCCGGCGTATTCGGAATCCTCGACCACACGCACCACGGCATCAGCCACTTTCCGGGCATACCGCGCGTCCGTCTTGATGTCCAGCAGCAAGCCGAACCGCCGCTGCCCCGGACGTGACATGGAAGCGTCGCCCAACGCCTGACGCAGCGTGGGAACCGAATACCGCATGCCGCGTTGCTGCATGATCATGCGCTGCAATGCGGACAACGGCATACTGTTCACCAGCACGTTGCGACCGCCCGCGTCCAGACGCCCGGTTCTGCGGTCATGGAACACCACGGGTATGCCGTCTTTGGTCAGCCGCACGTCGATTTCGGCGAAATCGGCACCGTTCTGCTTTGCGGCGCGAATGGAAGCCAGCGAGTTCTCGGGAGCATGCCGGGTGTCGCCACGATGCGCGATGACGATCGGGCGGTGCTGTGGCGACGCCAGTGCGATCGCATCGAACACCCAGCCGACCACATGCGTCGTGCCCATCACCAATCCGGCAAGCATGGCGATACATGCCAGTACGGAAACCACCGCCACAACGGATCCGGACAGCCGTCCTCGTCCTTCGCGCCCGTGCATCTCACACCCCGCTTCCATATTTCGCCGCGCGACATAGTCGCGCCAACTCCATTGGCGCAGGTCATCATAGGCCGCGCAGCTGTGTTCGGGGCATTCGAGGGTAAGAATCAGGGTGATCCGCGTCACTCCTTCACCGCCGCATCACATATGCGGTGGATTGGCCGGAGATGATTTGGAAGACACGTTTGATGACTCTACATAGCGTGTCACGTGTGAACCGCCCCAGTCGCTTTGCGACAGCCCCGCCAGCGGGAGCGTTGGTCGTACTCCCGCTGACAGGGGGCTGTCGAGCGGAGCGAGATTGGGGGCGCTCCCAAAGCGTCCGTAAGTGCGCGCCGAAACGACAAGTGCGCGAACATATGGACGCAAAAGGCCCGATTTGCGTCCGTAAGTGCGCACGGTCGTCGTTTCGGCGCGCACTTACGGACGCAAATCACCTTCATATACGCCGCATCCGACGGAACCATCAGCATCGGCGCAACATGGTTATGCAATACGACTCACAGCAGTGAGCCTCCACCATGCATCTGGTGGAGGCTCACTGCTACGGCTTTGGTTGAAGGCGGGTTACTGTTCGGATTCCCCGCGAACCGTCACAGAACTGCGATGGCGTCGATCTCGACGAGGGCGCCCTTGGGGATGTCGTTGCCGCCGATGGCAACGCGGGCGGGCTTGACGGAGCCGATGAACACGTCGGCGTACCGGGCATCGACTTCCTTGAAGTCTTCGACGTTCTTCATGTAGATCGTCGCGCGCACGACGTGCTCGATGCCGGTGCCGGCCGTATCGAGAATCTGCTTGATGTTCTTCAGTGCCTGGGCGGTCTGCTCACCGGCGGTGTCTCCGGCCAGTTCGCCGGTCGTGGGGTCGATGCCCAGCTGACCGGACACGAACACGAACCCGTTGGCCTTTACCGCCTGGCTGTACGCGCCCAGCGCCACAGGCGCCTCCGACGTGGCGACCGCTTCCATCTTCTCGCTCATGACTCCTCATTCCCCGCGGGTACCCGCGATTATTGTCTGCGTTGCGACGCGCTTGTGCACGCTTACCGTGTAATAAATATACCTATGCCGCCCATCCGGTGATGCGTACATGTACGCACAATGGACAGGCGGCATGAAAAATCGGGGTCATCGTCGAAGGAGTAGGCGACGATGACCCCGATATTCACTCGTTCACGCCGATCCGGAGCGATGATGCGACCGGATCAGATGGTGCGCCAGGCGATACCGCTGGGCGCCAGTTCGATGCGCTCGATGCGACCGTCGCCGCGCTCCACATACGTGGACTGCGCACGATCCGTGTTGTTGACAACGCAGTAGCAACCCGACTTGTCGAACACCGCGACCTCGCACTCGGGGTTCGACGAGCTGTATGCCGCATACTTGCCCTCGTTGTGGGAGGCCCAGAACAGGGCACGCTCCAGCAGACGGGCGTTCGCGGCCGAGTAGGGCAGACCGGAGACGTATACGCCGCGGCCCTTGCCGTACTCGTTGACCGCGAGCTGCACCTGACCGCCGTCGGCGCGCAGCAGCGTCACGTCCTCGCTGACCGGGAACGTGTCCGCGATCGGCTCGCCGAAGTCGATGCCGCCAAGCTCGCCGATCGCCTGACCGCCGCCGCAGCCCGACAGGGGCTTGCGGTATCCGGCGTCGAGGAAGCCCTGCAGCACACCTTCGCCCAGATGCACGTCGGCGGTGATGAAGTGCTCCGGCGTGACGGCCGGGAAGTACTTGTCCACCGACAGCGTCTGGTGACGCTCCTCGTCCACACCCAGCACATCGGCCAGCTGGAAGAAACGACCCTGGAACTGCTGGGCGCTCGGCTGGCCCACGCCAATCAGGGCGCCGCCGCCGTGCACCCAGGCACGCAGCGTCGCCGCAAGGCGCGGCTCCTCGGCCCACACCGAGCCACCGGAGAACGCGGTGTCGACCGGGCCACCGGTCACGATCACGTCGATGTCGTCGGCGACGCCATGCTCCAGCACGTCATCGAAGCTGATGAACCGCACGTTCACGCGCATGCCCGACAGCGACTCCAGAATGCCGTAATACGAATACGTCTGCTTGTTCGGCAGCGCGTGGGCGACCGTGTAGGCCATCCACGAACGCATCTTGCCCCAGCAGTTCAGGATCGCCACGTTGAGCACGCCGCGGGCCGCCTCGCCGTCGGTGCGGTCGTGGATGTCGCGGAACTCATCCGAGATGTGCTCCACCGCGTCCACGAACTTCGGGAACTTCGCGGCCAGCGACAGGTATCCGCCGTAGCCCATGCGGGCGATCGGGGAACGCAGGATGGCACGACGGGCCTTGCGCCAGTTGTCCCATGCCTCGATGCTCGGGTCGTTGCCCTCGTAGAACGTGTCGGGGAAGAAATACGGCAGGAAACGACCCTCCGTGTACTTCACGCCCGGGATGTCCGCGATCATGCGGGTCGTGGTGCCGTCACCGATCGAACCGACGACAGCATCCAGGCCCAGATCCTCGAAACCATCCTTGTACGGCTCGGTACCGATCCACTGGTCACCCAGGAACATCATCGCTTCCTTGCCGGCCTCGTGCGACAGCGATGCGAGTTTCTTCACGTTCGCGCGTACGAAATGGCTCAGGAAATCGATCCAGTCGCGCTGCGGCTTGCGCGGCACGCGCCATGCGGAGTTGTACGAGCCCTCGTTGACGAAGTCCTCGGGGCGCAGGCGGTAGCCGTACTCCTTCTCGAAGTCGTCGAGCGCGGCCGGGCTCACGGTGCAGGCGCATCCGAACCAGTCCACGACCTTCTCGCGCTGCTTCTGGTCGAACAGCAGCGTGAACTGGTAGAAGAACGTCGTGAAACGCACGACATCCACCTGCGGGTTGTCCTTGAGCCACTGCTCGAACGTGTCGAACACGAACTTGCGCGTCGCCGGGTGGTAGATATCGAACGGAATCTCGTGCTCCTTGTCGCCCCACCCGTTCGTCAGGTGGTTGTACATCTCGACCGGATCCCAGATGATGTACGCGAGGAACGAGACCGTGTACTCGTGCACCAGTTCCGCGCCGGAGACGTGCACTACGCCCGCTTCGGCGTCCACGGTCCACTGCTCGGTCGGCACCACGGCGCCCGTCGAACGGTCCACGACTTCCCAGTACTTGTGCGGGTCGGCGTCGAAGTTCGGCTTGAGCTGCTCCTCGAAGAAACCGTCCATCAGAGACACGTCCACCGTGTCGCTCTCCGCCAGCGCACGCTTCGACAGCAGGTACACCTGCGGGGTCTCGTCCATGTGCAGCGTGATCCACTCGTTGTGCGCGCGGGTCGGGAAGTAGGCCGTGTAGACCTTCATACCCAGCGCCACGACCTCGTCGTCCAACTGCGTGCCATCCGAGTTGCGAACCGCGTCGGCACCCCACAACCGGGCCAGTTCCGCGGTCTTCTCCGCGAAGTTCGATTCACTCGGAATCGTAAAACGGCCAGAAGTTGACATCAATGTTCCTTTCTGTGCTCTGGAACGTTTCTTCTATTTTGTCTGCCGCGGCGTTATCGCAACGGCAAGACATCCATTATATCCATCGTACCGGCAAAGGCCGGAGCCGGCACATAGTTACCGGCCCCGGCCTTTACGGCGTGTCATTCAGCGAGTGGCGCGCTTGCGGACGATCATCGTGGTGCCGGCGGCGACGGCGGGCACGGACGAACCGGTCTTCGCGACGCCTTCGGTCTTCGGCTGCTCGTTAGCGCCCGGCTTGGCCGGAGTCGTCGACTTGCTTGGCTCGACTGCCTCGTCGGTCACGTTCAGCGACACCTTGCGGGTGGCGACGGACGCAAACTCGAACTGCAGACCGTAGTTGCCCGCGTCCTTGCCCTTGAGGAAGTCGGCGGCGATCTTCACCGTGATCTTGTCACCCTCGCCGCTCACCGTGTAGTCTCCCTCGTCGAGGCTGCTCAGCACGTTGCCTTCGGAGCCGATCCAGCGGATGGACTGCAGCTTGTCACCGTCCAGCGTGACGGTGTACTCGGGCAGCGTCTCAGGAGCCTGCTTGTTGAAGTTGCTGTTGACGACGGCGACAGCCGGCTTGTGCGAGGAGGCAGAACCGGAGCCGTTGTGCACCTGGATCTCGCTCATCGTCGGCGCCCACTGCACGCCGGCCTTGACGGAGTCGAGGCTCACGCGCAGCTTGGAGGAGGTGTATGCCTTGTCGAGGTTGGCCTTGGCTTCGGCGCCACGCCGGCGAGCTTGCCGGCCGGGGTGTCGGAGCCGCCGGAGAAGCCGACGAACTTCGGGTCGACTTCCAGACCACGCTTGTCCTCAGGCTGGGTGTCCGAAGCCTTGCCGCCGGCCTCGTAGTAGTCGTTGTTCGAGAACGCGGCCTTGGCGAGCGCGTCGGTCTTGCGGTACCACTGCGTCGGCGTGGTGGAGGTGTTGCAGAACACGTTGTTCATGAAGTAGACGGTGTCCTTGAAGACCTCGTCGTGGAAGTGGACGCCCTTGGAGGCGTCGAACACGAGCAAGTTGGCGGCGTAGGCGCTGGTCTTGCCCTGGCCGGTCAGCGCGGTCTTGGACGAGATGTCGACGATCGCGCCCTTCGATTCGCGCAGGTACGGGGCGCAGCGGTGGGCGAGCTCGTAATAGTGCGTGAGGTTGCCGTGCAGCGACTGCTCGAATTCGCGCCACGAGGTGTGGTCGAGGTCGAGGTTGTCGTTGCGGTCCGCGTTGTTGACCAGACCGTCGATATGGCCGTAGGTCTTCACCACATCCTCGACGATCGGCGCGATGTCGTCGGTGTCGTTGAGGTCCATCAGATACGTGCGGTAGTTGTCGGTGATGGCCTTCATTTCGGCGTCGAACTGCTCGGCGGCGCCGTCGTCTCGGTTGATAACCGCACGATGGCCCCCTCCTTGGCCAGTCGCAGGGCGACGCCCTTGCCGATGCCCTTGAAACCGCCGGTGAGGATGACGACCTTGCCTTCCAGATGCAAATCCATGATGTTTCAGTGTCCTTTGTTGTGTTCGTGTCCGTGCGAGCCGCGGCACCGCGGCGCTGCGATCAGCCCTTGTACAGGCACCGTTCGGCGGCTTCGAGTTTCATGTCGACGCCCGAGCCCGGAGCGGTCGGGGCCTTGTAACGACCATTGACGATCTCAGTGGGATGCACGAAGTATTCGTGCTGGTTGTCCACATATTCGATGACGCGATCATCCCATTGTCCACTGACCGCCAGGTAATCGGACATGGCGAAGTGGCGCACCGCCTCGCACAGGCCGACACCGCCGGCGTGGGGGCACACGCGCACGCCGAACTTGTTGGCGAGCAGGTATTCGAGCACGATCTCCTGCGGCCCGGCGACGCGCGTGGCGTCGATCTGCATGACCTTGAAGCTGCCCGCCTGCCGATACTGCTTGTCCATGATGCGGTTCTGCATCTGCTCGCCGGTGGCGGCCGCGATCGGGTCGATGGCGCGCTGAGCACGGCGCCCGATGGCCATGTGCTCGACGCCCTTTTCCGGGCCGAGCCAGCGCAGCTGAGAGTCGTGGACGAACATGTCCCATGCGGCGCGCATGTCGTCGAGCAGGTTCTCGACGTTGCGGCCGACGAGCATGCGGGAGAGCGAGTCGATGCCAGCCACGACCACGTCGTTGCCACGGCCGACAGTGACACGGCCGACAGTGAAAACGAAGCCGCTGCCGCTCAGGCCGCCATCCGCGTCGGTGGTGATGACGACGTATGCCGAGGATAATCGGGGTCCTTGTTCATCGCGTCCGAGCCCGACAGCGTGCTGGACGTGGGGAAACGCAGGTCGTAGGTTTTGACTCCGATGATGGTGCTCATGTTGGCCCCTTCGCCTCAATGGTTCTCGATGTATTGCGTTTCGTTCCCATCATACACTTTTTTTAGAAAAATCATCACTTATTCTAGAAATTTTCTTTCATCTATCTCGAAACGCTTTACTATAGTGTGAAGTGCGTCTGCAACGAACGCAGACACACCCACAATGAAGTACGGGAGAAACGGAGCAACCGATGGCAGGCGATATGAAAAAACCGCGGGTCAGTGAGATAGCGAAGCTTGCCGGAGTCTCCACCGCGACCGTATCAAAGGTCATCAACGGGCGAGAGGGCGTATCCAGCTCCACAAGGGCGCGCATCGAGAAAATCATGGAGGAATCCGGGTACTCCAAGTCTCTCGTCACCACGAAGACATCACAGACCATCGAGCTCGTGCTCACCGAGGTCATGGCGAACGGTATCAACGCGATGATCGCGGAGACCTCCGAATATGTGAAATCGATGCCCATCGGCATCACCATCACGCAGACCGGGCGGGGCAAGCGCAGCGAGGAAAGCTTCCGGGAAATCCTCAACCGCAATCCCCTCGGCGTCATTTTGCTGCTGTCCAACGCGACCGAACGCGAAAAAACACTATTGCGTTCGCGCAACATTCCCTTCGTCATTATCGACTCCATCGGCGAAGGGTCGCAGGACACGCTCGGCGTGGGCATCGACAACTGGACCGGCGGGCTGATCGCCACCGAGCACCTCATCAAACTCGGTCATCAGCGCATCGGCATCATCACCGGCCCGCAGAACGCAGAATCCGCTCAGGCCCGCTACAGTGGCTACGCCACCGCGCTGCGTCGCGCCGGGATCCAGCTGGATCCCGAGCTGGTCGCCTACGGCGACTACATGCCGGAACGCGGCTACGAGTGCGCATGCCAACTGCTCGACCTGCCCGCCGCCAAACGGCCGACTGCGATCTTCGCATGCAACGACGTCACGGCGCTCAACGTGTACCGCGCCGCCCGCCAACGCGGCTTGTCCCTGCCCGCTGACCTGTCGGTCGTCGGCTTCGACAACGTGTACCCGGCACAATACCTGTACCCGGCGCTCACCACCATCAGCCAGCCGTTCGATATGATCGCCCGCAAGGCCGTGGACATGATTCTCGACGCGCGTGCAGGCTCCGTCGCCGACCACTACCTGATCCTGCCCACACGCCTGGTCGTCCGCGAAAGCACCACCGCCCCCAAGAAGAGCTGACCGGTCGCGAGGCGGAGACAACCGCCGCGACCGGCTTTCGCCGCAACATCTCCTATCTGCGTTTCGAGGGGGTGATTTTGCAGTCTGGGGACATCTATCTGCGTTTCAAGGGGTTGCCAAAACACGATATGCGGAGTATTCCGACCTGTTTCTTGCTGGAGTCATGCGGTTCCCGTAGCGTTTATACTTGGCTACCAACCCCTCGAAACGCAGATAGATGTCCGGCGCATCCCGAATCACCCCCTCGAAACGCAGATAGACCACGAAAAAAGGCTCCATGCCGATGGTATGGAACCTTTGCTGGTGGGCTCGAAGGGATTCGAACCCTCGACCTTCTGTTCCGGAGACAGACGCTCTATCCACTGAGCTACGAACCCGAGCCATCGCTCGCCTTGCGGCAAGCAACTGTATTACTGTACACCATCCCACTCCCAACATGTCGACAATTTCGCGGAATTCCCGGGTTTACGCGCTCCCGCACCGACTACACTGGAGTGGTATGGACATCGCCATGAACGATTTCGAATATGAACGTCGGTTCTTCTGCAGGGCGCTGCCGCCGGAACTGGATGACGGCGAGCCGATGCTGATCGTGCAGAGCTATTATGTGCACGACGGTAATTACGCGTTGCGGGTGCGGCTACAGACACACGGGGTGCGCATCGATATGAACGCCGACACCGATCCGATAGCCGTACTGAGGCAATACCGAGACCGGTTCACCGAGGCGTTCGTCACCGTCAAGGGGCCGTCGGTGGGCGGCACCCGTTATGAGGCCGAACGGGAGATCGACGCCTGCATAGCCGCGGAACTGGTGATGCGCGGAGGCTGTCCGATTATCAAGAACCGGTTCTCCGCATGGATCGGCGAGGACGGATGGAGCCTCGACATATTTGGCGGCGCGAACGCCCCGCTGGTCGTCGCCGAGGCGGAGCGTAGCGGACCCGTGACCAATCTGCAGATTCCATCGTTCTGCGTGACGGAGATCACCGATCAGGCGCGGTTCAGCAACGACGGACTGGCTTCGCGGCCGTTCTCGCAGTGGGCCGCGGACTTCGACGCCGAGCTGCACCGGGACGGGCCCCGATTCCAAACCCAGTTCGGCCGTAACCGCATGGGACTATAAGGCGTAGACCACAGGCCCAAAACCGCTGAAACCGCCACGATGCAAGAATTGGCACCGCGGCGGTTTCAGCATAATGACATATTTCGGCGCGATGGCGCTCAGTACATCAGCGTGGCAAGGCGGCGACGGGCACGCTTGACGCGCTCATCGGTCGCTTCGGGAATCATGAAGTACTCCAGCAGACGCTCGCGTACCGGCTCGACCTGATCGGTGTGACCGTCCGCCAGATAATCCAGCAGACGGGAGAAGGCGTCCTCGATCTGGCCGCCGATCATGTCCACATCCGCCACGGCCAGCTGCGCTTCGACGTCATCGGGACGATCTGCGGCGGCCTTGCGTACCTCGCGCACGTCAGCGGTCGCCGAACGCGCCAACAGCAGCGCCTTCGCGCGCTCCCGCGCGGCGAGCGTGTCATTGGGGTTCGCCTGCAACACCTGCTCGTAGGCCGCGGCGGCACCGGCGTAATCGCCCTGCGCCGCAAGCTGGTGTGCTTCCTGATGCTCGGGCGGCACCACGTCGGCACCAGCCGCCGCACCTGCGCCGTCACCGGTACCAGCACCGTCACCGTCGGCCGAGTCCGGGTCGCCGGAATACGGCGCAGTACCGTTCACGCCGGACTGCGCGGCCACCGAAATTAGCTTGGGGATGACCTGATCGACGATCTGCTTCAGCTCGTCATCGCCCGGCAGCCCCTGAAGAATCGGCATCGGGCGGCCACCGATCAGCGCGAACAGCGCCGGTGCGCCCTGCACCTGGAACGCCTGCGCGATCGATGGGTAGCTTGCGATGTCGATGCGGGACAGCTGAATCTGCCCTTTGAGCTTGTTCACCGCGTCGCCGAGCGTACGGGCCATCGGGAACAGACGGTCATCGGTCGGGATCCACAGCAGCAGCAGGATCGGGAACGTGGCGGAGGTCTGCACCATCGCCTGGAACGTGTTCTCGGTCGTGTCGATGACATAGCCGCCCGCGGCCGGCGCTCCCCCGGCCTGCCCCGGCTCCGCCTTCACCTGATGCTTCAACGATTCGAGATCCACCGCGCCCGCGAGTGACAATCCCGGATGAAACTCCTGCTGCTGTGCCATCATGCCTCCGTTTTCACGACTCATACCGGCCCGCGGTCTGCGCCGCACGCCGTTCCGTCACATCCATGCCGCGCGAAAATCGGCGCGGCCGCATACCTGCGACCACCGTCGATTCCGTCGCGAACATCGTTGACGCATACCACTATATAGGCCACGGCGTCTCACCGCCTCCGGTTACGCTGCAAGCGCCCGATTCCGGTGCTTGGCAAGTCCGCACGCCGGCCCGAGTCCGGCGTCTACTGCGCCTCGACCTTGACCGCCTGACGATCGCCCGCCACCACGGTCACCTTCTGATCCGACCCGGCCAGCGGCACGAATATCGCCACAACGTTCACATAAGTGGCTTTCAGCGAACTGGTGGCCTTCTGATTCGTCATCTTGAACAGCGCATCCTCGTTCGGGGACCCCGGCAACGACTCACGGCCCTCGCTCATGGACCGTGTCCACTCCGAGTTGATCTGCGCGACGACCAGGTCACCGCCACGAGGGGAGCGCATCACGGCGATCTGGTCGACGACCGGCGCGAACACCTCCTGCTGCGTGCCCTTGTTCTGGGTCACACCCTTCTGGCTTTCTTCCTGCTGCTTGACTAGCGACTGGCGGAACTGGTCATCCTCGAAGCTTCCCGCGTATTTGCTGTTCGTGTTGTTCTGCAGCACATCGGCGTATCGCTGCACCGCCTGCTTGGGGGTCATGACCAGATTGGAGTCGTTGGCATCGCCCATGACATTGCCCTGCTTAGCGGGCGCGAAGCCCGGCAGTGACACGTCCTCAAGCAGTCGGGCGACAGCCCACAGCTTGTAGTTCTGTCGGGCGGACTCCTGCCGCATCACCAGCAGACGCTTCGCCTGCTGGTCCTCGGTGGTGGTGGTGACGGTGAAAATATACCTCGGCCATGCGTTGTCGGTCGGGATGACCACCTGCGTCACATCACTGGGGATAGTCGCCAACGGCGTGACATCCTGCTGCGTGTATTGCGCAATGTTCAATTGGGCGGTGCGGATCTCCAGTTGCGAGCCGGACACGCGCGCGGCGAGCCCGTCGGCGCTTTTCGCCTCGTTCGCCTGGTTCAGCACGTCAAGGATCTTCCCGCGGATCTGCTTCTCCTGTGCGACGGTCACATCGATGATCTCGTTGTCCTTCACCGACGGCGCCACGGTCTGTGGCACCTGCCCCTCGCAGCCTGCAAGGCCGAGCGTCAGAGCGCAGACCATCGTCGCCGCCAGGGCGGTGGTTATGCGTTTATTCATTGGAGCTCCCCTTCGTGTCATCATCGGATTCCTGCGAAAGCCGCGCGAAATACGTCTGCAGCTCGCTGGCGGTGATTACCGACGTCGCCGAATCGTCGGGCTGGTCCATGGCCTGTGCGTTCTGCTGGTCGGCGACAAGGTTGCGGCTGCCGGGATCGACGACCTTCGGCTGGGAGATTTCCGGCTTTGCCGGCGTGCCCGCACCGGGTTTCCCACGATGCGCGGCATGACGGCGGCGCTTAGATTTCGGCTTGAAACTGACCGCCGCCTTGAGACTCGCGACACTGCCCGCCACCGCCTGCGAAACGGCGACCTCCTCTGCCTGCTTTTCGGCTGCGGAACCACTCACCACGCGCTTGCGACGCTTGTGCGGCGGCATGGCGAACAGAGATGCGGCCAGTACGGCCAGCAGCGCCAGCAGTCCTCCGGCGAAATAGAACGGCATGGCGAAATCAGGTAGAGTCTGACGCACCCAGTTCATGCGCACCGTCGCGTTCGAGGACTTGCCCAAGTCGATGATGGCTACGGTACCGCTGTCGGACGCGACCTTGGTCTCCGCTTTCACGGTGCCCGTCCCGCACGTCACGGAAGTCCACATATCGGAGTCCTTGAACGCCACTGCGTCATCGCCCGCATCGGCCGCAGACCCCTGCGCGGAGACCTTCGTCGTCGCGAGCGTCGTCCATTCGTTCAAGCCGGTGACGCGCACATATGGCTGCCCGGCGAGCCAACCGATCACATCTTTGTTCGACCCCAGAGCAAGGCATACTTCCCTGTCGGACGAACCGGCATCGGCGGAAACCGTCACCTGATTGTCCACCAGCGGCAGCACGCCGGGATCGGTAACGATATATTGCGTCCCCTTCACCGCGGCACTGGCCGCGATCTGAGAGCTGGGCTTCCAATATGTGGCGTTCATAATGCCCAGACCAATGCATGCCACAGCCAGAAGACCAAGGATGGGCGTCACCACGCCCCGCATGATGCGGGCATGGCGCGTCGGACGGGCGGCCGACTTGGACTTTCGCTCGTCACGCTTGCGCTCTTTTGATGTCTGTTTCTTCATAACTCACCCATTCTACAATGCAGGGCATAAAGCCCCGGCGAAAAAGACGTTTCCAAAGAAAAATCAGGGTTTTCCGCTAGTGTGGTGACCATGCGTAAGTTGACACAGACATCCACGTTCAAGCGCGTACTCGCGGCCGTGTGCACGGCCGGCCTGTGCGTCACACTCGCCGCGTGCGGCTCCGGCGATTCCGGCTCGTCGTCAAAGAAATCCGGCGACGACTCCTCGCAGTCCTCCGGCTCCAGCGCATTGAAGAACATGAAGAAGATCGCCGGCATCACCGCCACGGGTACGCTGGGCGAGAAACCGAAGGTCTCCTTCAAGGCACCGAAGACCGTCGACAACAACAGCTATGCCGTGCTGCAGGAAGGCAACGGCGCCACTATCGCTGATGGCGACCGTCTGTGCTCGCAGGGCATCGCCATCAGCGTCAAGGACGGCACCGAGCTTGCGAGCAGCTGGGAGAAGAACACACCCGATTGCTCCCTGGTGCTGGAAAAGGGCACGGTGAGCGACGCCTACTATGAGCTGCTGAAGGGCCGCAAGCTCAACACGACGATCGCGTACGGCGTCAATGACTCCAACTCCAGCGGCACGTCGTACATCATGGCGCTGACCTACGTTTCCAAGTCGAAGGATCTCACCAAGGCCACAGGCGACGAGGTCACCGACATCCCGTCTGATCTGCCGAAGGTCACGCGAGCGAAGAACGGCAAGCCGTCCATCAACATGAACGGGTACAAGGGAAGCAGCAAGCTGGTCTCGCAGGCGCTGATCAAGGGCAAGGGCAAAAAGGTCACGAACAACAACACCGTCAAGGTGAAGTACACCGGATGGCTGTTGGACGGCACCCAGTTCGACTCGTCATGGGACAAGAACACCACGCTTGAGGCCGACACGTACAGCGGCGGCAACCATCAGGTGATTGAGGGCTGGCAGCAGGCCATGGTCGGCCAGACGATCGGCTCGCAGGTGCTAATGGTGATTCCGCCGAACTTGGGTTACGGCGACACCGCCCAGGGCTCCATCCCCGCGAACTCCACGCTGATCTTCGTGGTCGATATTCTGGCCGCCTACTGACAGGCGACCGCGACAGTAGCTGAAAGCCGCCCGGCGCATGTGTGTGCCGGGCGGCTTTTGTATATGCGGCGGCAAGAACCCCCCCCAGTCAGTCAAAGACTGACAGCCCCCGCCAGCGGCGGGCGGTTTACTTTGCCCCCGCTGGCTGTCAAGCGCAGCGAAACTGGGGAGTCTAGTAGGGAATCGAAATACGACATAGGGGCTTCCCGCGCGTGCGGGAAGCCCCTATGAAGGTTGAGCCGATTGGCGTTGATCAGGCGAGAGCCACCGGATCGACCGGGACGCCGGGGTTCATCGTGGAGGTGATGGTCACCTTCGTGATGTAACGGCCCTTGACGGTGGCCGGCTTCAGACGCTTGACTTCGTCGGCAACGGCCTTGAAGTTCTCGTCCAGAGCGGTCTCGTCGAAGGAGAGCTTGCCGATGAGGAAGCTCAGGTTGCCGTTCTTGTCCACGCGGAACTCGATCTTGCCGCCCTTGATGTCCTTGACGGCCTTGGTGACGTCCATGGTCACGGTGCCGGTCTTCGGGTTCGGCATCAGGCCACGGGGGCCGAGCACGCGGCCCAGACGACCGACCTTGCCCATCATGTCCGGGGTGGCCACGACGGCGTCGAAGTCGAGGAAGCCGTTCTGGACCTTCTCGATCAGGTCGTCGTCACCGACGATGTCGGCGCCGGCCTCGACAGCCTCGGTGGCCTTCGGGCCACGGGCGAACACGGCGACCTTGGCGGTCTTACCAGTGCCGTGAGGCAGGTTGACGGTGCCACGAACCAGCTGGTCGGCCTTGCGCGGATCCACGCTCAGACGGTACACGGCTTCGACGGTCTGGTCGAAGTTGTAGGCCGGCATGGACTTGAGCAGAGCGATAGCCTCGTTGGCGGTGTAAAGGTTGTTGCGATCGACCTTCTCAGCCGCTTCGCGGTACTTCTTGGAACGCTTAACCATGTGTCCTTCTCCTCTCAGTCGATAACCGTGATGCCCATCGAGCGAGCGGTGCCCGCGATGATCTTCATGCCAGCCTCGACGTCGCGGGCGGACAGATCAGCCATCTTGATCTCGGCGATCTCGCGCAGCTGCGCCTTGGTGACGGAGCCGACCTTGTGGGTCAGCGGGTTTTCGGTGCCCTTCTGGATACCGGCGGCCTTGAGCAGCAGAGCCGCTGCAGGCGGGGTCTTCAGAATGAAGGTGAAGGAGCGATCCTCGTAAACGGTGATCTCAACAGGGATGACCTGACCCATCTTGTCCTGCGTCTGCGCATTGTACTGCTTGCAGAAGTCCATGATGTTCACGCCATGCGAACCCAGAGCCGGACCCAGCGGCGGGGCAGGATTGGCCTTGCCAGCCTGGATCTGGAGCTTGATCAGCGCCGAGACTTTCTTCTTGGGAGCCATTGTATGGTTCTTCTTTCTATGAAGCGGTGATGTCGGCACCCGCGGCGGTCGCCCGCGGCGGATTCCTCCCGCAACGTATATTGCTGTGCTGTGCTAGCGGATTCGCATACACGTATCCTCCAGACACAACTTTTCTATTATGCCTATGAGAGCGGACAATATCGTGGCATCGCGGGTGCGTGCGGCCGTTCATATTTCCCGGATTATCGGCAGGGTCATTGGGCTCGGATCCGTCGCATATGTGAAGAGCCGCTACGCATGTGCGCAGCGGCTCATTGGTCACGCTTCACGCCGATCAGGCGCGGAACGCGGAAGACCTAGAATCAGGCCTGCGGGGTCTGCCCCGGGTAGGAAGCGTCCGAATCGGGCTGCTGGTAAACCGGAGCGGCAGGCGCCGGCTGCTCATACGCAGTCGGGGCGACCGGCGCGGTCGGGGTCTGCGGTGCAACGGGAGCCTGCGGAACGCCGGCATCGGACACCGGGGCGGCAGGTGCCGGGACCGGAGCACCGGGGAATGCCGTCGGCACGTACTGCGGCTGGGCGGAAACACCCGGCACCGCGACCTTCGCGGCCTTCTTCTGATTGCCGAACGCAAGCACGGTGCCGACAATCAGGCCCAGCGCCGCGATGACGAGCAAGTATGCACCAATACCGAAAGCCACCGCATTCTTCGCGTAGCCGGACGCGAGACTTCCCAGACTGCCATAGTTGCTGCCGAACTCGTCCAAGCTACTGTTGATTTTGCTCTTGGAATACACCATCTCAAAGATGCTGAGTACCAGCACCAAGGCGGAAATGATCATTGCGGGGAGGTGCTTCTTGAAGAACGTGAGCGCCGCGATGGCAAGAACCGCAACGAGGACAATCCATCCGTCCCCGCCTTGGAACAGGCTGGCGCTGTATCCAAACGCCGACACGAACGGCACGATGCAGGCGATGATCGCCAGCACGCCGGCCACGTAGGTGATGATGGAAATGAAGTCGAATGACTGGCCTCCGACGGTCACGTTCTTGCCACCCAGGTTCTGGGCGAAACCGGCGACGGAGTTCTGGATGTTCGCCGCGTAATCGGGGGTTGCCGGCGCCTAATAGGGTGCCCCTGCAGGCGGCACGGGCTGGGCAGGCGGCACGGGTGCGGTGTACTGCGGCTGCTGATAGGCCGCGTTTGCGTCCGAAGCCGGCTGAGCGGGCTGCGGGGCTCCATAAGAGTTGTTTCCAGTGGGGAAACCGGCATTGGGATCTGTCATATGTGCCTTCTTTCGTTCGGTCAAGCGCCAACGCCCAACATTGACCAACATAGCATATAACCGATATCTAATACGGTTTTGCCCATTTTGCGCGATGCCGCCACCCCGAAAAGGCCCTACAGACGGCCGCAATCATGACACGCAGTCATACATACCGACTGTCAGTATGTATACTGATGACATATCGAAAGGAGGAACCATGGCACGCAACCCGCACCCCGAGGTGACGGAACGCCGCATCCTCGCCGCCGCGAAAAAGCTGTTCGCCGAGAAAGGCTACGACAAGACCTCCATCCAGGACATCATCGATAAGCTGGGAGACCTGTCGAGAGGCGCGATCTACCACCACTTCAAGTCCAAAGAGGCCATCCTCGAACGACTGAACACCGACGACTGGCACGCCAGCCAGGCCCTGTGCGACGAGATCGCGAAACGCGACGACATGAACGCGATGGAAAAGCTCCGCTCGCTGTTCGCCAACTCGCTGGGAGACGCCGCGCACCTGGCGCTCGTCAAGGCCACCGTGCCGCTCTTCGACGATCCCGCCACATTCACCGCCAACATGCGATTCTGGTCAACCGAGCTGCCGAAAAACTTCGAGCCATTGATCGAGGAAGGCCAGCTGGACGGCTCCATCCCCACCGAATACCCGCGCGAAGTGGCGCAACTGCTGGCCCTGCTATGCAACTATTGGCTGATGCCATGCTTCTTCCCCGCCACGCGCACGCAGCTGCGGTATCGTCTGCAATGCCTCGCCACCATGCTCGACGCGCTGCACGCGCCGGTCTTCGACCAGCATCTCATCGATCTCGCCACGGACGGCATGATGGCCTTCGCCGGCGACGGCAGCGGCAGCGCCGCCGAGCAACAAGGCGGAGGCGGCACCAGTCCGGTAAGCGACGCACACTAGACGACGCTGACTCCGGGGCAGGACGCGGCACGAATGTTTCGCCCCGCTCCAGCACCGATTTACATACCGTCAGTCGGTATGAATGATTGCCGATGAACCACCAACTCCGGCGTCAAAATCGTCCGCCCCAATACATTGCCGTGCCATCCATCAAACTCACGCCAAATCCACCAACGCAAAACACCGAGACCAACTCGCCACCAGCAGCAAAGGAACCCACCATGCCCACCACACCGGCACAACCCTCCGAAACACAGCTTCCCGCGGCACAGCACGAAACAGAGCAACCCAACACTTCCCCCGAACTGCAACCGCAGCCGCAAGCGCAGCCAAAGGCCGCGCATCCGCTGCGCTCCCGCAATTTCATCCTGCTCGTCGCCGGGCAAGGCATCTCGCTGTTCGGCAACATGATGCTGCGCTTCGCCATGTCGATGTGGGTGCTGGACGAGACCGGCTCAGCCACCGCATTCGCATCCATCCTCGCCATATCGTTCGTGCCGATGATCCTCGGCGCCCCGTTCGGCGGCGTGTTAGCCGACCGGATGAACCGCCGCACGCTCATGGTCATCCTCGACGCGGCGTCCGCCGTGACGGTCGCGCTCGCGCTCGTCTGGTTCTCCGCCGCCGGATTCAGCATCATCGCCGTGGGCGTAATGCAGGTGGCGCTATCGCTGCTCGGTATCTTCGAGACGCCGACCGTCGAATCCGCGCTGCCGCAGATGCTGCGCCAATACGGGGATGCGACGCTGAACACCAGCGCCGCGATAGTCAGTCAGGTGCAGCAGGTCAGCGCACTGATACCCAGCTTCCTCGGAGGCGCCGTGTACTCGTTCTTCGGCATCCGGCCGATGATGGCCGTCTCCGTGGCGGCATTCGCCGGCGCGGCGGCCATCGAATGCTTCATCCGGCTTGGTATGCCCGAACGCGACGAGGAGATGCCGACGCCACTCGACGACCTCAAGGTCGCTCTGCGGTTCCTGACCCGGGAAAAACCGAACCTGCTGAAAATGGTCCTGCTCGCCTCCGCGCTGAACTTAGTCGTACTCGGCTATGGCGCCGTCGGATACGCGTTCGTCATCCGCACGCAATGGGGGTTCGACGCGACCGTCTACGGCATTGCCGACGGACTGATCAGCGTCGCGGCCCTGATGGGCATGTTCATCGTGACGATGATGGCCGGACGGCTGAAAATTGGCCATATGACGAAGATCCTGACATTGCTCGGACTGACCGTCATCCCCCAAGGCGTGGCCTGCATGCTGTCTGGCGGCAACTGGACGCGGCTGATGGCGCTCGTGGCCTTCGCCTGCATCGGCGATGTCATCTGCTCATGCGCGAATATCATCGCCGTGCCCGCAATCCAAATGCGCACGCCCGATGCGATGCTCGGTAAAGTGATGGCGCTGCTGTCTGCGCTGGCCATGTGCATGCAGCCGCTCGGGCAGATGGCGTACGGCTGGGCGTTCGATCATCTCCCCGCCGCCGCGATATTCATCGCGTCAGGCGCAGTGCTCATCGCTATGGCGTTGCTGTCCGCGTCGCTGTTCGCGCACTTCGACGACTGACGACGGCGGGGCATCCTTTTCATCGACCATAATCAGTCACAGAGAAGGCCCCGATTCCTTCAGCAGAAATCGGGGCCCTACAGGCTCTCTGTACCGTTACTCGAAATCGGCACCGAGCGCGGCGAGCTTGCCGCGGAAATCCGCGTAGCCGCGGTCAATCAGCGAAATGCCATGCACATTGGACGGGCCGGACGCGGCAAGCGCCGCAATCAGATGGCTGAAACCGCCACGCAGATCCGGCACGTCGATATCGCGGCCGGTCAACGGGGTCGGTCCGAAAATCACAGCGGAATGCTTGTAGTTGCGCTGCTGGAAACGGCACGGCAGCGAGCCGAGGCACTCGCGATACAGCTGAATCGTCGCACCCATCTGCACAAGCGGCTTGGTGAAGCCGAATCGGTTCTCATACACGGTCTCGTGCACAATCGACAGGCCATTCGCCTGGGTGAGCGCCACGACCAGCGGCTGCTGCCAGTCGGTCATGAAACCGGGGTGCACATCCGTCTCGATGGCCACGGGCTTGAGGTCGCCGCCCGGATGCCAGAAACGGATGCCCCTGTCGGTCACCTCGAACTTGCCGCCGACCTTGCGGAACACGTTGAGGAACGTCATCATCTCCGGCTGCGTAGCACCCTTGACGAAAATGTCGCCGCGCGTGGCGAGCGCCGCCGACGCCCAGCTGGCGGCCTCGATGCGGTCGGTCAGCGACGTGTGCGTGAAGCCATTGAGCTCCTTGACGCCCTCGATGCGGAACGTGCGATCCACATCCACCGAAATGATCGCGCCCATCTTCTGCAGCACGGCCACCAGATCCATGATCTCGGGCTCGATTGCGGCACCCGACAGCTCGGTCTTGCCTTCGGCGAGCACGGCGGCCAGCAGCGTCTGCTCGGTCGCGCCCACAGACGGGTACGGCAGATGGATCTTCGCGCCGTGCAGGCCGTTCGGAGCGGTGATGTGAATGCCGTCCTTGTGCTCCTTGTCGACCGTGGCACCCAGCTTGCGCAGCGTTTCCAGATGGAAATCAATCGGACGGCCGCCGATCGCGCAACCTCCCAGCGCCGGGATGAACGCCTCGCCGAGACGATGCACCAGCGGGCCGGAGAACAGGATCGGAATGCGCGAAGAGCCGGACAGCGTGTCGACATCCGCCACATCGGCGAGCTGCACATGCGTCGCGTCGATGTTGACGATGCCGTTGGTGCCATCCACCTCCACATCCACGCCATGCAGGCGCAGCAGATCGGACACCACATGCACATCGCGAATCTCGGGCACGTTCTTCAGCACCGACTTGCCGGGGGCGAGCAGCGCCGCGACCATCGCCTTGCTCACGAAGTTCTTCGCGCCACGCACCTTGATCGTGCCGTTCAGCGGTTTGCCGCCGACCACATGCAGGACATCGTTCTCCGATTCCGCCATCCTCAACACTCCTATTCATTCGCCGGGCCACCCCGGACATCACATCCATTAGTTTGCCATACGGCATGTGGCGGGCACGTGAAATGCGCCGGAAGCCGATTACCATGTCGCAGCGAATGGTTCTCAATAAGAAACGTGCGAGTCCCGTCGTCGGCAAAACGAACATGATTGTATGCATATGGCCGATATTCCAACGAGTAAGCCGATGTTCGTTTTGTTCGCAAATGTGAGGAGTACTCGCACAAACGCTATTGAGAACGATTCGCTGATACAGCGGATCAGTCATCCGCCTTGATCTTGCGGGCCAGCTCGGCATCCCACATCGCGCCGGTAGCGCTCATCACCGCATCGGCGCCGGCCGCGCGGTACGCCCGGTAATCCTCTGGCGCCACGACACCGCCCACGCCGATGATCGCATAGTCAAGCCCCAGCCGCTCGCGAATCGCCGCAAGACGCGACACCATGTCAAGGCCTGCCCCGCGAATCGCGCTGCCGCACACACCGCTGCGGTCGCGCCCCTTGCCGGGCAGCGCCTGCCCGCCGTTCGCGTCGACGAGCCGGGCCGAAATCGTATTGATCGTGCTGAACGCCTGCACCGTGCCGCGGGCGGCGGTCTGACGCACCATGAGCTCCAGAGCGGCATCGTCAATCACGCGGCGATCCGGCCCCCAGCCACCCTCGACCTCGGTCGGCGGGATATACGCCAGCTTGACGATCAGAGGCCGGTCGCCGATTTCGCCCTTGACGGCCTCGGTGATGCGGCCGACCAGATGCGGGTCATGGCACAGCAGGCGATTATGACCCTCGTTCGGGCAGCTCGTGTTCATCTCCATGAGGTCGGCGCCGGTCTCGCACACCAATCGTGCGGTTGCGACATGATCCGCGATATAGTCGTCGCCGCTCATGCCCTCCACACGCGATCCCTGGAAGCTCGGTAGCAGCACCTGCCCCGGGCCGGCCGCCGCGATGGCCCGGCGCATGTCCGGCTGCCACTCATCCGGGTCGCGGGACGGCACACCGAACGAATTCGAAATGGAAATCGGCAGGCGATAGTCCGTGTCCGCAAGCACGCCCTCATCAAGTTCGGCGCTGCCCGGCGTCAGTGAGCCGTCGGCACTGGTCGGGTGCACGGCCAACACGTTCGGGAACGGATTGCACCCCCACGCGCGCGAGCGCACGGTCTTGTACGTGGCGATGTCGAACCCCATGCGGAACGCGGCCGTGGTGAACCGCTCGTTGAGCAGCGGCCCGGCCGGAATGCCGAACGGCAGGTCAACGGGGATGCCAAGGAACGACGACTTCGCCGGCGAAGCGGCCTCGCCGGCCGGCACATCACCGCGCAGCGCCGCGGCGAACTCGCCGAACGGGCCGCGCGCATAATTATCCTCATAACTTAAGTCAACGTTGTAAAACGGCTCGAAATCACTCATGGCTCTCCAGACACTCAACCGACGCCGGACCGCTGCCGGCGCCACAAACACGACGATATACCCACTGTAAAAACAGCGGCAGACCCGCAACGCCGGGAGCATTCGCCAGGCCGTCTGCCAGGCTGGTCAGACGCCCATCATCGCGGTGACGAACGACAGTATCGTGATCGCCACATTCACGATCACGAAAATTAGGAACGCAGGCGACGTCCACCCCCAATACGTTCCCGGCGCGCTGCGGTTCACCCGCCGATAGGCGCGCAATCCCCCGCCGTATTTCACCAGCACGACGATCAGGCCGATGATCGAAACACCCAAAAGTCCCAGCGTATACGCCGTGTCCCCCGCGTCGCCGAACAGGCCCGCCAGCCACGGCAGCACGCCTCCGAGCACGGCGTTGTTGAACACGTGCAGCACAATCGACCACACCAGCGAATACTCCATCGCCACGAACCCGAACAGCAAACCGCAGCCGAACGCGAACAGGCCCTGCACCACATCGTCATGGAACAGGCCGAACATCAGCGCGCTGGTCACGATGGCGAAATTCCGGCCGAGCGGCTTCAGGCCGCGCATCAGCACGCCACGGAACACCAGCTCCTCGGCGACCGGCGCGGCAAGGCCGACATACAGCCACATCCAAATGTTGGTCGAGGCCTCGCTGATGTTGTCGGATGTGGGCGATTGCAACGTAGTGCCGAACATCGAGAAGCCGAGCTGGATCAGGACGATCGCCGTCTGGATCGCCATGACCAGGATGATGAACGTCAGCAGCCACGATGGTTTCATACGCGCATGGCCGGGCTCGCCGAGCCAGAAGTCGCGACGGAATATCATCCTGCGGCGCATCGGCAGTATGAAGCCCATGCCGCCGAGCACCGTGAGCAGCATGATCACGCCGGTCAGCTGCACGAGGGCGGCGCTGAGCGACTCGGCCGTCAGCGTTCCTCGCCCCGCGGCTCCGCTCAGGCCCAGTATGATGCCGATGACGAACGAGGCCAGTACGTTCACGCCCATGAACACGCCCTGGTAGGCGAATATCAGGCCCGCGTGGCGGGTGACGGTGCCTCGCAGCCAGCGGCGGCGGGCCTTGACCGGGTCGATCGGGACGGGCTGGGCGACAGGGATGGGCGGCGCGACGGGTCGTTGCGCCGAGGAATATGGAGGATACGGAGGGTATGGCGAGTACAGCTGTGACGGATATGGCGGATACGACTGGATCGGCTGGCGCATCCCCGGCTGACCTGTTCCTGACGGAATCGGAGGCATCGGACGTGGCTCAGAAGCCGGTGCCCATTGTCCCGCCACCGGCGGCTGCGAGTGGCCGACCGGCTGAGGCCGGTTCACGGATTGCGGCGGATTCACAGGCCGTGAATACGGCAAAGGCTGCGGCGTTTCGCCGGCCGTCCATTGCATCGGCTGCCCAACTTGCTGCGGGGCGTCACCGGCAGGCATCTGGAGTTTTTCGGGGTTTCCGTCTCCAGCAGCCGGCTGCCGCTGACCTTCCGGTTCCATCTCATCATCAGGTTGCCCATGGGCCTGTTGCCGATCGTTCATGCTCATGGTTCAACAGTACGCCGTGTATCGCCTATCAACGTCAGTGTCGACATCTCATGTGGGCCTGATATGCCTGTGGGCGACATTTTCAAGCCTTGATTGGCGATATCTCGCTTTCAAGGGGTTGATTCGAGTCCCATGGGACATCTATCTGCGTTTCAGGGGGTTGGTGGCCAAGTATGAACGCCTCCAGAACGGCATGGTTCCAATGGCGATTGGCGCTCAATACTCTAGGTATCGCGTTTCGGCACCCCCCCGAAACGTAGATAGATGTTTCGCGACCGTCGAATCAACCCCTCGAAATGCAGATAGCGTCGGATCGTAGACCTCGGATCACACTCACGATGTGGGACCACCCCCAGTCGCTTCGCGACAGCCCTTCGCCCTGCAGTCAAGGACGCCCGTCCTGCGGGCGCGACCTTATTCGCTCGCCGGCCGGCTCGCCTTCGCCTACGGACGGAACCACCGGCCGTAAGGCCGACTGGGAAAAAACACCGGCAAAACACCATGTCAACGCAAAAGGCCCTCCGAAGAGGGCCTTTTGCACATTGCGGTTATTCCGGAATCACTCGGAGTCGCGGGATTCCTCCGAACCGGCGTCAGAGTCATCCGCGGCCGGAGCGGCATCATCGAACTGCACGGTCTGCGTATCAGCCGTATCAGCACCATCGGCCACCAGTCCGCTCTCGTCGGCGCCCTCGTCCTCGCCCTGCACGTGTGCGCCCGTAGCGCTCTGACGCTTCCGGGCCACGGTGACGCCCACGCCAATCGCGGCCAGCACCACGACAAGCACCACGACGATGGCGATCGACGCACCCGTGTCGGACAGCCCCTCCTGCGGCACGGCAACAACATCAGCGGCATTGGCAGCGACACCGGTCGCGCCCATGGCAGCGGCCGTCGCCACCGCGGCGACCACGCTCATCAGCTTCTTACGCACGCTCATCACGTCCTTTCCTTTACGAACATCCAAGCACCGATGGTATCGCGACGAATTGACTGTTGCGTGGGGAAAAACCTTCAGCCCAGCAGGGCGAGCAGGTCGTCCTTGGTGAGCGCGGCCATCGACCGTCCGGTGGCGGAGGACGCGGAATCCACGAACCGTTGCGCGAGGTCTGTCTTGCTGCGCTGGAGGTTGAGGATGCGCTCCTCGATCGTGTCCTTCGCCACGATCTGATACACGTTGACGTCCTGTGTCTGGCCTATGCGGTGGGCGCGATCGGTGGCCTGATCCTGCGCGGCCGCGTTCCACCACGGATCGGCGTGCACGACCACGCATGCGCCGGTCAGGTTCAGGCCCGTGTTTCCCGCCTTGAGCGAGATCAGGAACACCGGCGTCGCGTCGGCGTTGAACCGGTCCACCAGCTCCAGACGGCGTTTCTTCGGCGTCGCTCCGGTGATCATGTCGTATTCCACGCCGTCGGCCCGCAACCGTTGCGCGATCAGGTCGAGGTAGCTGGTGAACTGCGAGAAGATCAGCATCTTGCGGCCGGCATCACGGCAGGAGTCCACCAGTTCGATGATGGCGTCCAGTTTCGCGGAGCTTACGGTCTTGCGCGCCTTCGACTGTTTCACAGGCTGTTTCACGGACTGCTGTGGGTCTTTCGCGGCGGATTGCACCCCTGCGCTCAAGGCACTGGCATGCCCGTCGGCGTTCTCGTATATCAGCCGCGGGTCGCAGCATACTTGCCGCAGTCGGGTCAGCTGCGCCAGAATCTGGATTTTGCCGGTGTTGAAATCGGCCGGACGCTGCCTCAGGATGACCGAGCGCAGCTGCTGCTCCAGTGCCGCATACAGCTTGCGCTGCTCCCCCTGCAGCTGCACTGTGATGACGTTCTCGATCTTGTCGGGCAGATCCTTGAGCACCTGCGACTTAAGACGGCGCAGGATGAACGGCCCCACGAACGATTGCAGTTTCTTCTGTGCGGTCTCGTCGCCGCTCAGCACCGGCATCTCGAACCGTTCGCGGAAATGCGCGTACGAGCCGAGCATGCCGGGCATCAGGAAATCGAAGATGCTCCACAGCTCGCTCAGCCGATTCTCGATCGGAGTGCCGGTCAGGGCGAAACGATGCACTGCGGTGACGGAGCGCACGGCTTTCGACACCTTGGTAGCGGCGTTCTTGATGTACTGTGCCTCATCGAGCGTCATGCAGTAGAACTCAAGTCCCGCATAGTCGTCGATGTCGCGCCGCAGCAGGTCATACGAGGTGACGAGCACGTCGGGAACGTCGTCGGACGCGGCCGCGGCCGATGCCGGCCTTGCGGATTCCCGCGTCGGAGACACACCGGTGTCCTGCTGTGCGGCGCGCACGCCGTCAAGCATCGCGCGACGTTCCGGTTTGGTGCCGGCGATGGCCTCCACGCGCAGCTCGGGAGTGTGCTTCGCCACCTCGGCTACCCAGTTGTACACCAGCGAGGCCGGGCAGACGATCAGATTCGGACGGCGCTCGGCCCGGGACTCCTTGTGCCGCGCAAGCAGCAGCGACAGCAGCTGCACGCTCTTACCCAAACCCATCTCGTCGGCGAGGATACCCCCGAATCCCTTGTCACACACGGCATTGAGCCAGCGGAACCCCTCGGCCTGATACGGCCTCAGCACGGAGGCCAGCGCAGCGGGAACGCGGTACGTGGACGGATCGATCACGCGCAGGCCGTCCAGGTATGCGGTGAAGCTTGCGTCCTTCGCGTCGTCGTCGACCTGATGGTCCAGATAGTACGCCTCATAGGCGGGCACCGTGATCGAGCCGGATTCCAGATCGGCGGCCCGCAGTCCCAGATCATCCGCGATCTCGTCGACGTCGGACATATCCACGTTGCGCATGTCGACGAAGGAGCCGTTGCGCAGCCGGTGGAATCTGCGGCGCCGACGGTAGCTCGCCAGCAGGCCCGGCACGTCGTCCGGGTCGATTTCGTCGGCGATCGGCGATATCTCCACGAGCCCGGATTTCACCGAAAGGCCTATGGAGATCGTCGGGCGCGGCATGGCGGTCAGTCCGTCGAACGCGGGCGTCGCCATCACGTCGCCCAAACCGCGCAACACCGCCAATCCTTCGGTCAGCAGACGGTATATCGCCTCGTCGTCGGACTCGGGGATGGCGGCCACGGCACCGGACGGGCGCGGGAAATAGTGGAGCATCGCCTCGACTGCGAGTCGCTCCATCTCCTTGTCGCGCATGGACGCGTCGACGCCGACGCCGTCGAACACGTGGTAATGCTTGTCGCCATAATGAGCCTGCGCGTCGCACGTCACCCCGGCGCGGTCGCGGTCGAGGTAAAACGCGAGCCTGCAGGGCACACGCATTTTCGCCAGCAGCTCGGGCGGCACGTCGATGATCAAGCCACCGTGCGCCGGAACTCCGGTTTCACGCCCAGCTGGCGGCACGAGCCGGTCAAAGACCGATGACGCGGCGGAACCGTCTTCCGCGTTCGGACCGTCGGATGCGCCAATGGCGTCGACCGACCGCCCGACCTCGTTCTCCTGGCGGGAGACCAGTTGCGGCAGTACCGTGCGCACGAAACGATCCACATCACTTTCGCTCAGATACATCGCCTCGCGATCGTTTTCGCCGCACAGCAGGCTCAGCAGTGCCCGTTTCTGCGCAAAATCGGCATCGCACCGGTATATCGTCGCACGATCGACGCTCAGCAGCGCCCGACCGCCCGACCCCACGCCCGCGCCCGATTCGGCTTGGGAAAACGGCCGCGCGATCACGTAATGCGAGCGCTGTCCTTCAATGAATCGTTCCACGCGCTGCGCATGCCGTATCACGTAACCGGCCGCCGCCGTACTGCCGTTCGAGGCCTCGGGATCGTCGCCGCGTTCCATCGCAAGGCCGAGATCGGGATTGCCGTCCACGACTGATACGCGCATCGTCGGCGCGTAGAACCGTGCCGGAGCCGTGTATTCCACCGTGTCTTCGGTGCCGACGTACGTATCGAGCAGTTCGGCGACCTCACCGTCCGACAACGTCAGCGTCGCGTCATCCGACTGACGCCGGTAATAGTAGGAGTATGCGCTGTTGTCGTTGTTGATGACGGCGCGGATGTCCTGCGCGCGGGAGAGCACGTCGAGCAGGTTCCGCGAGCGCTCGTCAAAGGCGTCGCGCGAGTGCACGAACGCGAGCTTCTTGCCGTATGCGACGAACTCGCGGTTTTTCACGGATTGCAGCAGCGAGGCGATGTCCTTGACCACATAGGAGATGCCGCGCGACGGCACTTCGATGCGGAATTTCGCCACGCAGCTGTTCAGCGAGAAACTCAAGGAGAGCCGCAGCGACACGCTGGCGATGGGCATGAACCGCGCCGTCTGGGCTGCGCCGGCGACACCTCCGGAATCAGCCAGTCCGCCGATTTCCTTCAACAGGTCGAGCTGCCGGCTCTGCGATCTGCGGGTGCGCTCGTCGTCCTGCTGCCGCATGAACAGGTCAAGCGCGCGGGTCGTGCGCACGGCAGGTTGCCGGGGAACCAAGCCTGCGGCTCCGCGACCGATACCGTTCGTGGAGCCGTTACCGTCGTCGGCCGCGGCGAAGTCATCCGGATGTTCGTTGTACGCCATGACCAGCGCGATGACATGTTTGCACACGCCCCGGAACCGGCCGTATGCGGGGCATGTGCACGATGACTGGCCGACCTTGCCCGCGTCGGTGTCGATCGCGGCGGAGACGCGGTAATCGTCCGCGTACCGGTCGGCGCCTTTGACCAGCGCTGTCAGGCGTACGTTGGCCCACGCACCCGTCAGCATGGTGCCCGAGGTACGTGGCGAATCCGGCACGTTGAACGATACGGCCATGTCGTGCATACGCCCGGATTTCAGCACGTCCTTCGCACGAAAATACACGGCGTTGCCGCCGAGCCGGCGCAGTTCGGCGTCGTCGACGGAGGGCGGCAGCGGCGTGGCACCGGCAGTGTCGTCTGCCATGTCGGCGTACGAGCCGCGAGCGCCGTACGTGACGCCGTCATCGTCGGCATCACCGTCGGAGAAGTCGCGGTACTGGCCGCCGCCGGAGCGGGAACCATACACGGACGCATGCCAATCCATCAATGCCCCTTCCGTTGCAGCGGGCGACAATCACGCCCGTGCATGCCATCATGACCAGCCAACATCCCGGTCGATATACGGATACGACATTAACAGGTTTCACTCCGCTCAACCAACACCGGCGCAAAGGCATCGCTGGCTGAGGCTGGCCAGATCGGTCAGATGATGCCGCGGTCGCTCAGCGGGCCCGCCCAGTCGCTCTCTTCGGGCTCGCGGGCGGACTGGATGGGTTCCTCGGCCCAATGCTTGGCGGGGATGGTCTTGGGCTTGAACGGGAACTTCTCGGCGCGCATCTTCTCGTAGGCGGCGATGTCGTCCTCATGCTGCAACGTCAGGTCGATGTCGTCGTAGCCGTTCATCAGGCGCCAGCGCACGTAATCGCCGACCTCGAACGGCAACGTCACGTCGCCGCAGGTGACGGTGCGCTGCTCAAGGTCTACGGTCATCTGACGACCGGGCTCCTCGTCCAGCAGCTTCCACAGGAGTTCGACGGACTCCTGCGGCATGATGGCCGCCAGCACGCCGTTCTTGGCGGTGTTGCCGTAGAAAATGTCGGCGAAGCTCGGCGCGATCACCACGCGGAAACCGTAATCGTGCAGCGCCCACACCGCGTGCTCGCGCGATGAGCCGATGCCGAATTCGGGGCCGGCCACGAGAATCTGCCCCTTGCGGGCATATTCCGGCTGGTTCAGCACGAAATTCGGGTCGCGGCGCCAGGCGTAGAACAGCGCGTCATCGAAACCGGACTTGGTCACGCGCTTCAGGAACACCGCGGGGATGATCTGGTCGGTGTCGACGTTGGAGCGGCGCAGCGGCACGCCCACGCCGGTCAATGTGGTGAGTTTTTCCATGGATATCAGGCTTTCAATTCTTGCCCCCGCTGGCGGGGGGCTGTCGGCTTTGCTGACTGGGGGGGGTGGCGCCAGTGCGCGGCACTCCGACCCACCCTCAGTCAGTCTTCGACTGACAGCTGCTGCCAGCGGGAGCCAGTGTGCAGTATTTACAGGTCGGCGGGCGACGAGATCGTGCCGCGAATGGCGGTCGCGGCGGCAACGGCGGGCGACGCGAGATGCGTGCGCGAGCCCTTGCCCTGGCGTCCTTCGAAGTTGCGGTTCGATGTGGAGATGGAGCGCTCACCCGGCACCAGCTTGTCCGGGTTCATGCCCAGGCACATCGAGCAGCCGGCGTTGCGCCATTCGGCGCCGAAGTCCTCGAACACCTTGTCGAGTCCTTCCTTCTCCGCTTGCAGGCGCACGCGCGAGGACGCGGGCACGACGAGCACGCGGTGGATGTTCTCGGCCTTGTGGTGTCCCTTCATGATCGAGGCGGCCTGGCGCAGGTCGTCGATGCGGCCGTTGGTGCACGAGCCGATGAACACGGTGTCCACGGCGATGTCCTTGATCGGCATGCCGGGCTTGAGTCCCATGTAGGTCAGCGCCCGCTCGGCGGCGGCGCGCTTGGTGGCGTCGGCGATCTTGTCGGGCTCCGGCACGTTCGCGGTGATTGGCAGGCCCTGGCCGGGGTTGGTTCCCCACGTCACGAAGGGGCCGAGCTTGGTCGCGTCGATGTCCACGACCTTGTCGAACACGGCGTCGTCATCGGTCTTGAGCGTCTTCCAGTAGGCGACGGCCTGATCCCACAGCTCGCCTTCGGGCGCGTGCGGACGGCCCTTGAGGTATTCGAACGTGGTCTCGTCCGGCGCGATCATGCCGGCGCGGGCGCCCGCCTCGATGGACATGTTGCACACGGTCATGCGTTCGTCCATTGTGAGGTTGCGGATCGCCTCGCCGCGGTATTCGATGACGTAGCCCTGACCGCCGCCGGTGCCGATCTTCGCGATGATCGCCAGAATAATGTCCTTGGCGGTGGCGTCCGCCGGCAGCTTGCCGTTCACGTTGATCGCCATCGTCTTGAACGGCTTGAGGCTCAGCGTCTGCGTCGCCATCACGTGCTCGACCTCGGAGGTGCCGATGCCGAACGCGAGCGCACCGAACGCGCCGTGCGTGGACGTGTGGGAGTCGCCGCACACGATGGTCATGCCCGGCTGGGTCAGGCCCAGAATCGGGGCGAACGCGTGGACGATGCCCTGATCGGCGTCGCCCAGCGGGTGCAGCCGCACGCCGAACTCCTTGCAGTTCTTTTCCAGCGTGCTCAGCTGCAGGGCGGATGTCTTGTCCGGGTTCGGGCGGTCGATGTCGACCGTCGGCGTGTTGTGATCCTCTGTGGCGATCAGCTGATCGACGTGACGCGGCTTGCGCCCGGCCAGGCGTAGACCCTCAAACGCCTGCGGGCTCGTTACTTCATGCATGAGCATCAGGTCGATGTACAGCAAATCGGGTGCGCCGTCGCTCCCCTGCCGCACCAGATGGTCGGCCCAGACTTTCTCGGCCAATGTGGTTCCCATTCGGGACCTCCTCAAATTTCCTCGCGCAAGGTATTGCCCTCACGCTTTTTATGTGGTAATAAGCGTATGGGCAAGGGCACGTCGAGAACTTCCCTAGGCCGATATATGAGATAAATACATGGCCATAAAACGGCGAAAACACGGCGATGCTTGAATTATTCTTGTTTTTTGCGGTTCTTGTCGCAAATATCGCGACATTACCGGCCTGCTATTAACAGAAAAGCGCCCACGTTACTTTTGCATTTCATTATGTGAGATGGCATAATGCTTCATTATGACTTCTCTGACGCAACCACTGGCCACAAGCATGGCCGATGAACGACAGCGTGCCGACGACGAGATGCATGACGACGGCACCGTGACCAGCACCATGACAGCGGACGCCATCGAGTACACCATCAGCGGAGAGATCCATTCCGGCGTCGGTGTACTCGACAAAACCGTGAAGATTTTGGACGCGCTGGAATCCGGTCCCGCGACTCTCGGACAGCTGGTGTCGACCACCGGCCTGGCGCGACCGACCGCCCACCGTCTGGCGATCGCGTTGGAGCGCCACCGTTTCGTGCTGCGCGATCAGCACGGACGATTCGTGCTTGGCTCGCGTTTCGCCGAGCTTGCCGCCGCAGCGGGCGAGGATCGTCTGCTGACCGCGGCGGGGCCGATTCTGCAGACACTGCTTGACCGGACCGGCGAATCCGCGCAAATCTACCGCCGTCAGGGCGATCAGCGCGTGTGCATCGCCGCGGTGGAACGCGCCAGCGGCCTGCGCGATTCGATTCCCGTGGGCGCGATGCTGTCGATGGAGGCCGGGTCGGCCGCGCAGATTCTGCTCGCCTGGGAGGATTCCGAGCGGCTGCATCAGGGGCTGAGGCACGCCAAGTTCACCGCCGCGAAGCTCGCCGCCGTGCGCAAGCGCGGTTGGTCCGAATCGGTGAACGAGCGCGAAGAGGGCGTCTGCTCCATCTCCGCGCCGATCCGCAACGCCTCCGGTCAGGTCATCGCCGCGATTTCCATTTCCGGCCCGTCCGGCCGTATGGGCAACTCGCCCGGGCGCCGTTACGCCCCGCTGGTCATGGCCGCCGGCAAATACCTGACCGACGCCCTGCTCAAGGCCAGCTCCGTTCGCTGACAGCGCCGGCGACGGACGGGTGCAGAGCCCAGCAGGCTGTCGAGCGCAGCGGATCAGTGGAGCGCCCCCGCTGGCGGGGGGGGCGCTCCTTGGCATCAGACAATGCCTGACGACTCAGCCCGTCAGTGGGGGCGTCCCTTTTGCTCAGATCTTCTTCAATGCGGCGGCGACCCCGGCGAGCAGGCCGGGTTTCCTCAGCAGATTGACGCCATCGGCGGCGTTCGACTGCCCTTCGACCGCATAGGTGTACGCCTTGTTGGAGCTCGGTTTTCCGACCAGCTCGCCGAATGTCAGCAGCTGCGTCCGCGGGCTGTACGGGTGGCGGATGTCGAACTCGAACAGTCTTGCCGCACGATTCGCCGCGGCCGGTCCGTACGAGCCGAATCCGCAGGGCGGCGTCGCCACCAGCATCATCCCGTTGAGCGAGCCGACGAAACCGTTGCGATGGTCATGGCCCACAACCACTCCTATATATCCGTCCGTGTCGCGCAGTGCGGCGAACTCGCCGCAATCCTCGTCAGGACAGCTCACGCCTTCGCCCAGATAGCCGCCCGGGAGCGTCCGGTCATCATCGAGCACGTAATACTGCGCATCGTACTTGCGATACCCCTGTATGGCGTTATCGGCGTTCGCCGGCATGGCCTTCAGCACGTCATAAAACTGCGGCAACGGCATATGCTGGAACACCAGGGAGCGGACGCCGAGCCACCGCGGCACGTCGTGCACGAAACGCAGCGCGGCGTCGCTCGGCCGGCCATAGCCGCCCTCCCGTGCGTAATCGCCGGAATTGAGCACCACCAGACCCAACACGGCACGTTGGCGATCCTGATCCATGACAGGCATTGCGAACGTGCCGGGCTCGCATGCGGCCACTGGCTGATCCGGCAAACCGGATGACGGCACCGAACGCACCAGGAAGCCGGGATTCGCGGCGGAATCGTCCATATTGCACGGCGGGTTGATGCATCCCGGGAACTCACGGTACAGCGCGTCCAGCTCGGCCGGGCTCAGCCCGCACTGCGCATCATGGTTGCCGTAGGTGACGGCGAATGGTATGCCGCGGTCGATCAGCGGCTGCAGGAACGCACTGATGCCGGCACGCACCTTGGCCCGCGTGCGCTCGATCTTGCCGCGCCGCGCCGGCTCCCACTGCCGCTTGCGGAACGTGTCGCGGTACGCGTCGTCGTATCCGGCGATCTGGTTGCCGGTGAATATGACGATGTCGGGGCGCGCGGCGTCCAGCGACGCCTCGATCAGCCGGATGGTGTCTTTGGAGACCTTCGGACCATCCTGTATGTCCGCCAGCTGCAACACGCGGAACTTGCCGGAACGGTGGAACTGGAGATGTCCCAGACGCGCCGAGATGGACACCGGGCGCTCGTCATCGGGGCCGCTAGCGGATGCCGGCGCTGCAATCTGGTTGAAATCCGTCATAACTCACAGCGTAGTACATACCACCTTGACCGTGCCTGACAGCACTATGGCGTGTCTTGAGCGGGCCGGGACACTGAGTTACGGGTTGAAATCGCCGTTCTTGGCAATTCCCCGTGTGAAATCGCCGTTTTAAGGTTCAAAAACGGCGATTTCACACGGGGAATAGTAGATTTCGGCGATTTCAACCCGTATTTTGGACGGATCCGGCCTATAGGCCACGAATCCGCCGGCTGAATGCGCCGGGAAACAAAAAAGCCCCCGCTTCCGCGAGAGCTTCATTCGCTGGGATGCCTGGACTCGAACCAAGAATGGCTGAACCAGAATCAGCTGTGTTGCCAATTACACCACACCCCAATTTGGCTTGGCGTAGCAACTCCGAAGAGTTGTTCGTCGTACCCCCAACCGGATTTGAACCGGTGTTGGCGCCGTGAGAGGGCGTAGTCCTAGACCGCTAGACGATGGGGGCTTGAGTTATCCGCTGTGCGGCGTGCCGCGCAACAGATGAAAACTATACGGCAATATCCAGCCCACTGCAACTCACGGCGTGTCGCGAGGATTTCCAACGGTTTTGGGACGGGCTCTTGACCACCGACGAAATCCGATAGACTCCAAAATATCCCAACCAATCTAGTCAACAAAAGCGTTATGCGGTAACATCGAACGAGACGGCACGATGCAGATACGTTAAGGCTGCATCTCCACCGACCATCATCGAGGATGGCGAAACGGCTCACGTCAATTGAGCCACAAAGACTGTCAAAAAAAAACATATATTGCAACGATATAAGACATGCACTGACGGATTATCACGAATCCTACTGATGAATTTGCATGAATCCTATTGATGAATTATCAGACACTGTATTGATGAAATTGCAAATGAGGCAATGATGCTACCAAGGACCATCGCGCAAGAGCTCACCCCGATGCTGTCATGGTTCCCGGTCGTCTCAGTGACAGGACCACGTCAGAGCGGCAAATCCACGCTCATCAAAACATGCTGCCCGATTACGAATACGTCAATCTTGAAGACGAAACCACTCGCATCAGCGCCATCGATGACCCGGTCGGGTTCATTCGATCACACGGCGCGAAACTCATCATCGACGAGGCGCAACATGCTCCGGGACTGTTCTCGCAGATCCAGGTCGCGGCCGACGAACGAGGCGGCATGGGGCAATACGTGCTGTCCGGCTCGCAAAACTTCCTCCTGGAGAATCGCATTGGGCCAATCTCTGGCGGGGCGCATGGGCATGCTTCAACTGCCGCCCCTCTCGCATGAGGAGGCGATTCAGCCGGAACCCGACCTCACCGCGGACGAATTCATGTTCCGCGGCGGCTATCCTCACCTCTATGACGCGTCAACGCCGAACGACATCTATTTCCACGACAATGGCCTGCTCAACTATCTTCTCGGGATTCATTCTGCGGAAGAGCTGCTGAACGACCCCAAGCGCGGTGATGTGTTCGAGAATCTCATCATTTCGCAAACCGTGAAGCGATACCTCAACAAGAACAAAGACGGCGAGCTGTACTTCTACCGCGATACCAACCAGAGCGAAATCGACCTCGTAGACGCTACGCAGCGCCGTAGCCCCACCCTCATAGAGATCAAATCGAGAATGACTCCGCGACCAGATTTCTTCAGGCATCTCGCCACCGTCGGGGAAGAACTGGGCGTGCCGGTCGATCGCAGAATCGTCGTGTATCGAGGAACAGAAAACTTCACGGGTAAGAACGGGAGGTATGTTACGGCGGAGCGTTATTTGGGGCGGTAAATCAGCGGAGGAGTTCTGCCCGCCTGATCGGCGGAGACTCCCCCAGTCGCTTCGTGACACCCCTGCGGGGGCAGTATTGTCTACTCGTATGTCGGCTCGCCTTCGATTACGAACGACACCTCCGTTCGCTTCACGGCTCAGCCCGCCAGCGGAGGCGCAAACTCCGCAGATAGCAGACGGCGGGCGGCGTCTTGCGACAGCCGTCCGCCGGATTCCGCATGCGCACAAGCGCTGCGTTACATCACAGGTGCTCGCGCAGGCCCTTCAGTCGAGCGATGGTGAGCGGCTTGCCGACGATCTCCATCGACTCGAACAGCGGCGGGGAGACGCGACGGCCGGATATGGCCACGCGAACCGGGCCGAAGGCGAGACGCGGCTTGTACCCGCCATCCTCCACGAGTGCCTTGTTCAGGGTCTCGTGCAGGTTGTCGGTATTCCAATCGGCCTCGTCCACGCCCTCAAGCGCGGCGACGGCGGCATCGAGCACGTCGGCGGCGGAGTCCTTGAGCTGCTTCCTGGCATCGTCCGCAGGCTCCAGGTACTCCTCGGTGGACAGCAGGGAGCCGACCATGCCGGCGACCTCGCCCAGCAGACGCACGCGCGGCTGGATCAGCGGAGCGGAGGCGGTCAGGACGACCTTCTCGCGGTCGGTCAGCGCATCCCAATTGTCGGCCGAGACCACACCGTCGCGGTGCAGGTACGGCACGGAACGGTTGAGGAAGTCCTGCGGCTCAAGCATGCGGATGTGCTCGGCGTTGATGGAGATGGCCTTGTCGATGTCGAAGCGGGCCGGGTTGGCCTTCACGTCGCGCACGTCGAACTTGGCGATCATCTCGTCCATGGAGAACACGTCGCGATCCGGCGCAATCGACCAGCCGAGCAGGGCCAGGTAGTTGAGCAGGCCCTCGCGGATGAAGCCGTTGTCGCGGTGGTTGAACAGGTTGGATTCAGGATCGCGCTTGGAGAGCTTCTTGTTGCCCTGGCCCATCACGTACGGCATGTGGCCGAACAGCGGCATCTGCTTGGCGATGCCGAGCTCCATCAGGTAGCGGTACAGCACGATCTGACGCGGGGTGGAGCTGAGCAGGTCCTCGCCGCGCAGCACGACGTTGACGTCCATCATCGCGTCGTCGACCGGGTTGGTGAGCGTGTACAGCGGATCGCCGTTCGGGCGCACGATGACATAGTCCGGCACGGAACCGGCCTTGAATTCGATGGTGCCGCGGATGAGGTCGTCGAAGGCGATGTCCTCGTCGGGCATGCGGATGCGCAGCGCGGGCTTGCGGCCCTCGGCGCGGAAGGCGGCCTTCTGCTCCTCGGTGAGGTCGCGGTCGTAACCGTCGTAGCCGAATTCGGCCGGGCGGCCGGCGGCGAGGTTGCGCTCCTTGATCTCGTCCGGAGTGGAGAAGGACTCATAGGCGTAGCCGGCTTCGAGCAGCTTTGCGGCCACATCCTTGTAGATGTCGCCGCGCTCGGACTGGCGGTACGGGCCGTGGGGGCCGCCCACGTCGATGCCCTCGTCCCAGTCGATGCCCAGCCAGCGCAGGGATTCGAGAATCTGGTTGTAGCTTTCCTCGGAGTCGCGCACGGCGTCGGTGTCTTCGATGCGGAAGATCAGCTTGCCGCCGGTGGCGCGGGCTTCGGCCCAGTTGAACAACGCCGTACGGATCATGCCGACATGCGGCGTGCCGGTCGGCGATGGGCAGAAGCGCACGCGAACATGAGCCGGAAGTTCTGGTTTGGTGTCTTTTGAATGTTCAGCTTCAGTCATACGTTCCATTGTGCCGCGCCAACGGGACGTGAGCCGGTTCACTCACTTTTGGTCAATCGGTCTCACGGTCGCGCCGTCGATGGCAGAAAGAACGGCTGCTGGTATGGCGGTCAAAGCGCCGGCCTTGATGGCGGCTTCGACGGCGTTGCGCATGAAGGTTGCTGCGTCGTCCTGCCGATGGGTGACTGTCGGATTCCATGTACGGCGATGTATCGTCAATCCGGCAAGTGCGCCTCGGCCAGGATATTTCGGCGCGCTCAGGCGGCGAAACCGGCGAACAGCGTCGCCCAATCCTGCGACTCGTCCTCGCGGGTCTCGCGCTGGTCCATGACCTTGTTCTGATCGTTGTTCATGATCGTCCCCTTGTATTGCTACTTATACAGCTCCAATTGCTTGTTTCGATTCCATCACCGCAACCGAAATTATCGTTGATACCCATATATCGCAACCACTGGCAAAACGCAAATCGTGTTAGCGCGCACAACGAGTCGTCACACAATCCCTACACTCATGTATGTAAACGGTCACACGCGGCACTCCCCGTTGCCTTGTTTACACCCCGTTCCGCCGCTCGCTCCCGCCAGTCAATGCGGTGCGCCAACTCCTTCCATGCTGGTTCGCCTCGCAAGCCCACCCCTCCTACTTGTCAGCGCGCTGGATCCTTCCAACCATTCCCGCCCGAGACGCACCGTTTCTGCTGATTGCGCATTGCCCACCTACCCCGCGTTCGTACATGCCGCGCCCATTCACACCGCTACCTTCACCCGGTTTCTTTGGGACTGCCCCATATCTTTGCTGCGCCGCAAGACCCACATACGTGCCTACACTCCCGTCACTCCCCGAGTTGCGTCCTTAAGTGCGCGCCGAAACGACAAGCGCGCGAACATAGGGACGCAAACGAGCGGATTCGTGCTCGTACACTGGAGATTCCACGCTTGACGAGCTTCATATCATCGAATGGCATCCCCACCGCCATTCACTCATCATCGACAGTGCACTCGCAATATGTCGTAGCCAAGCCACAACATAATCAAGCGCCACCACACGAAAAGAGTCCGCAACACCACTTTCTCGGTTTCAAGGGGTTGATCGCAGCCCTCGCAGACATCTATCTGCATTTCAAGGGGTTGCTTTTCGTCAATCCTCCCTATATTGATGGCGATATTCCGCCCCTCATACTTCGTATACTGGCAGACAGCAACCCCTCGAAACGTAGATAGATGTTTGGGCGAGACGAAATCACCCCCTCGAAACGCAGATGCCGCTTTCGCACCGAAGGATGAAGTTCCTGTTATCCGACCGAGTCACGCGAAGCCCAAACACGTGCGAATATGAGGGAACAACCCATGAAACCGTTGCAACGCCACGACAATCAGGCTGACACATCACATCCAGCCGGCCAAATCGGCGATGGTCAGCCCGCGATAGTCAACGATTGCCTCATCGCACAGCCCACTGTCGCTCATATCCACACGCGCATGACCGGTGACCGCGACCACCGTCGCGCCCGACGCCCGAGCCGCCGTCAACCCGGGCCTGGAATCCTCGAAAACCAGACACTGACCGGTGCCCGACGCATCGGCCGGCAGCCCGACCATCGACGCCGCACGCCAATACGGCGCTGGATCGGGCTTCGGCGTCACATCGTCGTTGCCGCACACATAGCCGACGAACGCGCCCTTAGGCGCCTGCACCATCACATTCTCGACGATCTCGCGCGGGGAGCCGGTCACCAGCACGGCCGGAACGCGCGCCGCCGCCAGACCGGACAGCACATCGCGAACGCCCTCAATCCACGGCAGACGCTCCTTTTCCATGCGCAGCACCTCATCGGACAGGTGCCGCACGATTGCATCGCCATCCCAATCGACCCCCGCACCGCGCAGCAGACGCACGGTCTCGGGGAAGGCCGCCCCCTGCAGCGCATCGGCGAGCGCGTCGCTCCATTCCCCGCCACAGGAGCGCACCAAGGTCTCCTGAGAGCGCACCCAATACGGATCGGAATCGATCAGCGTCCCGTCCAAGTCGAAGAACACGGCCTTCATCATCGGCATCCTCCTTGATCTCACAAGCCATTTCACGAGCCACTAGCATCGTAGCCCATGAACCCGGCGGGGAAACGGTCCGCCCCGAGAACAGCAGAAAACAGCAATGCCCCGGCAATCCGGCAAACACATGTCCACCGGCGGGAGACATGCCATGGCGGCCCGATGCCGCGCCGTCACACCGACTCCTGCGCGAAGCCGCCCGTCGAGACATACCACGATCCCCCGCATACCGCTATACTGGAGAACGTTCGCGCGGTTGGTGGCAGCAGCCGTGCCAGACATCAGAGAAGTAAACGCATTGCAAGGCGATATGTGTCGCGCTGCGATGCGACGGGTCTGATTCATGTCGCGCGGGCTCCTCACCTTCCCGCCCGGCGTGTGTCAGCCGGCAGGCGCACGACGTGCGCAGAAGGCAAGGAGACAGAAGATGAAGACAGTCAAGGGCTTCAGCAAGATCGTGGCGATGGTTGGGGCCGTCGCGCTCGGCCTGACGCTCAGCGCCTGCGGAAACACCAATTCCGCGAGCAACACCGATTCCAAGAACTCCGGCTCCACGCCGACCGTGTCGTTCATGCTCGACTGGACGCCGAACACGAACCACATCGGTCTGTACGTGGCTCAGAAGCTCGGCTATTACAAGGATGCCGACGTCAACGTAAAGATCCTGCCGACCGCCCAGGCCGGAGCTGAAACCAGCGTCGAGAACGGCGTGGCCAACGTGGGCTTCACCACGCTGAGCAACGTCGCCGCGTTCAACTCGCAGGGCGCTGACCTGAAGTTCGTGTTCGACCTGACGCAGAAGCCGGTCGCCCGTTGGTGCGCGCTGGCGTCCCGCACCGACATCAAGACACCCAAGGACCTTTCCGGCAAGACCTTCGTCAGCTTCGGCTCCGCCGAGCAGACCGCGGTCGTCCGCCAGATGATCAAGTACGCTGGCGGCACCGGCGACATCAAGACCGCGACGGCCGGCACCAACACCTTCGAGACGCTGACCAGCGGCAAGGGTGATTTCGGCGGCTTCTACGTGACCTGGGAAGGCGTGGAAAGCGAGCTGAACGGCCCGAAGCTCAACTGCTTCGTCGCCTCCGACTGGGGCGTGCCCGGCAACCCCGACCAGCTGGGATTCGCCGTCAAGGGCTCCTGGCTCAAGGACTCCGCCAACGCGGATGCGCTGAAGAAGTTCATCGCCGCCACCAAGAAGGGCTACGACTACGCGCTCGCCAACCCGGACAAGGCCGCCGACATCCTGGTCGAACAGGCCAAGGAGGCGCAGCTCGACTCCAAGCTGACCCGCACCTCGATGGAGGAAATCGCCAAGAACAACTACTGGACGACCGACGATCCGAAGTCGCTGCCCGGCACCACGAACTTCGATGACGCGCAGCCGTACCTGGAGTTCCAGTACAAGGCCGGCACCTACAAGGACCAGGACGGCAACGATCCCGCGTCCGCGCCGCAGGCCAAGGACCTCGCGACCAACGAGTACGTGGGCTGAGCCGGCTGCAGCCAGTCCGGCCGCAGCCAATCTAGCTACAGTTCAGCGAATCCGCGAGCACAGGTTCGTCACAGCCGGCCGGGCCAACCTCCGCTCCCCTTCGGTCCGTCACGAGACGGGACGGAGGGGAGTTTTCCGACTCTCGTAACGATTCCGGGGCTCTTCTCCCTCCTACCCGGCCCATCTCCCTCCGTCATCCCGTCAACCCGTCAGCCCCCATCAATCCCATCCCTAAGGTTTCACATTGTCCGAAGATCACGCCATGCGCACACTGAAATCCCTGTTCGCACGCGTCGCGCCGCCGGCGGTCACGGTCGGCGGGCTGCTCATCGTATGGGAGATCGCCGTGGATGCGGGCCACATCTCCCAACGCGTGCTCGCCTCCCCCAGCCAGATCGCCGCATCGATCGTCAAGACTTGGCCCGACCTGTGGGAGGCGACCGCCATCACCACATACGAGGCAATCACCGGCTTTCTCATCGCAGCGGTGGCCGGGGTGCTCATCGGCATCGGCCTGTACGTGTCCAAAACCCTGTATCGCGGTATCTATCCGCTGCTCGCCGCCGCGCAGACCATCCCGCTCATCACCATCGCCCCGCTGTTCATGATCTGGTTCGGGTTCGAGCCGCTCGGCAAAATCGTGATCGTCGCCGTATTCGGCGTGTTCCCCGTCGCCGTGCAGACGTGCCGCGGCATGCTCGCCGTACCGCAGTTCTACGAGGACGTGGCGCTCACCTGCGGCGCCACCCGCGCATGGGCGCTGTGGCATGTGAAGCTGCGCGTCGCCGCCCGCCAGGTGTTCGGCGGCCTGCGCATCAGCGCCGCCTATGTGTTCGGCACCGCGGTGACGGCGGAATATCTGGGCGCGATGAACGGCCTGGGCATCTGGCTGCAGGCCGCTTTCAACTCGTTCCGCACCCCGCTAATCTTCTCCGCAACGATCATGGTGGTCGCACTGACCGCACTGCTGCTGACCATCATCAGTCTCGCGGAACGCCTGCTCCTCGGCCCGGACGACACCATCGCGTTCAACGACGACGGCGAATAGAGCCGGCGCCGCACCACAGCAGCCATATACGGCCGCGCCGGCGTACGGCGGCAACAGTCCTTACGCCGGCCCCTCTCAGTTCGGCACAGGCGAGCCACCGCTGGACAAACCCTACTACGGGTGCTCGTTCGGCAAGGCGTTCCTCAGGTTCTGGAAGAAGTACGCCACATTCAGCGGGCGCGCCGCAAGCAGGTCGGCACGATTCCGAGCAGTCAGCGGTGAATCGCATATATTTCAGGTCTCCGCCCCGTCCCATCAGACGTCAGGCGGCAGCCGTCACAGCTCCACGGGTGGCTTGGACGGGTCGTCGCTCACGTGCGCGAACTTGGCGGCGAGCGCCTCCTTGTTGCGGCGCTCGTCCTCCTCTTTCGCGAGCCGCTTCGCCTCGGCGGCATCCCACAGCACGTCGTCATGGTGACGTTTCCACTCACTCGCCGCGACCATAGTAAACAATTTCACCGTTTCGGCTAGGGCGGCCTCGTCGTCGTTAGTCAGCGATCGGGCGGTCATCAGCGACGACAGCTGCTCGGCCTTGAAGCACAGCCGCGGCACCGACAGGCGCTCGCACAGTTCGTTGACATAGAACATCACCGGCACCGCGCGCGACGGCTTGCGCAGATCGATCAGGCGCAGCAACCCGTCGGCCGCCACCGTCACCGCGGCGAATCGCTGCGCGATGGCTTCGACATCGGCACTGGGCGCAGCATTCGCGGGCGCGGCGGCACCGGCGGCGGCACCACCGGCGGCACCATCGGCGGCACCATCGGCGGCACCGATGGCCTGTTCGATTGCCTCCAACGCTTCGGCGATGGCGTGCACGGTGTCATCATCCCAATCGACGCCCAACTGGCCGGCGCCTCTCATGATCAGCCTCGTGTCGCCGGTTTCGGAGTAGTCGCCCATCTCGTCGTAAGCGTCATTCGCGGCGAGCAACGCATCGACGATTCGCTGCGGACGACCGGGAATCTCGTCCGCACCCTCATACACGAACTCCGCATCGGGGACCGTCACGTCGTCGCCGGTCATGACCCGTGCGGCCATGCGGGTCATCCGCACCTGCAGGTTCTCACCGTATTTCGTGTCATTGTCCATCTGCTTGGCGTCGGTCAGCGGCCACAGTTCGATCAGTCCGGCGCCGACGGCCGCCGCATCGCGTACCGCGGGATTCATCGACACATGGGCGATCGCCGTCGCGTCAAGTTGGAATGCCATATCGCTCCTTCGCTTTCATTGTCCGCCGACGCGCGGAACCTTCCGCCGTGCCGGGTGCCGGCACCGCGGGCCACCGCGTCACAGCACCGCCGGCCACTCGCCGCCTGCCGTTGCCGTTACGCGGCGTCGTCACAAGTGACCGCTACGCGGCCGCCGTCAGTCCCGGCCCGCGCCGCATGCGCACCTTTTCGCGGGCGAGCCCGCAGCCGTCCTCTCTGTGTATTGTACGGCCGGCGCACGCCGCACTCACTCGACTTGCGCCGCAGGGTCGGCATATGTGATGGACATCACCTTGCCCGTATCGCTGTCGTAGGTGATCGAGGTGATCGACGCGAGCGCGGTCTTGCGTAGGAACATCCAATGCTCGGGGTGGCCGGTCTCCAGCAGGTGCCGGTAGCTCCAGATCGGCGACTCGTGGCTGACGACGATGATCTGCCGTCCGGCATACTCGCGGATCTTCTCGTTCGCGAACGCGCCCACGCGTTCGGCGATGTGCCGGTAGGACTCGCCCCAGCTCGGCTTCCACAGGTTGAGCACGAGCTTCCAGTTGCCGTCGCGCCACAGCGCGCCCTTGCCATGTCCGATGCGCTTGCCGCGGAACTCGTTGCCCGCTTCGATCACACGCGGGTCGGTGATGAGTTCCAGCGGCTCCTCCCCACGCCCGGCGCGTACCGGGTTGAGCGCGTCGAGAATGGCGCCGGCGGTTTCGCGGGTGCGTTCCAGCGGGGACGAATACACCGCGGCGACCGTGTTGAGCTTGGGGTCGGCTGCGATGTATGCGCCCGTCGCCTGCGCCATGCGCATGCCGCGGTCGGACAGGTGGAATCCGGGCAGCCGCTCGTACAACAGATGGTCGGGATTGTATACCTTGCCGTGGCGGACGAAATGTATGGTGGTTGTCGGCATATGCGGCCTTCCTGCGGGACTCGTGATGTCTGTCTTTCATTGTCCCACATTCACCGGCCGTCCGGCGATGCCGCGTCCGCGGCGGCGTTTGCCCGACGAACATCGCCCCGCCCCGGCACGGCCCAGCCCCACCCGATATCGTCCTGACTCCACCCACCCGACTCCGGCTCGTCACCCCATCTGATACACCGATATATCACCGTCGTTTATGAACGTTATGAAAATTGATGCGTTCGTGATATCAACACCGCGTGTCGCGCCCCGACGCGCGATTAAAGTTGCCGTGACGCAAACATGCAAAGCATCCTTTGCGCGACCAACAGGACAACACATCAATACGATGAGGGCTCCGCCGGCAACGCCACGCCGACGGGGGACATCCAATCGGGAGCGGAAAGGAGATGCTGTCATGTCCAATAACGCCAATGTCGCGGCTGCAATCAAGGAAGTCGCCCATAAGGTATTCGGCGGATACGCGGAACTGCTGCGTATGCCGCACACCGCAAGGTTCTCCATCGGCTCGGTGATCGCCTGCATGCCGTTCCCCATGGTCGGCATGACCATCACCATCTCCGTGCAGCATTACTACGGCAACTACTCGCTGGCCGGCGTGCTCACCGCCATCCAGGCGATCGCGCTGGCGGTCTCCAGCCCGCTGCTCGGCAAGCTGGTCGACAAGTTCGGCCAGCGGCAGGTGTCGATTCCGACGATCCTGGTCTGGATCGTCGCCGCCATCGCCCTGACCACCAGCATCACCAACCGCGCCCCGGTATGGGTGCTGTACTGCCTGACGCCGTTCCTCGCCGCGATTCCGCCGTGGGGCGCGATGAGCCGCGCCCGCTGGACGACCATGCTCAAGGGAGACCGGGAGCGCACCGACCGCGCGCTCTCGCTGTCCGGCGTGTTCGATGAATGCATGTGGATCATCGGCAATCCGCTGGCTTCTACGCTGGCGGTGATTTCTGGCCTGCTGGCGTTCTCGTTCACCGGCGTGTGCGTCGTCATCGGCGCGCTGATGTTCCTGACCGAGCTGACGACCGAGCCGAAATCACAGACCCAGCTGGCCCGAGAGGCCGGTCTGACCCGCGAGGAGTACCGCAAGCGCGAGGCCGCCAAGGCGCAGAAGATGCGCGAGAGGGACGCCGCCGACCGCGCCCGCCGAGAGGCCGAGGCCCGCGGCGACGATGAGCAGACCGTGCAGGCCGCCGTCGACCGAGCCATCGCCGATTCCCGCGCCGGCAAGAAGGAGTCGATCTGGGGGCCGGGCCTGATCGCCGTGTGCGTGACCTGGTTCAGTCTTGGCGCGTTCCAGTCGGCGTCGAACATCTCGATCATCGCGTTCGCCACCGAAGCGAACATGAAGCAATACACCGGTTTCGTGTTCGCATGCTTCTCGTTCAGCTCGCTATGCGGCGCACTGGTGTACGGCGCGAAGAACTGGACCATCCCGCTGTGGAAGCGCTTCTACTTCTGCCTCATCGTGGTGAATCTCGGCGTGGGCACGTTCATGTTCGCCAAGCATCTGTGGGTGATCATGATCATCTACCTGCTGATCGGTGTCTGCCAGGCACCTACGTGGATCAACGGCAATCAGCTGATGCTGCATCTGGTGCCTCCCACGCGATTCACCGAAGGCGTGGCGTGGATGGGCGCAATGAACTCGATCGGCTCGTCAGCCGGCTCAGCCATCGCGGGTGTCTTCATCGATCACATGGGATCGCATGGAGGCTTCCTGATGGCGACCGTGCTGGCGATCACCTCGCTTGCCATCGCCTTCGTCGGCTTCCGGCAGATCAAATCCAGCACCGAAACCCCGACTCTGACCGAAGTCAGCGTGTGATACGCCGGGTGCCGCTCTCAAAACTCGCGGATACAAGGCATTTTTGAAGGAAAACACACTCTATCTGCGAGTTTTGAGAGCGCATACCGCGCTACTTCGGCCAGCCCTCCGGCGTATGCGCGAGCGACCACAGGCCAAGCCGATGCGAGAAGCTGTTCTCCCACTTCGCTTCGAGCTCTTCCTGACTCAAACGGTTCTCGGACTTCCTCAAACGGTTCATCGCATTGGTATGCGTATCGTCAAGCAGCCACTTGCGGATCACGAAGTTCCAGATCATCACCACTACCGTGGCTACCAGCTTGCCGACATTCGTCCACAGCACGTACCGCGTGTGCATGGAATACATGGAATCATGCGGCATCCACGACGTGCTGGTCCACACGATCGCCTCGTTCATGAACCAGCCGATAAGCGCCGCCACGAAGAAAATCGTGATCTCCATCCAGCGCGCCATGTCCGGCCGATGCTTGAACACGAATTTCATGCTCGCCAGATAATTGAATATCAGCGAGACGAAGAACGAGATTGACGTGGCCAGCACGTTATGCATATGCGTCATCAGCAGAATGTTCATCAGACCCCAGTCGATGATGAACGCGACCACACCGACAATACCGAACTTCATCAGCTGTTCAATCAATTTCCTCACATTGATTGTCTAATACATATCGCTGACTTCACACCGCGGTTTTCCTGAACCGCCACTGATTTCACACATGGCCGCACAGCCCGCGCCCGCCGCGGAACCGATTAGGATAGGGAACGAACCCAATCAAGGAGGAATCATGCCCGTTATCCACACTCACGTATCCGTCAAGACCACTCCCGAGCAGCGCGAGGCGCTGAAGGCCGCCTACGGCAAGGCGATCACGGCCGTCCCCGGCAAGTCCGAGGGCTGGCTGATGTGCCCATTCGAGGATGATATGCCGATCTACTTCGGCGGCAGCGACGATGCCCCGGCCGCATACGTCGAGGTCAATGTGTTCGGCCGTTCCGTGCCCGGTTCTGCGTGGGAGAAGCTGACCAAGTCGATCATGGCCGCGCTCAACAGCGAGCTCGGCATCCCCGAGGACCGCACCTACATCCGCTACACCGCCACCACCGACTGGGGCTGGAACGGCGGTAACTTCTGAGCTCAGGTGTGATGGTATCCGCCGCTATATTGTCGCGCATGGCGTCACTGTGTGCGACCACCGTCACGCTGCGAGCCCTCACACAGTGACGTAAATCGCAAAACCCTTATTTTGCAAGGGTTGCGGGGGTGCGTCACGGAGTGTGAGGACGCACACAGTGACGTAACCCTCACACAGTGACACCTTTTCTGCGGCACACAGGTTGCCGATATATAAATGAAAGAGCCCCTTGCGGCCAGTCGGCCCGTATGATCGGCCGACAATCCGAAAGGGGTTGATGATGCAGTCAGGGTGTGCGGTCAGCGCGAGTGCGGCATGATTCCGCACGCCACGCCGCCGCACACTCTCACAGCACGCGTGCCCCGGCACCCCGGCGGTACGCCTCTGCCGCAATCAGACGATCTTGGGCATCGGGGTGGTCAGGGACGTGGTGAGGTTCACGTGAACCAGCCCGGCGCCTGCGTGCACTTCGACCTTCTTCAGGGTGACCGTACGCTCGTCTTCCGGAGCGCGGTCGTTGTCGGTCATCGTGGCCGGGGACTTGACGGCGACCAGCGCCAGATCGTCCAGCGACATGCCGGCGGCCTTGCACAGATCATCTGCAGCACCCAGGGAATCCAGGAAACCGTCCTTGAGCAGCACACGGCTGGCCGGCACGCCGTAGGCGTTCTCGGCCACCCACTTCACGTTCTCCAGCAGGGCCATGCCCTTGTGGCTGTCGTGCTTGGACGGCATCGACGCGTTGGACAGCACATCGACGAATGCGTCGATCTGGTCGTTCAGGCCCTCGCCGCCATCGCGATACAGGTTGCCGATGATGGGGTCGCGCAGCTCCAGACGGGCCGCGGTCTCGCGCAGTTCGGGAATCTGATCGTCCTCGCCGTCCCACAGGTTCACCAGCGGGAACGCCGGAATGTCGAGCTTCTCCAAGCGGTCCACGTGGAACGGGTAGCGCCACGCCAGCTCCGGGTCATCACGCCACGTCGAGGCGCGGGTCACGACGACCGCCGCGGACGGCCACTGCGCGCCATACTCGCGGCAGGCGATGTCGAGCCACTTCTGCGCTCCGGCGTCGGTGCCGTAACCGGCCTCGACGATGACCACATCGTGCAGGGCGCACGCCAGCTCCACGGAGACCAGCGTCGGGATGCCGATCGACACGTTGGCGAACGGGCCGCCATGCACATACACCGGCGAGCCGTTCACCGTCTCGGTGAGCGCCGGCTTGACCGCATCGGCGAGCATATCGGTGATACGCCACAGGTCGATGAAGTCGCCGAACTTGACTGGTTCGCCGTCCTTCGTGCCGGCGATCATCGCGGCCACGCGCTCGCCGATCTCATCCATCGAACGGGACAGCACGACGATCTGCATCAGCTCGGACGTCGGGGTGAGCACGACCTTCTCGGCGACGTTGTTCTTGCCCGCGTCCACGGTGATGGAACGCAGCGAGCGGGACGGCACTTCGGAGACGCGCGGCACGAGGATCGTGTCGATACGCCCCTCGTCCACAGCCTTCTCGGCGAAGGAGACGAGCAGGTTCTGCGCGGCGGCGATGGCGGCCATCTCACCGCACAGGCCCCAGTCGATGAGCTCGGGGTGGGTCAGCGAAGCCTTGCCGCCGCCCGAGGCGCCGCCTTTGGAACCGGCGGCGGTGATGCCCATGCTCGGCTGGCGCAGCACGGCGGTCGCGTCGATGCCGCGAGCCCGCAGCGCGTCGATCAGCGCGATCGTCGTCGTGGTCTTGCCTTCGCCGCGCGACGCCTTGAGCGGCGTATCGGCGGTGACGAGCACGACCTTGCCGTGCTTGCGCGGCGCGTCGGGATTGTCGTGCAGGTACTTCATAAACCCGAAGGCGTCGATCTTCTTGACCAGCCCGTACTGGCTGGTGAACTCCTCGATAGTAGTCATCAGTAGGTGAACCTTTCTGTAGATGTATGACGCTTGCTTACCGTCGAAGCGGCTGGCGGCCGAAAACGCTTGGCCGGGAGCCTCTCGGCACATCAGTTGTCGGAGCGGTTGAAGCCGTTCTTCATCTTCATGCTCACGGTGTAGAGCACGGTGTCGAGCAGCTGGTCGGTCTCGGTCTTGAGCTGGTCGGCCATGGTCTGGTTGGCGGCGGCGAGGATGTCGCGCACCTCGTCGTTACGGGTCGCGTCGATGATGTCCTCGGGATCCATCGGCTCGACGTCGCCGTCCGCGTTCGCCGCCTCCAACTCTGCGTCGGCCAAGGCGGCCGCGGCCTCGTCGGCACCGCCCAGACGCGCGACCTGCTCGTCGGTGGCGGCGATCAGACGGTGGCCCATCGCGCCGGTCTTCTCCTGATAGCGCTCGATGGCGTTGGAGGTCTCCGCGAACGCCGCGTCGCACAGCGCGGCGATGATGCGGTTCTCCCAGTAGAAGTTCTCGGAAGTCACGCGCGTGGTCGTGTCTTCCAGATACTTCGGCGTTTCGTTGACGTTCGGGTAGAACGGCACCAGCGTGTTGAACGGGTTGGAGCCGTAGGCGATCCACTGGATCGCACGGTCCGACTGCGGACGGTACGGGCGAATCTGCATGACGGCCAGCTGGCTCTGGCGGTTGATGCCGATCGGGCGGTACATGTGGCGTGTGTGCTCGTCGCCGAGGTGGCCGTACGGGTCGAACGGCGTGCCCTGATAGTGCGAGCTGAGCACGTACTTTACGTCCTCGATCGTCACCTTGCGCTCGGGCTGACGGGCCCACGGGATGTCGTCGCTGTCCGGGCGGTGGTCGGCCTCGGGGCCGTCCCACATCTCGTCGTACGGGTTGAGGAACCGCTGCATGACCCATGCGCGCGGCGTGTTGTACACGTGATCAGAGTCGGAGTGCGAGCCGAAGGCATCACGCGGGTTGAACGGCGACGTCGATTCGACGGACAGATCAAGGTGATTGCGCTCGATGAATTCGACCAGATCCTCGGAGCACATGTGGTTCTCCTGCTCACCGAGGGCGTCATCGAGGTCGAATTCGTCGATGCCGAGCTGGTTCGGCATCGTCACATACGCTTCGTCGGGCACGCGCTTGGCGATCCAATGATGGCCACCGACGGTTTCCATCCACCAAATCTCGTCGGCGTCCGAGAACGCGACACCGTTCATCTCATAGGTGCCGTATTCCTTAAGAAGGTCGCCAAGCCGCTGCACGCCCTCACGCGCGGTGGTGACATACGGCAGCACGATGGTCAGGAAGTCCTCCTCGCCGATGCCACCGGGCACGGCCGGCTCGTAATCCGAGTCACCTTCCCGCCCGCGTGCCGCCCGGTATTCCACAAACGGGTCGGCGCCGAGCACGCGCTCGTTGGTGGTCAGCGTTTCGGTGGCGCTCATGGCCACGTTCGCCTCGTTGACGCCGGCCTCGCCCCAGATGCCTTCCTTCAGATCGGCGTTCGGCACTGCGGTGTACTGCAGCGGATCGTCGGGCAGGTCAATGGTCAGGTGGCTGATGACGCTGCGGTATTCGCGCGGCTGTTCATCGGGCTTGACGACGATGAACCGCTTCGGGTTGAATTCGCCGTTGGCGGAATCCTCGTTGCGGGCGATGATGGTCGAACCGTCATAGCTGGCGTCCTTGCCGACCAGAATCGTGGTGCATGCCATAGTATTCGGTACTGTCCTTTCTTGCTGTGCACACGCTGTCGCGTGCACGTTGCGGCGCGCATCCGCGGCGCGCCTCCTGTCACATGAGTGTATGACTCCGTACGGGAGTATACGGCATCAGCCCTCAGGCTTTTCCGGTGATGAACATCACACCCTGATCGGTGACGTGGTCGACGTCACGCAGCGCGTGGAACAGCTCGTTGAGCCAGAATCCTTGGTTCAGACCCGGCAACGGCTTCGCGGTGCCCCACACGTGCAGCGAATAGTCGTGGTCCTTGTCGGGCGGCTGGGGCCCGTTGTAGCGCATCGTCACCTGCGGATTCGTGCTGCCGACCAGCTTGCTCGCGGCCGACGTGCGGCCCTGCACGGTCTCGGGAATCATGGAGGGCAGCTGCCGGGAGAAGTCCGGCGGAATCTGCAGTGCATGGGAATCGTTGAAGTCGTACATCAGCGCGTCGATGGGCAGATTGGCGACCGTCCAGTGAATCCATTCGAATCCGCAGACCGGGATGGAGTCGGGGTCGGTGAACGCCCAGTGCAGGTACCGGGCGGCGGGATCGATCTCGTCGATATAGAACGGGAAGGAGATGACGGGCACGCCGTCGGTGCGGTATTCGGGCGCGGCGGCTTTGGCGAAGTCGTCGGGCATCACCGTGAAGTCAGCGGAAATCTTCATGTCTCCAGTATCGCGCATGAGCGTGACGTGCGGCACCCGGCTGCAGGCCGCACCGCGCGCGACGGCAGACCGGCCGCAACAAGCCACCGTCCCCCGCCGGGGTTTATCCGACGGGGGACGGTGGAGAAAGAGTCAGTCAGGCCGACCGGTCACGACTGGCCGGTCTGACTGGGGATCAGGCGGAGTGCTTGCGGCGAATCATCACCACGCTCACTCCGACGGCGAGCAGCATCAGGCCGAGGCCGGCGAGCGCGCCGACGGCGGCGCCGGTCTTCGCGACACCGTCGCCCTTGCCGTCGCCGTCGTTCTTGCCGGTTTCGGCGGCCTTGACCGTGACGCTGTAGGTCACGTCGATGACCGTGCCGTCGGCCATCGTGTACTGCACGACGAAGCTGTCGTCACCGGTCTTGTCGCCGGCCGCATACACGAGCGTGCCGTCGGCGATTTCGGCCTTGCCGAGCTTGCCTTGCTTGATGATGGAGCGGCTCTTCCAGCCCGCCACGTCCTTCGGCTCGGTGACCGTACCGGTCTTGCCGGCGGTCACGTCGCCGGTATCGGCCTTGACGGACTTGTGGTCGGGCGTCGGCTTGGTCTCATCCACGACGGTGATCTCGACGTTGCCGGACTTGTCCGTGCCGTCGGTCGAGGTGGCCGTGATGACGACCTTGCCGGCCTTCTTCGCGGTGATGACGCCGTTGGCGTCGACCGTCGCGATGGATTCGTCGCTCGACTTCCACGTCACCTTCTTGTTGGTGGCGTTGCCGGGCTTGACGGTCGCGGTGGCCTGGAGTGTCTTGCCGACGGAGACGGTGGTGCCGGCCTCGACGGTGACCTCCACGCTGGTGACAGGGACGGTCTCGACGGGCTTGGCCGTCACGGTGATGTGGAGCGTGCCGGACACGCCACCGGCCGTGGCGGTGATGGTCACCGTGCCGGCCTTCTTGGCGGTCACGACGCCGTCCTTGTCGACCGTGGCGACGGACTCGTCGCTCGACTTCCACGTGACCGTCTTGTCGGTCGCGTCAGCCGGGGCGACGGTCGCCGTCAGGGTCGTGGAGGCGCCTTCGACGAGCTCCTGCTTGCCTGTCACGGTCACGGACTGGACCGGGATGACGGTCGGGGCCTTGTCGCTCACCGTGATCTTCAGCGTGCCGGACACGCCACCGACCGTGGCGGTGATCGTCACTTCGCCGGCCTTCTTCGCGACGACCTTGCCGTTGGCGTCAACCGTCGCCACAGTGGCGTCGGAGGACTTCCACGTGACCGTCTTGTCGGTCGCATTGGCCGGGGCGACGGTCGCCGTCAGGGTCTGCTCTCCATCGACGGTCATCGCGGCGTCGCCGGCAACGGTGACGCTGGTGACGGGCACGGTCGCGGCGGAGACGGTGATCTCGATGGAACCGAACTTCGTCTTGTCGCCGTTCGACGTGGCGGTGATGGTCACCTTGCCGGCCTTCTTCGTGGTCACCACGCCGTTGGCGTTGACCGTAGCTACGGCGGCGTCGGAGGTCGACCAGGTGACGGACTTGTCGGTCGCATTGGCCGGGGCGACGGTAGCCGTAAGAGTGACGGTGTCGCCTGCGGTGGCGGTGTTGGCGCCGGTCACGGTCACGCCGGTGACGGGCACGTTGGCGCTCGCCTTCTTCGTGATCGTGTACGTGGTGCCTTCGGTGGTATCGAACACGAGCAGCGAGGCGCCGTCCGCGTTGGTCACGACCTTGGCGTTCACGGCGGTGTCACCGTTCTTGACCTCGTAGTTCTGGGCGCCGCCGGCGGTGATCTTGACGGCCGCCTGCTTGCCCTTGTTGGAGGTCAGCTTGACTTCGGTGGCCTTGCCGTTCTTCCAGGTCGTGCCGACGGTGAAGTTGCCGCGGGCCACGAGGCCGCTCACCGAGCCGCCCGCCCAGGCGTCGGGCAGGGCGGGCAGGATGTTCGTGTAGTTCACGTACTTCTTGCCGTCGGTGTCGGTGAAGGTGGAGTTGGACTGCAGCAGCATTTCGTCGACACCGGAGGTGTTGCCGAAGTTGCCGTCGATCTGGAACGGCGCATGGTAATCGAACAGGTTTGCATACATCGCGTTCTTGAGCTGCAGCTCGACCAGCTTGTACGTGGTGTTGCCGTCGCCGGTGCGAGCCCACGAATTGATGCGCTGGCCAATGGCCCAGCCGGTGTTGGACTGCAGCACGTTGCCCTTGAAGCAGCGGTACCTCAGCGAGGTCTTGGCCGCATCCATGTACTCGGAGTTGTCGATGGTGATCAAATCACCGGGGAACAGTCCGAGCAGGTGGGACATGTGACGGTGCTGGTTGTCCGCCTGGTAGCCGCTGATGGCGGATCCATCCTTCTTCTTGCCGAGCGCACCTTCGAAGTACCATTCCTTGATCTGGCCGGAGTCGCCGACCTCGATCGGCTTGAGCAGGCTCTTGGCGCAGCTCCAGGAACGGTTGGCGTTCGCATCGGCGAAGTTGCCGTTGCCGTCCTTGGCCCAGTTGTCGGTCGAGCAGTCGGTGGTATTGCCGACCAGACCGTCCGGATCTCCCTTGGCCTTGGCCGCCTCGATGGCGTCGTTGAGCATCTGCCACACGAGCGAGCTCTCATACGTGTTGCCGTCGGTGCCCAGCGGGCCCTGTTCGGGCGAGTACGCGACGCCGGTGGTCAGGCGGTCACCGGAGCTGGAGCCAGCCTTGTGCAGCATGTAGTTGACGTAGAAGTGCGATTCCTCCTTGAGCAGCGCGTACACGCGATCAAGCAGGGCAGGGTCGCCGGAGTACTCGTACGCCTCGTACACGTTCTGCAGGATCCACGGCACGGCGGCCGGGCTCCAACCCCACGAGAACGATTGACCGGGTGCGGTCCAGCCGTAGGCGGTGTTCTCGGTGTGGGCCATGTAGCCTTCGCCCTCGCCGATCGGCGTGGTCTCGGGGTTCGTCGTCTCCGCGCCCGCGTAGACCTTGGCGGTCACACGGCCGGGCTTGACCAGACCCTCCACATACTCGATGAGCGGCTCGGCGAGCTCTCCCATGTTGGCCGAATAGGTCGGCCAGTAGTTCATCTGGAGGTTCACGTTCATGTGGAAGTCGGAGCCCCAAGGCGTGTTGCCGTGGGCGTTGTCGTCTGCGGTGACCGACCAGATGCCCTGCAGGTTGCTGGGCAGCTGGCTGTTCTCACGGGAGGAGCCGATGGTCAGGTAGCGGCCGTACTTGTACACCAGCGTTTCCAGCTCGCGCTTCTGCGCGGTGGTTGCGGAGCCCCTCTGGTACGCCTTGAGCAGCGCGTCGGTGGCGACGGCGCCGTCGGAGCTGTGGCCGGACTGGCCCAAATCGATCTTCACGCGGTCGTAGATGGCGGAATGATCGGCGATGTGCGCTTTCTTGACGGCGGTGTAGCCCTTGTTGGCGGCGTCCTGCACGACCTTGGCGACGCGGGTGTTCACCTCGGCGGCGGTTTCGCCGGTGCGGTAGGACGGATACTTCTGCTTGTAGTCCGTCGCGGCGGCGATGTACAGCGTGACCGCCTTCGCGTCGGAGACCTTCAGCGAAGCGCCGTCAGAGCCTTCGGAGAGCGTGCCCTCACCGTTGTCGAGGACGACCTTGATCTGCGAGTTGTACAGCAGGCCGTTGTTGCCGAGAGTGCCCTTGACGGTGAGCGTGTCACCCTTGACCGTCGTGGTTTCGCCGGTCTTGGAGTAGTTTGCGTTGGTCGGCATGCTGACGTTGAAGTTCAGCTTGCCGGCTTTGCTGGCCGTGAGGCGGGCGACCATGACATTGTCGGGGTTCGACGCGAAGTATTCGCGCGTGTAGGTGACGCCGTCATGCTTGAACGTGACGTCGGCCTTGCCCTTGCTCAGGTTCAGGTCGCGGCGGTATTCGGTGACGGTCGTGTCGTTGAACCCGTAGTCGAGGTAGATGTCGCCCCAGTTCAGGTAGTTGCCCTGCTCGGCCGCGTTCTCGCCGCCGGTCAGGTTGCCGGGATTGACCGTCTCGGCGCCGTTCGCGAGCTGCTTGTTGAGCGCGCGCAGCGTGGCGCCGTTCTGACCCTTGGTCTCGTTGTTGCCGCCGTTGTAGCGGGTCGAGGATCCGGGGCCGCCGGTCCACAGCGTCTCCTCGTTGAAGGTGACGCGTTCACGGCTGACCTCGCCCCAGACGGTGCCGCCGATCTTGCCGTTGCCGAACGGCAAGGTGGTCTGCTGCCAACGGTTGTTGTCGGGGTTGCCGTAATTGCCGCCGGCGGTGGCGGTGGCGTCGGTCCGCGACGCGGGCTGCTTGTACCACAACCAGTCGTCTTTGCTGGTGTCGCCGTCTCCGCCGTCCTCGACACTGGCGATGACATAGGCGTTGAACGAAGCGGCGATTTCGGGGTCCTTGTTGTACTTCACGGTAATAGGGTATACGCCGATGCTGGCACTATCGAAAGCGCTGGTGTCGATGGTGTAGTTATCCTCACCGTTGCCTTCGGTCAGCGTCTTGACCGTGCCGTCGGCCGTGCTGGTGGCCTTGACCACGAGTCCGGCCTTGTCGAACGCCTCGCCCTTCTGGTACTTGACCTTGGTCGGGCCTTCGATGCTCAGCGTGTATGCCTTCGGCTTCTTGGTGACGGACAAGGTCGGCTGCATGGCCTCGGTGGCGCCGGTCAGCGAGGTGACTTCCTTGCTGCCGAAACGCATGTCGGACTTGTTGAGCTCGCCCAGGGCCAGCGTGATCTTCTTCTCGGTGGCGTCGGTGCCGAACTTGGCGAACTCTGCCTTGATGACGTCGGACACGTCGAGCAGAACCTTCTTGGCGTTGCCCGATTCGACGGTCATGCCATCGGAATACTTCTTAGATCCATAAGCGAACGCATGGGACGTCGCGGTCTTCGTGGTATCGGTCACCTCGAAGTCCGGGCGGTTCGCCCACGTGGCATTGTTGGTGTCGCAGGGAGCGGTGCCGGTGCACCGCGACGTGTCAACAGCGACCACCTTGACCTTATCGGTGGCCGTGGCGGTCTTGTCTGCACCGGCGTAGCCCAGATACGTCAAGGTGAGGATGGAGTGCTCGGGCGCCGCGGTGTAATCGGACAGGTCGAACGTCATCAGACCCATCTTGGCGTCTGTGACATCACTGACGTTGGTGGACTTGAACTTCTCACCGAAGTCGCCGTAATCGCCTTCCGGCTGCAGCGCGCCGACATAGGCCGCAGTGTTCTTCTTCTCGTTCTTCTCGCTGGCCCATGCCTGCAACGTGGTGTCGGCGGAGGGCTTGAGATCGTCCTTGGTGGACACGGAAACGGTCAGCTTCGGAGCCATGTCTGCGGTCGCGCCGTTCAGGGACGTCGTGCCTTCGGAACTGGCGAAACGAACCTCGGTCTTCTTGGTCTCGCCCACGGCCAGGGTGATGACCTTCTTGCCTTCGGCGAACTGCTGGCGCACGATTTCGGTCACATCTACGGTGACCTTCTTGGTATTGGCGGGAACCACGGTGATGGCGTCGCCCGCGTAAACCGTCGTACCGTACTCGAACGGCTTGGACTCGGCGACGAATGAGGAGTCGTTGATGCTGAACTTCGGCTTGGTCGCGCCGGTCGCGACATTCGCGCCGCAGTCTGTGGCGTTATTGGTGCACACGGTGGTGTCGACGGGGGTCACCTTGATGGTGTCGGTGTCGGTGGCCGTCGGGTTGCCGCGGTAGCCGAGGTACGTCATCTCGAACGTTGCGGAATCGGGGGCATGGTCGTAGGCACTCAGGTCGAACGTCAGCAGGCCGGTCTTCAGATCGGTGGTGTCCGCGGCATCCGCGGACTCGAACTTCTCGCCGAACACGCCTTGCGAGGGCCCTTGCAGTGCGCCGATGTACGGCTTGGATGCCATTGAGGAATTCTTCTCGCTCGTCCACGTCTGCAACGTGGTATCGGCGGAGGGAGTGATGGTGGCTGTGGTGGAGGACGAGGCGTCGGACGCTGCCGCTCTCGTCGTGCCGACCGCGACGGCCGACACAGGTAGTCCGGCCAGCAGCATGCCGACCGTCGCGCAGGACGCCACCAGTGGCATCAGACGCGATGACATCGCTCTATGTTTCATATTTGGTTCTTTCTCCTATAGGACAGCCAGCAGCTTTGCCGGTTCATATTAATATATACATTGTTTACTAAAAAGAATCAAGTCCGTCGGCGACTTGTGTCTTCAATTGGAACCACAGCTCTCAGAGAGTCCCTGGATACCGTTGTTCCCAGAATTACGTAACATTCTTGGCATTATTATCACAGGGTGCAGGGCCTCCGGCAAGACCGCCCCCAGCCTCGCTACGCTCGGCAGCTCCTGACAGCGGGAGCACACCATCCGCGCCATCGGCCGGCCAAGTCGTCAGCGCAGCCGGTCGCGTACCACACCAGCGCAAAATCACATCAAAATCGCATTGTGTGGCCAGCCAGTCTGCCTCACAATGAAATGTGAACCCTCACATCACGTGGTGTGGCACAACATGCATCGCAAAACCGCCATTTTTCAACGGCCCGAAACGACTCCTCCGATGCCCGCGTACCACACCAGCCCAAAAACCACCGAAAAACGCATTGTGTGGCAGACCGAGAGGGCGATACGCGCCGGACGCCCCTCTGCTCTCGTCACAATCATGTTCTATGGCAGCACACCGGCCATCTGCCGCACCAGCGCATCCGCTCTCAACAATCCTTCTCCCGTTTGCGTCGCTATGTGCGCGCCGGAACGACGACCGTGCGCACATAGGGACGCGAACCACAGTCCCCGAACCCGTCGCGCACCATATATAGGAAATTCTCCGCCCATCACTCGCCTACATAGCAAACAGCCCGGCGAGCCCACGCACGGCGCACTGCCATGCGTAAGTTCACCGGGCTGTCAGCCTCATCAATCCAGCGAGCGCAACGGGCACTCCATCAATCGGTGAGTGTGAATTGGCTGTTGTAGAGGTCGGCGTAAAACCCTCCCGCCGCGAGCAGTTCCTCGTGGGTACCGCGCTCGATCACGTCGCCGTGGTTCATGACGAGAATCATGTCGGCGTCGCGGATGGTGGAGAGGCGGTGCGCGATGACGAAGCTCGTGCGCCCCACGGTCAACGCATCCATGGCCTTTTGGATGAGTTCTTCGGTGCGGGTGTCGACGGAGGAGGTGGCTTCGTCAAGGATGAGGATCGGAGCGTCCTGCACCATGGCGCGGGCGATGGTGAGCAACTGGCGCTGTCCTTGGGAGAGCGAGGTGTTGTCGTCGAGCACGGTGTCGTAGCCCCGCGGCAGAGAGCGCACGAAGTGGTCGAGTCCGACGGCCTTGCATGCGGAGACGATCTGCTCGTCGGTGACGCCGGGCTTGGAGTAGGCGATGTTTTCGCGCACGGTGCCACGGAACACCCATGTATCCTGCAGGACCATGGAGAACTGGTCGTGTACGTTCCAGCGCGGCACGGAAGTGGTGTCGATGCCGTCGATGGAGATGGAGCCGCCGGAGATCTCGTAGAAGCGCATCAGCAGGTTGACCATGGTGGTTTTGCCGGCGCCGGTCGGACCGACGATGGCGACTTTCTGGCCGGCGGAGACGCTTGCCGAGAAGTCGTGGATGATCGGCTTGCCGGGCTCATAGCCGAATCGCACGTGACTGAATTCGACGTCGCCGCGCACGGTCCGGGGGTTGCCGGCCGCATCGTAGCCGAGCAGCTGCGAACGCTGCGAAGCCGTCATACCGGCGGTGGCATTCGCGCGAGTGCCGCGATGCGACAGCTTGCCGCTGTCCGTCCGTGCCGTGCTCGCGGCGGCATCAGCCACGCCGAGTTCGGCCTTGGTCGGTTCCGCATCCATCTCCGGCTCTTCGAGGAAGCCGAACACGCGCTCGGCGGCGGCCGCGCATCGCTGCAGGTTCTGGAACGCCTGCGCGAACTGGCTCAACGGCTGGGTGAACAGGCGGATGTACATCATGAACGCGACGATCACGCCGAATTCGATCTGTCCGTCCATGGCGAGCGCCGCACCGACCACGCACACGATCACGTAGCCGAAGTTGCCGACGAAGTTCATCAGCGGCATCATCAGGCCTGACAGGAACTGCGATTTCCAGCCGGATTCGTACAGGTCGGCGTTGTACTTCTCAAAGCGGCGGATTGAGTCGGCCTCGCCGTTGTACGCCTTGACGATGAGGTGACCGGCGTACATCTCCTCGATGTGGCCGTTGACGTCGCCGAGCGCCATCTGCTGGCGGGCGAAGTATTTCTGCGAGGATTTCATGATGACCATCATGATGATGAGTCCCAGTATGCTCGCGCCGATCGCGCACAGGGTCATGATGACGTTGTTGTAGAACATCATGACGAGCGCGCCAACGAACAGCGTCGCCGAGGTGATGAGCGAGCCGAGGGACTGGCCGAGCGTCTGGCCGATGGCGTCGACGTCGTTGGTGATGCGGGAGAGTACGTCGCCGTAGCTGACCTTGTCGAAGTATTTGAGCGGCAGCTTGTTGATTTTGACCGAGATCGATTCGCGCAGGCGCTGGGCGGTGCGCTGGGTGACGTTCGCCATCATCCAGCTTTGCACGTAGCTGAGCACCGCGTAGCCGACGTACAGTGCGACGAGCAGCCAGGCGATGCGGCCGACGGCGTTGAAATCGACCGAGTTCATCACCGGCTTGCCGTTCACGACGGCCGGCAGCCCCTTGACGATCTCGTTGGTCATGTCCTTGAGTTTGTCCGGTCCGATGATCTGGCATATCGTGCCAGCCGCGCCCAGCACGAGCGCAATGATGATGACGGGCAGGTAGTTGCGGCAGTAGTGGACGAGCTTGCCCATCACGTTGCCGAAATTGGCAGGCTTTTCGACCGTGCGGCCGCCGCCCATTGGTCCTCTTGGTCCTGGCATTTGTTACTCCTTAAAAGTCCGTATTGATCTCACGCGGTCAGTTCCGACTGACTGAGCTGGGATTCGGCGATCTGACGGTAGACATCGCAGGTGTCGAGCAGTTCCTGATGGGTGCCTTGGCCGACGACCTTGCCGTCATCGAGCACGATGATACGGTCGGCGTTCATGATCGTGCCGATGCGCTGGGCGACGATGAGCTTGGTGGATCCCTTGGCTTCTTTGGCGAGTGCGTCGCGAACTTCGCGGTCGGTCTTGAAGTCGAGCGCGGAGAACGAGTCGTCGAAGATCAGGATTTCGGGGTGGCGGTAGACGGCGCGCGCGATTGACAGGCGCTGCTTCTGGCCGCCGGAGACGTTGGACCCGCCTTGTGCGATCGGGGCGGTGTATGTGCCGTCCATGCGCTCGACGAACTCGGTGGCCTGAGCGACGCCGGCCGCCGCCTTGACCCGGTTCATCTGTTCAGCCGGCATTGCGGCGCCTTCCGCTCTCTTGCCCGCGGCGATGAGTTCGGCTTCGCGTTTGCGGCCGGCCGGAGTGGAGGTGTCGGCCATTTCGACGTCCGCGGAGCTTGCCCCGTTCACGTCGTCGCCGTAGCTCACGTTGGATGCGACCGTGCCCTTGAACAGCACGGACTGCTGCGGCACGTATCCGATCTTGTCACGAAGGGCTTTCAGATCGTATTCGCGCACGTCCACACCGTCGACGAGCACCTGCCCGGCCGACACGTCGTAGAAGCGCGGCACGAGGTTGATGAGGCTGGACTTGCCGGAGCCGGTGGAGCCGATGAACGCGACGGTCTGGCCCTTTTCGGCGGTGAAGTCGATGCCTTCGAGCGTCGCCTCGCGTGAGCCGGGGTAGGTGAAGCTCACATTGCGGAACTCGACGGTACCGGTTTTCCCGCCGCCCAGACGCGCCACGTCGGCGGCGGTCTTGGTGCCGGTTTTGACGATCGGATCGGTGTCGAGCACTTCGAGCACGCGCTGCGCGGACACGTCGGCGCGCGGCCAGAGCACGAATACCATGCTCATCAGCAGGAAGCTCATGATGACCTGCACGGAGTAGTTGGAGAAGACGACCATGTTGGAGAACACGTTGAGCTTGTCCGTCAGGCCGGCGGCGTCGATCAGATAGGCGCCGATCCAGTAGACGGCGAGCATCAGGCCGTTCAGGACGGTGTTCATCAGCGGCATCATGAACGCCATGACGCGGTTGGTGAACAGCTGCGTGTCGGTGAGGTCCTTGTTGGCCTTGGTGAACTTGGCCTCCTGGTAGTCCTCGGCGTTGTAGGCGCGCACGACGCGCAGGCCGGTGAGGTTTTCGCGGGCCACGAGGTTGATGTTGTCGGTGAGCTTCTGCATGGCCTTGAACTTGGGCATGACCATGGCCATCATGATGACGACGGCGACGAGCAGGATGACGACGGCGATGCCGGTGGCGAGAGTCCATTCGAAACCTTCGCCGGCGATCTTGCATATGGCCCATACGGCCATGATCGGCGACTTGACGATGAGCTGCAGGCCGATGGTGATGAACATCTGGATCTGCGTGATGTCGTTGGTGGAGCGGGTGATGAGGCTCGCGGTGGAGAATTTGCTCATTTCGGCGGGGCCATAGGATTCGACCTTGCGGAATTCGAGCGAGCGCAGGCGCTGGGTGAATGACGAGCCGACGCGTGCGGAGATGTAGCCGGTGACGATGGCACAGGCGACGGAGCCGAGGGAGATGAGCAGCATCTTGCCGCCGGCGATCCAGATGTCGCTCATCGCGCTGCCCGGCGTCTCGACGAGCGTGGTGATGTCTGACATGTAATCGGGCAGTTTGAGGTCGAAGAAGACCTGCCCGACGATGGTCACCAGGGCGATGAGCATCTGACCGATCTCCGCTTTGGAGAGGTATTTCAGGATGCGAAGCATTGGCTTTCCCCTTGTGTTTTGTTGGTGATTGGTTACGTTATTTGCCGCGGCATCGATATCCGATGCCCGAATTAGTTTCTGTTGTTAGATTACTTACAGTGTAAGATATTACGCATTATTCTGTGTATTCGCTGTGAATGGCGCGCTTTGCGCTGACTGCGCACGAGAGACACGGCACGCCCCCCGCGTCATCCGCAGCCGGCGGAAGAAGCTACTCCTCGCCGGCCTTCGCGCGCTCGGCCCGCATGTGATCGGCGACACGCCTGTCACGCTCGGCGAACGCTGCCCGCACCTCATCGGGGGTCGGGCGCGGAGCGCCGGGATGGCAGATGGCCATGTATGTCGAGAACTCCGACAGCAGATCAACGAACTCGCGCGTGCGCCGCTCCCCCATCTGCGAGAAGATCCAACAGATTGCCGAACGCATCTCCTCCAAGTCGCACTTGGACCGCTCTCGCCCGGCATCCGTAAGGTTCACGCGGATGATGCGGCGGTCGTCCGGGTCGATGTCTCGGGTGATCAACCCTTTTTTCTCCAGAGCGGCAAGCACTGTGGAGATGCGGCCGGAGCTGGCCTTCAGCGAACTGGCGAGCTGCGACGGCGTCATGGTGCCGCGCAGTGCGAGCTCGTGCAGAATGAATGGCTCGCCATGCGCGCCGCGCGCGAACTCCTTCTGCATCTTGGAACGGTTGCCCCACACGCTGGCGTACAGTTCGCTGAGCGCCTCCCGCTCAAAACCCATTTCGCGCCGCCTTCCGATTCGACCATTGCCGCACTACCGCGCTCCGCGGAGTACCGCCAATACATTCCAGCGGCATATACATCGTGCAAACATCTGTAATATTATCTCACACCATAAACAATTTACAGTATGTGATTATATGTCCGCGCTTTACTCCCCCGCTACTAAACTTGATCTGTACGCTTTTTCCGTGCAACAATTCTATGGCGACACTAACGAAGCAAACGGTATCGAAACAGAAAACGTCCCGGCTTGACATTCGACTGACGGATGCGCAACGGCAGCTCATCGAACGTGCCGCCGAGCTGACCGGCAGCGCGCTCACGCAATGGACCGCTCGCCATCTCCTGGAATCAGCCCGTAAGGATATAGAAGAAGCAACCGTCCTGCATCTGGAATCACAGGCATTCGAAGATTTCATACAGGCATTGGATCAGCCGGTTCCGCCAGCAGCCGAAAAACTCATGGAAAGGGATCCGCAGTGGGCATGATCCATCATTCCCAACGTCCGCGCAAGCTCGGCCCGGAAGAGAGAATGGGGGAAGTTCTCTTGTGGAGTACCGTTCATCGACAAGTGGGCCGCGCAACGCGCACCGTCATCGGCCCAGCATGGGACGGCCGTCGCGTACGTGTCATTCACTGCGTCAGGTGAACCGGCGGGATTCTACACGCTGAGTGCATATTCGGCACTGCGAGCACGATCCGTCAGCGGCGCACTAGGGTCACGTGCGCTCATTGTGGAACCTTACGACGATAAAGCACACGCGTTCTATGCGCATTTCGGTTTTCAACCGATTCCCGGAACCACCAGCATGTATCTCAGGCTCGTTTGGCGACGAGCCTGTTCCGTATTTATGACGGTGACTCATAGCGTTGATTCACGGCAGCAAAGACAGCTCCTCAGGGGCGAGCGTGAGATTGACTGCGGCGAACGAGTCCCGGACCTCATGCGGGTTGCGGGCACTGGGAATGGCGAACAGACGGTCATATCTGGCCAGCTCCCACGCGAGCACCACACGCTGGTACGAGACGCCGCGGGCCGCTGCGACCGTGCGGAACGGATCATACGCATGACTGTCGAATGCGTCCAGGAACCCGCCGAGCGGCGACCAGCACACAAAATCAAGACCGAGATCGGCGCAGTGACCCATCGTATGCTCGGGGTCGGGATGCGATGGCGAGAACTGGTTCTGCACCGCAATCAGACGGTCGCCGAGAATCCCACGGGCGGTGTCAATCTGCGCATTGTCCACGCGCGAGATGCCGGCGAACCGAATCACGCCCTCATCCAGCAAGGTTTTCAGCGCGCCGACCGTATCCTCATACGGAACCGCGGGGTCAGGGCCATGCGAATACAACAGATCGAGCGCGTCGACGCCGAGGCGGAGAGCGGACTCCTTCGCGTCACGAATCATCGTCTCCGGGCGCGAGTCGGCCATCCACCCGTACCGGCTGCCGGCCGCCTGCAGGTGCTGTCGCTCGGATGCGGATGCGCTCGCGCCGTCGCCCGGGGATTGCTGAGGATCTTCCGCGTCGCGGTTCGTCACTTCCAGCGTTCGGCGATAACCAGTCTTCGTGGCGACCAGAACCTCATCGCGCGGACCGCTCCAGCTGGCGAGCGCCGCATGAACCAGCATCTCGCCGTACCCGAAATCACGCGGCACGCCTGTACCGTCAGGCCCCGGTTCGCTTGGCAGATAATACGACCATGCGGTGTCGAGATAACGCACTCCGGCGTCAAGCGCGGCATGGATCGTGCCGATGGCCGTCGCCCGGTCCGGGCGTCCCTCGATAGAGAGCGCCATCGTTCCCATGCCGAGGCGCGGCATGCGCGCTTTCCCCGCAAACTCCACAACGTTCGATGTCACCATGCCACCATCATCCCACGCGACACGAACACAGGGCCGACTGGCAATGCGCCAGCCCATGAGTCCCGGCCCCGGTTCCGTTCGACTTGTTCCGGCGAAAGTCCCATCCGAAGACACTCAGACTTTGGCGGGATGGGTGGACTTCACCTCCCGCGTGAGGCCCCGGCAGTCAACAAAAAGTCGGCCGGCCACCGAATAGGTGACCGACCGACTGCGAGCAGTGCCGCGAACGCGCCGAACACGCCGCTCACAGAGGCGCCGGTCTTCGACAGGCCGGGCTGCTTGTTGCCGGCATCCGGCTTGTTCGGCTTCACCGTGTCGCCGGGTTTCGTCGGTTCGGTCGGCTTGCTCGGTTCGGTCGGCTTCGTCGGTTCGGTCGGCTCTGACTTCTCCTTGACGGTCACGACACGCTTGACCGTGTATGACGCACTTTCGGAGTCGGTCACCGAATACATCAGCGTGTATTCGCCGTCCTTCTCGGTGTTCGCCGAACCTTCGACCAGGATCTTGTCGGTCAGATCGCCGTCCTCCTCATCGGAAGCGGCCGCACCGGCCTTCGGGTCGAACGCGTCGACGTTGATGTTCTGCTTCGCGGATGCGTTGAGCAGCTGGTAGGTGGCACCGTCGGACGTGTTGAAAATCCACCGGGCCGCGGGGTCGGACTTGGCGTCTTCCACCGACTCATCGCTGAAGACGTTGGTGCCGTCCTTGGCGACGAGCACCTTGCAGTCCGTATTGGTGATGACGTAGGCCTTGAGGTCGGGGCGCTCGGTGTCGGACTGGTCGATCTGGGTGAACTTCCAGGCCTGCTTCTTGGCGTCGGTCAGGGTCTCGGGCGTGTCGGCGATGGACAGTGTGGAATCGCCGGAAGCCGTGGCGGACAGGTTCTTGCCGGACTGCACGCCGACAAGCTGGTAGGTGTGCCCGACCAGGCGATCACCGAGACGGGATGGAACGCCCACAAGGCGTTCCGCGCCCTGCCGCACGACGTGCAGACCGCATTCGCCATCCGCATGCTGTTCACCCACCGCGACGCGGACCGCTACGGCGCCGACATGTTCCTGCACTACGAGCGCGGCTTCAACGTGCGCTTCGAGGGTGCCGGCTCGAACAACTACTGAATTCGGGCATCGGAGCGCCGGAGGGATCCCGGACGCGCGAGCCGCCAAGCGCGACACACGCACAACACGCGACGGTTTTGCTTGTCCGCGAGTCTGTGGTATTCTCTTCGAGTTGTCTGTTGAGGCTAAAAGACCGCAGCAAACAGCGCAATGGAGGATTCGCCTAGTGGTCTATGGCGCACGCTTGGAAAGCGTGTTGGTGTAACAGCCTCACGAGTTCGAATCTCGTATCCTCCGCCCGGATTGGAACCCCGGAAACCGTTGAAATCATTCGGTTTCCGGGGTTTTGCTTTGGTTCCTTCCGATTGTCGGTTCCCTCCAGGTTCCCTCTGTTTCGACACCTCTGGCTCCGACCTGCCGCGCGTGTCACATATCGGAACCGACGATTCCGAAAACGCCTTCGAGCCTTCGCCTGCCGTGTGTTCGTCATCGAAGTCCGACCGCGTCCCATGTGTCCCGTCGGCGGGCCGATCCGGATCCCCTCATGTCCCCCGCGCAGTTTTTTCGTTTTGGTTCGCAACAATCCCAGCCTCCGTATCGCAAGCGCATCGCAGCGAATACCGGTCGACCCAGCGCGAAGGTCCCCCCGGACCCCCTCCGATGAACGCCACACGAACGCATACGGGTGCCATAACAGCCCATTCGAACCGTCAATCGACTCCTTCATACATAGACAAGAAGCCAAGGAACGTTCGTCGGTCGGATGGGTCCGAAGGAGATAACGGCAAACCCCGCCGGCACCCTCCTCCGGGTATTCGCCAGCGAACGGCACCGGCACCGCCATGACCGCCAAGGAGAAGACATGAGCCCGGACCCCATCCGCCGCAAAGGCAGGAAAACACTCGCCAAGATATACGACTCCCTAACCGACCCGGAAAAGGCCCCGGACAGGTCGCGCATCATCGGACTGCCCACCAAGAAGGAGGCGCACGACATCCGGGACGAATTGACGGCGGCGGCGTGGGCCGGCGGCAAAACGGTGTCACGCACACAGACGGCCAAGGAATACATAAGCATCGTCGAATCATTCTTCCGCAAGCTGCGGGCCATCAAAAACACGGAGACACGAACCCCGCAGACGGGTATTCCGACCCTGCGGGAACTGCTGAGGGACACCCGCGTAACCAACCTCGACGAGTGTGAAAGAATGATCGAGACCGCAAGAGCGGACACGGCGATCCTGCTTGTCGGCGGGAAAGACCTCCGAGGCGAAGGAGCCCGGATACTGCTGACCCTGAACGAGACGCGACTCAGCATGGGAAAGACGACGATCCTCCTGGCCCACGGAACGGAAAAAGACCACAAAGCCGTCCTGCCCGCATACAAGCCCAAGTTCTACCGGCGATAAGCAAAAGCGCGAAGTGGTGCGAAGCGGCATTCCGGCGGCCCACCCTTCACCCCCGGTCGCGCACACGCCCGGCCGGCCGCCGTCCCCCCCCCGCCCTGCCCTTGAAGCGTTTGTGTCGCCATCACGCGCCCACGGGCCGGATCCGGCCCGATAAACCCGTACCGCACCCCCACCCCGGCCACCCACGGGTATTCACCCCCCCCCCGACCTGACCCGGCCGGGATAACTCGCGATATCAGCGTCGGAGTTGATACCGTCATTGGGAGAAATACCCCTGATGATCGCGTCCTTCGAGCCGGTGAAGTAATACCCCTTCGCCGTCACGCTCGTGCCGTTGATCCAGTGGTCACCCGACTTCACGCCGACCGTCACCCTGTCGGTGATGGGCTGGCCCTCCTGAATGATGTGAGGGGCTTCGGTGGAGATGGTGGGGGTGAAGGCCATTGGGGGCTCGGTTTCGTTGACGGCGATGCACACCACGGAGTTGGTGGTGGAACCCGGAGTCATGCGGTCATGCTGCTCGCTGAACAGCTGGCGGCCGAACTTCTCGATCTCGGCATCAGTCCAATCGCCAAGATAGTTCTTGATCACAGGCTTGACGGCGTCCCAATGCTTCGTGAACAGATCCCACCAATTATCCCGATTGGTTCCATACCAATTCGAGTTCATGAACGGCGCGGCCAGACCGACCACACGCGCTTTCGTCGCCTTGCCATTGGCACGGGCGATGGCGCTGTTCACGGCCTGATTGCAGGCATCCTGTACCTGAGTCCTGCTGATTCCGCTCATATCAATCCCCGCCGCCGCAAGCTGCTTGGTCAACAGCTTGTCGATGTCGGCGGTCGCATTCGGATACGTGCCAGAATTCCAACCCGTCGGCGGATTACCCGCCGCAGTGCTGGTCTTATCGTCGGCCAGCCACAACAGGAACTCGGACGGCAGGGCACCGCCACCACCGGAATTACCCGAATTGACCAGACCGCCGCCGCCCCAGCCGATGTCGGCTGCACTGGCTGTGGAAGCCATCACGCCTCCCGTGGCGAGGGTCGCCACAGCCGCGAGAAGGGCAATACCCTTCCTCAACCATTTCGGCTTGCGCTTGGGCGGAGTCTTGGAATTATGCTTCTTCAACTGCATAACGCTCCTTAATCTTGACTGCATAAGCACGGCCACACGAGTAGCCTGCTCGCCGTCAAACAAGGAATCAAGGAGCAGACATCACACAGGAAATATGAGGCATGGAGCGGAGCCTCGTTATCGGCAATGCTGTGGGGCATATGAAAACCCCATCTCGATGAGGAGACGGGGCTTGAGGAAGAGAAATGGAATGGAGGAACGTCAGCCGAGGGGGTTGCAATGAGCCTGAGAGCAGTCCAAACCATCGCTAACACCGCCACCAATAATGTGGAGACCTCCTCCGTTATTGCTGGAGCTGGAGGAACCGCCGTTGGTGGATGGCGTATAGGACTGCTGCGGGGCGGAATACCCACGGTTGGAGGAATACCCACGGCTGGAGCCGCCGTAACGGTTGTAGGACTGGGAGTAGGAGCGCTGCGACTGCGCGGCGGCTTGCGCTGCCTGCGCTTGGGCTTGGGCTGCGGCCTCGGCGTCGGCCTGCTCCTTCGCGGCCTTCGAATCGGTCACCCGCTTGACGGCGGCGTCGAGCTTCGCCTTGGCGTCGGTGTACGTCTTCGGGTCGGTGACGCCCTTCTTGGAAAGGGTGTTGTTCGCCTCGTCGATGGCCTTCGTGAGGCTGTCGCGGGTGGCGTTGTCCGCCACCTTCCCGTCCGTGTCCTTGAGGGTCTTGCCCGCGCTGTCAATACCCCGCTTGAGCTGGTCCTTCGCGCCGTCCAGCTCCTTCGCCAGCCTGCTGTCCCTGACGGCCTTGAGCGCGGCATCGAGCGCCTTCACTTGGGCATTGGCCTCGTCCGCGTCCGTGGCATTGGCCTTCTTCGCGGAAGCGAGTTGCCACGCCAGCCACTCGCCCGGCTGGTCCTCGGGGACGCCCTTGAGCGCCTTCGCCTTCCCGATGGCGTCGTCGAGCTTGTCCAGCAGCTTCGGCTCCTTGAGCTGATCCGCCTTGTATGTGGTGGCGGTGGCCTCGTCCACGGCCTTCATGAGCGCCTTGTCGGCCTTCCCGGCCTGTTCGACCGCCGCGTGGTATCCGGTCGATTCGTGGTGCGTCCAGTAGGCGTAGCCGCCGCCGATGCCCGCCAGCGCCACGACCACCGCCGCGACGATGACGGCGGTGAGTTTGGCGGGCTTAATACCCTTGGGCTTGCTCTCCTCTGGAGTGGCGTCATCCATGGTTTCCACTCCCTCTGATGGCTTCGTCATTACTCTTCCCTATGTCCTTATGCGCCGACACGTCGATTCGCCCATCGACATGGATATAACGGCGCGGAGGCCGTCAGGCCGAAGCTCCTTATCCCGTGGAGACGTCAGAGACAACCGCGCTTCCATATCATGCGAATTCAATACTACATTCGACCAAGAAGAAATACAACCGAAGAAAGCGCCTTCGTTGAAGAGCTAATTCAAACGATTGCTGAACGTCAAAGGCATGGTCGTCGAGGACGTGTCGGTGGACGATTCCCCGTTGCGTCCCGCTCCCGCGCTGGTGGTCCGGCTGCGGTGCCGGAAGGCGGCACTCAGGTGTTCGCGCTGCGGGCGCAAGTGCCCTTTCTGCCTACGGATAGAATCTGGTCAAATCAAGCAACGATGCTGTCCTCACTTTGCAAAAGCGCCGACCATAAGGCGCGAATTGATGCATCGTGTTCAATGGCGGACAGCCGATACCGCACCTCGCCATCAGCCGCCCGCCATCGTTCGCCACCGCCGCAGCCACTCACCGCTCACCCGAGCAGGCCAAGCTCCTTGAGCTTGTTCTGGATGTCCACGACGGACGGCTCGACCTGGAACGACCCGTCGCCATAGAGCACGACCGGGATGTGCTTTTGGCCGCTGATCTCAACGGCACGGTCGGCCGCGCCCTCCTCCTGCTCGATGTCGTGCCACGTGTAGGCGGCGCCGAACCGGTCGAGCGCGTTCTTGGCACGGTGGCAGTCGCCGCACCATGTTGCACCATATACATCAATCGCCATGGGAACTCCCCTCTCGTCATATGCTCTACGGCACATCTCATGAAAGACACGCACCTTGCGACCTGCGATGAAGCTCGCAGCCGTCTCATACGATATCGTATCCGGCAATGCTTGGTGCCAGTTACCCTGTCAGCTGACAGCGGCTGTAGCTAGCTCCGGCTCTCCCCGCCCCCCCGACGGCACTCGGCGATGAACGCCGCGCAGATCATGATCACCTGCGCCACCAAGTTGAACCAGATGAGCACGCCGATGATGGCTGCGAACGGCACCAGCATCGGGTTGCGCGACGCACCCGTCAACAGACGAGCGCCCAGCAGCTGCATCACCGCGACCGCCAGAGCCCCAAGCGCCGCCCCCACCAGCGTGAATTTGCCCGCGCGTATGTGCGCGACCACGCGCAGCAGCAGCATGAACAACGCGAAATTCAGCAACACGCCGGTAGCGAAACCGGTCGATTCCAGCAACAGCGCGCCCGGCAGCGAATCGTCGGCGATGCCAAGCGCCCGCAACACCAGTCTCATCAGGCCGCCAGAGACGACGCCCGCCGCGGTCGACAATATGAACAGTACCGCCACCATGATCGCAGCGACCGTATCGCGCAATCGCGCCTTGACCACGTTCAGCTCCTGCGTGCAATCGTCGAACATGGTCGTCACTGCATTGCGTAGGGAATTCATCCAACCGGTGACCGTCCACCAGAACACCGCCAGCGTCACCAGACCGGTCCATGTCAGCGTATGCGAGATTCCACTCAGCATCGACGCGGAGAACAGCGAATCTGAAACGCTCGGAATCACCGTGCGCAGCATCGCGAGCAGCGTCTTCTGCATCTCCTCGCTCCCGGTCACCACCAGTCCGAGCGCGCTGACCACGATCCACACGCCGGCGAAGAACGCGAACAGTAGCCCATATGCCAGCCCGTTCGCCAGCAGCGGCCCGCGCCGCGACACATACCGGTCAATCACCCGCCCGGTCAGCGAGCGCCGCCACCATGCAGCCAGCGAATCAACTGTCTCGCCTATCCTGTGCAGCCATTGCATGATTCGACTATACGCGGTCGCGCGACTGTCCACCACGACGGCGATAGTGGTGGCACACATGGGCATCGAGGTAAAGGAGCACGCATCATGACAGAAGATCACGCAAGCGACCAATCACCGCAGCCCGGCCAATCCAGCCAGCCCGCCCTTCCCACGCGACTCACCCCCGGCCAGCCCGCTCCCGATTTCATCCTGCCTGCGGTCAACCCGGACGGCGGTGAAACCTCCGTCACGCTGTCGCGGCTGCTGGCGCAGGGCAAGCGCGTGGTGCTGTACTTCTATCCGGCCGCGATGACGCCGGGCTGCACCACCGAGGCATGCGACTTCCGCGACAACATTGCCCGGCTCACCGCACTCGGTTTCACTGTGCTGGGCGTCTCCAAGGACCCAATCGACAAGCTGCAGCGTTTCCGCGAGCGCGACCACTTGTCGTTCCCGCTGCTGTCGGACGCGGACCTGACCGTGCATCGGCTTTACGGCGCGTACGGCGAAAAGAAGCTCTACGGGCGCACGCACATAGGCGTGATCCGCTCGACATTCGTCATCAGCGTGTCTGTTACAGGCGCAGCCGGCACGATAGAGATCGCCCGTTACAACGTCCGGGCGAAGGGTCATGTGGCTTCTTTGATGAAGGCTCTGCAATAGGCGCTCTCAGAACTCGCAGGTATAACGATTGACGCTCGAAAAAAGCCTTGTATCTGCGAGTTTTGAGAGCGCGATTATACGCGCATGGCCTCTTTGGCGGCCTCAACCTGTGCAGGACCGCCTTCGCCGGTGGCGATGAAGCGCCCGGAGGCCAGCACATAGTAGCGATCCGCCCGTTCGACGGCGAATTCCTTGAGCACCGGGAACATCGTCACGGCCTCGTCGTACCGCGCTTTCGCCTCGGACCCGTACCGGTCGGCGACCACATGCAGGTTCTCGTCGACGGTCATCGTGCCGAACGACTGCTGCCCCTGCGGCACGAACGCCATGCCTTTGCGGACGCGCTGGTTCGGCGCGGCCTTGGTGATGTCGTCGCCGTCGAAACCGCCTTCGGCTCCTGCAGTCCGACCTCACTGCACATCCTGACCACTACGTCACATAAGCAACACGCTGCGTCCATCCAGAATGTGAGATAACCGGGTACGCTGGTACTCATGGAACTTCACGTACTCGACCACCCGCTGGTGGAACACAAGCTCACCGTCCTGCGCGACAAAAACACCTCATCCGCCACTTTCCGCGAGCTCGTCACCGAACTCGTCATGCTCGAAGCCTACGAGGCGACCCGCAACCTCGACATCGTCGACAAGCCCATCGAAACCCCCGTCGCCCCCATGGTCGGCAAGCACATCGCCAGCCCCGCCCCCATCATCGTTCCCGTCCTTCGCGCCGGACTCGGCATGCTCGACGGCATGACCAAAATGATCCCCACCGCCGAAGTCGGCTTCCTCGGCATGAAGCGCGATGAAGAGCACCCCACCCAGCAGATCACTTACGCCAACCGTCTCCCCGAAGACCTCACCGGCCGTCAGTGCTTCCTCATCGACCCCATGCTCGCCACCGGCGGCACCCTCGTCACCGCCACCCACTACCTCGCCGAGCGCGGCGCCAAAGACGTCACCGCCATCAACATCATCGCCGCCCCCGAAGGCATCCAATACGTCCAAGACCACATCGACCCCTCCATCGCCTTCAAGGTCGTCGTCTGCGCCGTCGATGAAAAACTCAACGAAAAGGCGTACATTGTGCCGGGGCTTGGCGACGCCGGCGACCGCCTCTACGGCGTCATTGATTGATGGAGCGTATACGGCCTTTCCTCAGCGCTCGACGTACGAAATACGCCTTCGGCTTTGAACGGCCGTATCCGCACACATCAACCAATGCCCTCGGTGGGGGATTGACTGGCGGAGCGTCAGCCAATCCCCCACCGAGGGACTCTGAGAGTCGCGGTATCGTCGTGCCGTGACTCTCGGAGCAGTACGACGGCGTATCTTCCGTAATCCTCCGGGCAGATAGAAAGCAGGATAATGCGTATTAGCGTCATTTGCGTCGGCAGGGTCAAAGAGCAGTATCTGCGCGACGCCATCGCCGAATACAGCAAACGGCTCGGCCGCTACTGCAAGCTCGACATCATCGAGGTCGCCGACGAGAAGACCCCCGAACATGCCAGCGAAGGCGTGGAACGGCAGATTCGTGCCAAGGAAGGCGGGCGCATCGCCAAGCACATCCGCCCCGACGCCTATGTGATCGCGCTGGCGATCGACGGCACGATGCTCTCCTCCGAAGGGCTCGCCGCGCACATCAACCAGCTCGGATTGCACGGCGAAAGCCACATACAGCTCATCATCGGCGGCTCGATCGGCCTGGACGACGCGATCCTGCGCCGCGCCGACTACAGGCTCAGCTTCTCGAAGATGACGTTCCCGCATCAGCTGATGCGCGTGATCCTACTGGAGCAGCTGTACCGCGCCTACAAAATCAACGCCGGCGAGCCATACCACAAGTAGGGCGGTGGCGGTCAGCTCACTCCACGGACTTGAGCGAGCTGACCGGATCGATGCGGTCGAGCACCGGATTGGTGAGCAGCTGCACGAGCAGCGCGAACGCCATCGTCGCCGCGGCGGCGATCACATAGCTGTACCAGTGCACGCTCACCTCGAAATACAACGCGGGCATGTTGAGCGCCGCCGTAAGCAGCCCGCCGACCGCGCGCCCGAGCGGCAGACCGACGACGATGCCCATGCCGGCCAGTATCAGCATCTCCTTGTTGACATACCGGTGCACCTCGCGGTCGTAGAAGCCCAGTACCTTCAGCGTGGCCATTTCCCGCACGCGCTCAGACACGTTCGTGTTCGCCAGCGTGAACAGCACGACAAGCGCCAGCCCGCCCGCGAGCGCGATGATGAGCGCCACGACGGCGCTCATCAGGTCGAACGAGAAGCTGCGCTCGAGATCGTCGGTGCTGGTGGCGCTCACGACCAACGGATCGCGTGCGAGCCGATCCGCGTACGCGATGTTCTGGTCGGCGGTTCCGTTCAGTGTGGCGATCACGGCGTTGCGCGTCACCGCCGTCGACACGCCGAATGTCTTCTTGTACAGACTTTCGCTGACATACACGTTCGAGCCGATGAGGTTTCGCGTCACCGCGGAGACCTTCACTTCGCCGTGACGCATACTGCCGTCACGTAGCGTGACGGTGTCGCCGGCCTTGACGCCGAGCGAGTTCGCCGCGGATTGCGCGACGATTATGCCATCGCCCCCAAGCTGCAGCTTGCCGTGCCCGCCGCTCGCGGACCGCAGCGTAATCATGTCTCCGAGCGCCCCTACTGAATCATCCGGCACGATCATGAGCTGAATCGTCTCGCCTGCGTCGCCCGCGTCCATCTCGCCGCTGTCGAGCCGCAGATCGAGCGAACGTTCCACGCGCCCGTCCTTGTCGAGCCGAGCGCGCATCGCATCGACGCTGTCGTCGCCGCTGACGACGAGCAGGTCGTAATGGTAGATGTCCTCGTATTGCTTGGGTCCGAGCGTGGCGACGGTGTCGTTGATGGCGAAGCCGCACACAATCAGCGCCGTGCAGCCCGCCACCCCGCCGACGGTCATCAACAGGCGGCTTTTGAAGCGGAATATGTTGCGCGCGGTGACCTTGTTGAGGAAGCTGAGCCGCCGCCACAGCGGGCGGATGCGTTCGAGCAAGATGCGCGCGCCGGCCTTCGGCGCTTTCGGCTGCATGAGTTGAGCCGGGCTTTGCCGCAGAGCCCCGGCGCAGGCGACGACCGTTGCGACGACCACGCCGACGACGAACAGTGCGATGCCTGCCGACCCGTACAGCCAATCGTATTCGAGCTGTATGCCGGGCACCGTGTACAGTCCCTCGATCACCAGCAGCAGGAACGACGGAATGCCGAGGAAGCCGACCATCAGTCCCAGTCCGCCGCCGATTAGGCAGGCGAGCGCGGCGAACAGCACGTATCGCATCGCGATGGCCGCGTTCCCGTAACCGAGCCCGGTGTAGGTGCCAATCAGACCGCGTTCCTCCTCGACCATGCGGGTCATCGCGGTCAGGCTCATCAGCACCGCAACAATCAGGAATACGACCGGGAAGGCGTAGCCGATTGATTCGATTGAGCTGATGTCGGATTTGAGCGAGCTGAAGCCGCCGATTGACGAGCGCGTCTGCACGTACCAGCGGGCTGCGGCGATGTCGTCGACGCGTTGCTGCTGCTTGGCGAACTGACTGTCGGCATCCTTGCGCTTGGCGTCAAGCTGGTCTTGCGCGTCCTTGAGCTGCCGTTCGCCGGTGTCCATCTGCTCTTCGCCGGCGGCTATCTGCTTGAGTCCGTCGCGGATCTGCTGGCGACCGCCGCGCAGCTGCTCGGTTTGCCGCTGCAAGGTGGCCGATTGCGCTTCGAGTTGGGCTATGGTGGCGTTGACCTGGCTCAGCTGGGATTGCAGTTGCGTGAGCTGTGCCGCGGATTCATCGGCTTTGGACCGTGCCTGTGTGGCGAGGTCGCGCGCGGTTTTCGCTGCCTTGCGCAATGGTTCGAGTACCGTCTCGGGCAGACCTTGCGCGCCGGCGACCGCCTGGTCTGCCGCGTCCGCGGCCTGCTCTGCGACCCGCGCGCCCTGCGCGGCCAGGTCGTTCATCGTCTTCGCGGTGGCGATGCCCTGCTGCAGCTGCGATTGGCCCTGGCGGGCTTGGAGCAGTCCCACGTTGACCTGGTCTTTGCCGTCCTGCAGCTGCTCCGATTGGTCTTCGAGCTGTGTGAGCTGGTCTTCGAGGCTCTGCTTGGTGGTTTTCGCCTGCTCGCGCCGGGTTTTCAGCTCCTCCGTCTGCTCGGTGATCTGCATCTGCGCGTCGTCGAGCTGCCGGTAGGCGTCGGTCTTCGCCTGGTCGAGCTTCTTCTGCGCGGCGTCCACGAGAGTCTGCCGGCGTTCGTTCTGCCGCTTGGTCTGCACCGTGGCTTCGATGCGGTCGGCGACATCGCGGACCAGCGTGTCATAGTCGTCGCCGAACGCGTCCTCGCCGGTCGAGCCGCTCACGGTCAGGCTGATAGCGGTGTAGATGTCTCCTGTCACGCCGTCGCTCGGCGCGAAGAACGTGTAGTCGGACGCGAGCGAGTTGCGGAATGCCTTGGCACCGCTGTATCCGTCAGGATTGCTCAGGTCCTTGGGGTCTATCACCGTGCCGGTGATGGTCAGTTCGGTCGGGAAGCTCGGCGCCGATTGCGATGCATCGGCTTGCTCGTCCGTCGGTTCCGTGCCGTTCGCGCCGCTGTCGGCGGAGTCCGTATCCGAAACGGTCGATGTCGCAGTGCCGGTGTCGACCGGGGTGACGGTCAGCGAGTCGCCGACTGCCATGCCACTGTCGGCGAGGAACTTCTTGGTGACCGCGACCTCGCCAGCCTTGCTCGGAATGCGGCCGTCCTGTAGGTACGGCTGGTCGAGGCCATTCACGCCGATCTCGTTGATGGTGACGGTTTTGTCGGTGCCCTTGACGTCGGCTTCGACGCTCTGGCTGCGTTCCGGCTGCACGACATCGACTCCGCGGACCTGCTTCAAGGCCGCAACGTCATCATCGGTCAGGCCGTAGGTCGACAGCACCTGGATATCGTGCAACCGTTGCGCGTCGTAGAACCGGTTCGCGGCGCGGAACGTGTCACGACAACCGGCGTAGATGCCGGTCATCACCGCCACCCCAAGCAGCGAAATCACGGCGATGGACAGAAACCGTTTCCACCCGTGCAGCCACGAGCGCATCGTATCCTTGACGAACGCCCCCGACAGCGAGCGCCCACGAGACGGCCTGCCGCCCGTATCGGTGTCGGCCGCCAAGTCGTAGATTCCGGGAATCACCTCGGTGTGCACATCGGACGCGGGCGACCACCCGGCAGAATCACCGTCCGCCTTCCGACCTTTGTTCCTATGCGCATGCCGTCCCATCACAGCACCTACCATTCGATGTCGGCGATCGGTGTCGGCGCGGGATTCACATCCTCGCCCACCACCTTGCCGGAGCGGAAGCGGACGACCTTGTGCGCCATCGGAGCGAGCGCGGAGTTGTGGGTGATGATGAGCACCGTCATGTTCTCGTCACGGCAGATGTCCTGCAGCAGTTGCAGGACCTCCTTGCCGGTCTCATAGTCGAGCGCGCCGGTCGGCTCGTCGCACAGCAGCAGCTTCGGCTTCTTGGCGATTGCGCGCGCAATGGACACGCGCTGCTGTTCGCCGCCGGACAGTTGCGCCGGGAAATTGCTCAGCCGGTCGCCCAGGCCGACCTTGTGCAGGGTGTCGGCCGGGTCGAAATGGTCGGGGCAGATCTGCGACGCGAGTTCGACGTTCTCCAATGCGGTCAGATTCGGCACGAGATTGTAGAACTGGAAGACGAATCCGATGTCCATCCGCCGGTAGGCTATGAGGTCGCGTTTGCGCAGTCCGGTGATGTCGCGGCCGCCGACGACCACGCGCCCGGAGGTGGCGGTGTCCATGCCGCCAAGGATGTTCAGCGCCGTGGTCTTGCCCGCGCCCGACTGCCCGAGGATCACCGTCAGCTCGCCTCGGTCGGCGGTGAAACTGGCCTCGTCCAGCGCGCGGATCGTGGTGCGCCCGGACGGGTATTCCTTGACCACGCGGTCGAATTCGATATACGCCATCATGCACCTCCCCGCACACGCAACAGATGTTATACTCAAGTAAAACAACACTATGTCGGTTTCGCAACCAACAGTCGGATTGCCGAATGTCGGGCAGGAATCCGCCGGCGCGAGGCCATACGAGGCAAGGACCAGCCATGGCCAAGGAACTGACCGAAAGCCGCCGCACCCGTTACACGCGGAGGGCGATGCAGGACGCGCTCATCGACCTGATGCGCGAACGGCCGCTCGGCAGCATCACCATCAAGGCGCTGTGCGAGCAGGCGGACGTCAACCGCTCCACGTTCTACGCGCACTACGACAGCATCGAGGAGCTGCTACACGACATCGAGGACGAAACGATGGCATGGGTCACGACCGCGCTCGACCAGCTGCTCATGCAGCCTGACGCGGCCGGCGTCGAGCACGTCATCGAGCACATCTGCCGCTATATCGCCGACAACCGCAACCATCTGCAGGTGCTGATGAGCCCTACCGCCGACCTGGATTTCCAGCAACAGCTGCTCGGCCTGATCTACAGCCGCCGTTCCGTCGCCGAACAGATGCAGCCCGCCTCCAGCGACCCGGCCGAAGCGCAGATGCGCATGCGGTTCGCCGTATCCGGCAGCATCGGACTGCTGCAGTACTGGCTCGCCACCGACCTCGCCGCCCCACCAGAAACCGTCGCCCACATCATCTTCACCATGGGCATGCCCGGCGCCCGGTGAGACAGACGATTCCGGCCTCGGCCCACCCGGAATCATACGGCCAGAGTGCCGCAGCGGCACTAGACGAATCGGAGATGCTGGTCACAAGGAATCGACGGGGCATGACATATTCTTCGCACCGGCACAGATCGTTTGCATAATCGCGATTTAGTAAATCACGATTATGCAAACGTGATGCTAGGCGCTCAATCGCAGACATGTTGCGGCAAAATTGGGCTATCTGCATCTCAAGGGGTTGATGGCGCTCTTCCGGAACATCTATCTGCGTTTCGAGGGGTTGGTAGCCGAGTATAAACGCCCTCAAGACCGCATGATTCCAATGGCAATTGGTGCTCAATACTCCGGGTATCATGTTTTGGCAACCCCCTGAAACTCAGATAGATGTTCGGCGAACACGAAATCACCCCCTTGAAACGCAGATAGCCACGAAAAGTCGACGCCGCGACGATGAGGAAGGCTCAGACCGTGACCGTGGTGCCCACCGCGGCATGACGCACCCCGATGAGCCGATGCGGGAGACAAAACGGCGCACGGTGACGTCGACTCGTCAGCGGATGGCATAGAATGGCGGTCGTGCCGATATCGGCCTGCGTTGCGGCGGGTGCGGCGATCACGGCATCACGGCCCGGTCCCACCGGCGATGACGGCAATGTCGAAGACGGGCGCGAGCGGGGCAACGACGGGCAGACGGCCAATGCCGCGAGCAGTCGCCGGCGTGCGGCAACGATGGAGAGGAACCGATGAGCAAGAACACCATGCACGACGGCACGGCGACGGCCTCCCGCCCCAGCACCGGCAACACGCCGGCACCGGCGGCGTTGCGCAAATCGTTGAAGAACCGGCATGTCCAGCTGATCGCGCTGGGAGGGGCGATCGGCACCGGACTCTTCTATGGCTCCAGCGAGTCGATCGCGTTGGCAGGCCCGTCAATCCTGCTTGCCTATCTTGTGGGCGGGTTGGCTATCTTCATGATCGTGCGGGCGCTGGGCGAGATGTCGGTCGAAGACCCGAGGGCCGGTGCGTTCAGCTACTACGCGACCCGCTACTGGTCGAAGCGCGCCGGCTTCGTGAGCGGCTGGAACTACTGGTTCAATTACATTCTGGTGTCGATGGTGGAGCTGAGCGTGGTCGGCTCGTTCGTCAACTACTGGTTTCCCGCGATTCCGCAATGGGTGTCGGCCGCGGTGTTTCTCGTCGTGATTGCGGCGATGAACCTGCTGGGGGTGAGCAAGTTCGGCGAGTTCGAATTCTGGTTCGCGATCATCAAGATCGTCGCGGTGATAGCGATGATCGTCGGCGGGCTCGCGGTACTGATTGCCGGACTGCCAACGGATTCCGGCGTCAAGGCGAGCTTCTCGAACTGGTTCGCGCTCGATGGCGGCGTACTCCCCCACGGCCTGCTGCAGCAAAGTGCCGACGGCCAATGGACCGGACTGTTGATGGCGTTGGTCGTGGTGATGTTCAGTTTCGGCGGCACCGAGCTCATCGGCATCACGGCCGGCGAGACCGAAGATCCGCGCAGAACCATTCCCCGCGCGACGAATGGCATCATCTGGCGCATCCTGGTGTTTTACATCGGCGCACTCGGCGTGATCATGGCCGTGGTGCCGTGGAACACGATCGACGGCACGACCAGCCCGTTCGTGCAGATCTTCGACTCGGTGGGCGTGCACGCGGCCGCCGGCATCCTCAACTTCGTGTGTCTGACCGCGGTGATGAGCGTGTACAACTCCGGCCTGTACGCCAACTCCCGCATGTTGTACTCGCTGGCCAGGCAGGGCAACGCGCCCGAAATCCTCGGTAAGCTCAACTTCCACGGCGTACCGGTTGTCGGGGTGCTCGCTTCCGCGGCCATCACCGCGCTGGCCGTGGTGGTCGTGTTCCTGTGGCCCGATTTCGCGTTCAATTATCTGATGTCGATCGCCACGATTGCTGGCGTTATCAACTGGTCGATGATCATGGTCACCGAGATTCATTTCCGTCGCCGTGTGGCGGCCGGAGACGGGCCCGGCGAGCTGGCCGGGCTCACCGGAGACGAGGCTCTGGGACGCATCCATTTCAAGCTGCCGTTCGCCCGCGTGATGCCGTATGTAGTGCTCGCATTCCTGGCATTCGTCGTGGTGCTCATGTGCTTCTCGTCCAGCTATCGCGTCGCCGTCATCGCCGGTGTGGTGTGGCTTGCGATTCTGCTGACCGCATACCAGGTCACGCAGACGCGCAAGACCGTCCGCCCTTAGTCGCGCACATCCCGCGGATGGAGCCATGGCCGCCGCACGAGCGCACAGAGCCGGAACGGCTCACGAGCGCACAGAGCCAGCCCACCATAATCCGACACGCCGAACACAAGTCACAACGAAGTCCCCGCAAACCTTGCGAGCCGCCATTTTCCTTGGTTTAGCGCGAGACCACCTTTCCAGGACCCGCGAATATCGCCGGAAGCCAGGCAAAGGCCTTACTTCTCGACCATGCTGACGCCGATAATGGTGTGCAGTGTCATCGCACTGGCACATGCACAACCAAGGAGGGCTCCATCATGTTCATTCCCCGGTACTACGAGAGTCTCGGCCATCTACATGTCGGCACGCAGCCGAACCGCGCGTATTACGTGCCCGCGTCCACGCCGATGGACACGGTCGGCGAGAATCGCGTGAATTCCGACCGTTTCATGCTGCTGAACGGCGACTGGGATTTCAAGTATTATGCGAGCATCTACGACTTGGACGCCGAGGTCTCCCGACTGCGCGCCGCCGGCCGCCCCGTGTTCTATGACGTGGATTTCGGCGGGGATGACGCACCGGAGAACGCCGATCCGCGCACTGCCGCCACGGGTGCGCTGGCGGCGGACGGCTTCACGACGACGCCGGTGCCGAGCGTGTGGCAGAACCATGGTTTCGACCGCCACCAGTACACGAATTTCGACTATCCGTTCCCGTTCGACCCGCCGTTCGTGCCGCAGGACAACCCGTGCGGCGTGTACCTGTGCGATTTCATGCATACGTCCGATCCTGACGCGCCCTGCACGTACCTGAATTTCGAGGGCGTGGATTCGGCGTTCTATGTGTGGGTGAACGGCGAGTTCGTCGGGTATTCGCAGGTGTCGCATTCGACCAGCGAGTTCGATGTGACCGACGTGCTGGAGGACGGCGTGAACACGCTGGCCGTGCTGGTGCTGAAGTGGTGCGACGGCAGCTATCAGGAGGATCAGGACAAGTTCCGCATGAGCGGCATCTTCCGTGACGTGTATCTGCTGGACCGTCCCGAGTATGCGATTCGTGACATGTTCGTGCATACGTCGATTTGGCGCAATGTCGATTCCGCGCTGGTTGAGGCCGGCATCAGCGATGACGAATATGATGCGTCGCCGGTCGATCACGCGACGGTCGACGTGGATTTCGCGTTCTTCGACGATGCGGATGTGCCGGTCAAGGTGCAGCTGTTCGATGAGGATGGCGAGCTGGTGGCAGAGACGGCCTCGGAGCCGATCGATGATCCGATGGCCGGGGACGAGGACGACGTGACGGTTCGGACACAGCCCGACGCGAGCGAAGCCGACGACGCGACCGGCACTGGCAGCGACGACACCGCCGCGGACGACGAAGAAGAAGGCGTCATCGAGTCGATCGACGACGTGGCCGCCATCGACGATGACTCCACGGACGCACAGGCCGCACTGCGCATCGCGTCGGTGACCGGCACGCTCGCCGGCGGCGCGAACGGCACCGGATTCACCGGAGACAGCGCGTTCGCCCCGACCGCGCACGCATCCCTGGCGGTCGACGACCCGCATCTGTGGACCGCCGAGACGCCGTACCTGTACACCATCGTGTACACCACCGCGAACGAGGTCATCACCGCGCTCGTCGGCATCCGCGAGGTCAGCGTGGATGGCAATGTGGTCAAGGTCAACGGCAAGCCGATCAAGCTCCACGGCGTCAACCGGCACGACAGCGACCCGGTGACCGGCCCGGTCATCAGCGAGGAGCAGCTCATGCGCGACCTCACGCTGATGAAGGAGCACAACGTCAACGCGATCCGCACCAGCCATTACCCGAACGCGCCGCACTTCTACGACCTGTACGACCGTCTCGGCTTCTACGTGGTGGCCGAGGCTGACAACGAGAGCCACGGCGCGATGCGCGGCGTGCATCCGGACGAGAGCGACGCGGCTGTCAACAAGCGCTGGAACCGGCCTATCGCCGACAACCCCGCGTGGATCGCGCCGACCGTTGACCGCGCGCAGCGCAGCGTGGAGCGAGACAAGAACCATGCGAGCATCATCTTCTGGTCGATGGGCAACGAGTGTGCGTACGGCTGTACGTTCGAGGCGGCGCTGCTGTGGACGCAGACCTTCGACCCGAGCCGCCTGACGCACTATGAGAGCGCCCGGTATGTGGATGAGGGACAGGAGTGCGATTACAGCTATCTTGACGTACACAGCCGCATGTACCCGTCCGTCGAGGAGATCGACCAGTACTTCTCCGAGGAGGGGCCGCGCACGCCGGACGGGCTGCGCGACGGCAGCAACGGCGATGACGGCGACAACGGCGTCAAGCCGTACGTGTTGTGCGAATTCTGCCATGCGATGGGCAACGGCCCGGGCGATCTGGAGGATTATTTCACGCGCATCCAGCGTTATGACGGCCTGGTCGGCGGCTTCATCTGGGAGTGGTGCGACCATGCGATCGACCGTGGCACGAACGCGGCCGGCAAGCGCGAGTACGCGTACGGCGGCGATTCGGGCGAGTACCCGCATTTCGGCAATTTCTGCATGGACGGCTTGGTGTACCCGGACCGCACGCCGCATACCGGGCTGCTGGAGTTCAAGAACGTGTATCGGCCGGTGCGCGTGACCGGTTTCGACGCGGCCGCGGGCACGGTGACGCTGCACAATTACCTGGACTTCCTGGATGCCGCCGACGCGGTGTTCATGACGTTCGAGCTGCTGGTGGATGGCGCGGAGACCGCATGGGCTGCGTGGGAGAGCGACCCTGCGGCGGGCGCGACGTTCCGGGAGGAGCATCCCGGCAATTACACGCCGTCGATGCCATCGATCGCGCCGCATGGTGACGCGGTCGTCGACATACCGGCTGAGATCCTTGATGCCATACCCGAGGCCGGGAACGTGACAATGCTGGTGAAGTACTATCAGGCGACGGACACCGAGACACTGCCGATCGGCTTCGAGCTCGGCTTCGACGAGGTCGCCGTGCCGACCGCGGATCCACGCAATCAGACGGTCGTCGCCGCGCTGGCCGATATCGCCGATGGCATCGGCTCGGATGACGATGTCGACGACGTTGCCGATGACGGCACCGATAGCGTAGAAGGCGCCGACGATGGAGCGAACGATGCCGCGGATGCCGGCTACGACGACGTCGTGCTGGCAGACCCGCTGACCGTCATGCAGACCGATGCCTCGATCACCGTGGAAGGCTCGACGTTCCGGTATGTGCTCGACCGCCGTACCGGCCTGTTCTCGTCGATGTCGTTCATGAACCGGTCGCTGCTTAACAGGCCGATGGAGCTGAACGTGTGGCGCGCTCCCACCGACAACGACCAGTACATCAAGGCCGATTGGATCCGCGCCCAGTATGACCGCGCTCAGGCGCGCGCGTACGAGGTCGGTGTACTGGTCGATGAGGATGACGTCATCGCCAAGCCCGAGTCGATTGAACTGCGTGCGGACGATGAGGATGCGCCGGTCGCCTCGTTTGGAGACGATGCGATCCTCGACGACGGCAACGTCGACGCCGGCGACGTGAGCGCCATAGCGACGTCCGAGGACGGCTCGGTGGTGGTCGACGGCCAGGTGACGATCCATGCGACGATGGCGCTGGTGGCGCCGATTGTGCAGCGCATCGCCGACATCGACGCCGACTGGACCATCGCGCCCGACGGTTCGGTGGCGCTGCGCATGCATGTGATGCGCGACACCGATTTCCCGTTCCTGCCGCGTTTCGGCCTGCGCCTGTTCGTGCCGAAGCCGATGCGGCAGATCGCCTATTGCGGTCTCGGCCCGAACGAAAGCTACATCGACAAGCGCCGGTCCAGCTATCATGGCGTGTTCTCCGGCACTCCCGAATCGCTGTTCGAGCCGTATATCAAGCCGCAGGAGAACGGCAACCATCACGACTGCGATTGGGCGAGCGTCGCCAGCGATGACACCGAGCTGCTGGTGCTCCGTGCCGGTGACCACGCCTTCGACTTCCAGGCGCTGCCTTACACCCAGGAGGAGCTGACCGCCAAGGCTCACAACAGCGAGCTGAAGCCGGCGGATTCGACGGTGGTGTGCGTGGATTACATGCAGTCCGGCGTCGGGTCCAACAGCTGCGGTCCCAAGCTGCACGAGAAATACCGCCTCGACGACGCGGAGTTCGATTTCGATCTCGTCCTGCGCCCGCAGGCGCTCTGAGGCGTTGGGTACGGGTATCGGATCAGTCACATGATCCGATACCCGTACCCGTGCACGGCGGAAGCCCGCAATACCGTCACTGTGTGCGGGTTGCGTCACCGTGTGCGCCCTCTCTCAGTGGCGCAACTCGCAGAACCGTTGAAAAATAAGGGATTTACATGAGCGTCACTGTGTGCGAGGGCGCACAGAGTGACGCACCCCGCACACAGTGACGCGTTCCTCCATCCGCAGAGCAGCACCACACGTAGCATCTCCGCCAGTTACATATCCACATTCGCTACATCACTGTGGATAACCGATGAGTTATACACTTATCCACAGATTTGAGGCGGCCGGTGGCGCACCGCAGATTATCATGCTTACATTCAATCCATGAATACGAATCAGCACACCCCTGTCAACTCCAGCGCAACAGTCGCGAACAACTATCTTGCGCGCTCACTGCGCCAGCTGCAATCCACGACGTTCCTGCATTGCATGGAACACTCACGAAAAACCATCAACACCTCGCCACCGGTCTATACCGGTATGACCGCATTACGTCTGGCAGGCATAGAGACACCGCTATGTTCAAGATTTGAAGCCGTGAAGTTCCAAGTACTGTACATTGGGGAGCCAACCAAGAGATCCGGACGGAAAGATACGTCCTACCTGAAATGCCCGTCATCGTTGACGGGCATCGCCCACCTCACATGGACTCACGACAACATCACCATCGTCTACACGCACCCGCTGATGACATGGGCACTGCTGGCGCAGTATCTCACGCAAATCGAGGTAATCGTTCTGGCGGATGCCATACTGCGCGCGTCATCAGGCTCCATGACGGTCGCCAATATCTCGCGGTTCCTTGATGGAGCAGACGCGTTCCCGGGCAGAAGGAAATGCATTGATGCTCTCGTTTTCCTCGATGCCGTAACTGACTCCACCATGGAATGCCGCTGCACTCTCGTGATGTTGCGACATGGATTGCCGCAGCCGGTCAAACACTGGAAGATACTCATTCCGGAGTTGGCTCACGAGGCGACAGTCGATATCGCATACCCCAAACAACGGGTCATCATCGAATACGATGGAGACGCGCATCGCCGCGACAAACGACAATACCGATGGGATGAACGCAAGAGGCAGGCTTTGCGGGCGATGGGATATACAGTCATCGTCGTCTTTGCCGATGATATATTGACCTCGCAGGGGCGGCGACGATTCGCGCAAAGGGTGGCGAAAGCCCTTGACACCACCTGCCGGAATAGACCACACCCGAAATTCCGGGCACTGCTGGCAGATGATCGTGCTGAGACGGCCCGTCAGCGGCAACGTAGGTACCGCGCCAGAGAACGCCGCAAAGGGCGCCGCGTATGAGTCGGGCATCGCGGAAGACGACAGCGAACGAGCCTCGGCGCTGATACCACCAGCGTCGGATCCTGCAACTCGCACGTGATCATACGAAACATGCGAATCGTGCGACACAACCATGGTTATCGACCGTCACTGTGCGCGGATTGCGTCACTGTGCGCGACCTCTCTCAGTGACGCAATCTGCAGAACCGTTGAAAAATAAAGGGTTTACACAGGCGTCACTGTGTGCGAGGGCGCACACAGTGACGCAATTTGGCGTGATAGCAACCCTTGATACTCGTAATGTGTTCGTAAGCACATTGCTTACGAACACATTAATAGGACCAGATAAACGAAAGGTCGTCGTCTTCGGCGATGAACGACGAAGACAACGACCTGAGTCATGCGGTAAGGCCTGGCTTTACAGCTCTACGGTCTTACGGCCTCACAGCTTCAGAAATCACTGCACCTGGGCGCGGGCGATCTTGCCGGTGAAGGAGTTGGCCTCGTCGGCGTCCTTCACGGCGTCCTTGTTCCAAGAGAACATGGCGCGCAGCTTCGGGCCGACGGTCTCGATGCGCACGTTGGAGTACTCCTCCTGCAGCGCCTTGAACTTCGGAGCGCCGGCGTCCTGGTCGTCGATGAACTCCTTGGCGAAGGAGCCGTCCTGGATGCGCTTGAGGTGGTACTGCATGCGCTCACGGACGTGCTCGTCGATGCAGGTGTTGGTGTAGTCGCCGTACTGGGCGGTGTCGGAGCAGGACCAGCGGGCCTTGTTCAGACCGCCTTCGTTCATGAGGTCGACGAGCATCTTCAGCTCGTGGCAGACCTCGAAGTAGGCGATTTCAGGCTGGTAACCGGCGTCGGTGAGGACTTCGAAGCCCATCTCGACGAGCTTGTTCACGCCGCCCATGAGCACATTCTGCTCGCCGAACAGATCGGTCTCGGTCTCCTCGGTGAAGGTGGTCTTGATGGCGCCTGCACGCAGAGCGCCCAGAGCCTTGGCGTAAGCCAGGCACAGCGGCCAGGTCTTGCCGTCCGGGTCCTGCTCGACGGCCACGACGACCGGGACGCCACGGCCGGCGGCGTACTCACGACGCACGATGTGGCCCGGGCCCTTCGGAGCGACCATGAACACCGGGTGATCCTCGGAAGGCTTGATGTAGCCGTAGTGGATGTTGAAGCCGTGAGCGAAGGCGATGGCCGCGCCCGGCTTGATGTTGGGCTCGATGTCGTTGGCCCAGATCGTGCGCTGGTACTGGTCGGGGGCCAGAATCATGATTACGTCGGCCTCGGCGGCGGCTTCCGGCACGGACTTGACTTCAAGGCCCTGCTCCTTAGCGAAGGCGACCGACTTGGAGGTCGGGCGCAGGCCGACGACCACGTCAACACCCGAATCGCGCAGGTTCAGCGCATGCGCGTGGCCCTGCGAGCCGTAACCGATGATCGCGACCTTCTTGCCTTCGAGTACGGAGAGGTCACCGTCGTTGTCATACCAGATTTGTGCAGCCATGTTTGGCACTCCTTTACTTGCGTACCGGCACTCTTGCCGGCACACGGTGTCGTTTGTGGTTGCGCATTATGCAGGAGCCTGCATTCCGCGCGTTTGGGGTCGGGCATGGGCCCGGTCGATCCAAGCGTTAAGGATTTTGTCCTTAGAACTGAGGACTATCCTACCGGTAACGCCGCCACAGCCCCCTCACCGTCCACAACGTGAACCATCTCACTATTGGAGTATGAACAGTTCAGGCAGGGAGCGGGTGACACGGCGCAGGACGCGGCAATGTCGGCTTCGTTACCGGCCGCATCACCGGCAACGCAGAAGGCCGCCGCTCCCGAATGAACGGGAACGGCGGCCTTGTTATGCACCGCTCTCAGTCAGTCTGCGACCGACTGGCGGCTCCCTCCAGCGGGAGCCGGAGCGGAGGCGATCACTGAACCTGGGTACGAGCGATCTTGCCGTTGAAGGACTCGGCTTCGTCCTGGTCCTTGGCCGGGCCGTTGTTCCAGGAGAACATGGCGCGCAGCTTCGGGCCGACGGTCTCAAGGTGCGGGTGGGAGAACTTCTCCTGCAGTTCCTTGAACTTCGGGGCGCCGGCAGCCTGGTCATCCATGAACTCCTTGGCGAAGGAGCCGTCCTGGATGCGCTTGAGCTGGTACTGCATGCGCTTCTTGGTCTCGTCGGTGATGACGGTGGAGGTGTAGTCGCCGTACTGAGCGGTGTCAGAGCAGGACCAACGAGCCTTGTTCAGGCCACCCTCGTTAGCCAGGTCGACCAGCATCTTCAGCTCGTGGAAGACCTCGAAGTAGGCGATCTCCGGTTGGTAGCCAGCCTCGGTCAGCACGTCGAAGCCGAGGTCGCACAGGTGGTTGATGCCGCCCATGAGGACGTCCTGCTCACCGAACAGATCAGTCTCGGTCTCCTCAGTGAAGGTGGTCTTGATGGCGCCTGCACGCAGAGCGCCCAGAGCCTTGGCGTAAGCCAGGCACAGCGGCCAGGTCTTGCCGTCCGGGTCCTGCTCGACGGCCACGACGACCGGGACGCCACGGCCGGCGGCGTACTCACGACGCACGATGTGGCCCGGGCCCTTCGGAGCGACCATGAACACCGGGTGATCCTCGGAAGGCTTGATGTAGCCGTAGTGGATGTTGAAGCCGTGGGCGAAGGCCAAGGCAGCGCCCGGCTTCAGGTTCGGCTCGACGTCCTTCTTGTACACGGCGGCCTGGTACTGATCGGGCAGCAGGATCATGACCACGTCGGCCTCGGCGACGGCCTCGCCGACCGGCTTGACCTCAAGGCCCTGCTCCTTGGCGAACTCGACGGACTTGGAGGGCGGGCGCAGGCCGACGACCACGTCAACGCCGGAGTCGCGCAGGTTCAGCGCATGCGCGTGGCCCTGGGAGCCATAACCGAGGATGGCGACCTTCTTGCCATCGAACACGGACAGATCGGCGTCCTTCTCATACCAGATAGTTGCTGCCATAATAGGCACTCCTTTAATTGGATGTCTTGCCGCCGAACGCGCTCGCTTTCGACGGCCCTCTTGGTTGCAGACGGCTTCCACGCGGGATTGTGTCCCGCGCCAAAGTCATCCCCTCCTGTGGCTTATTTCTAGTACCACTGGAGGCGACGTGGTTGCCCACGTCCAAATATTGAATGATTGTTTTTGTTTATTGTTGTTGTTTTTTGGGAGTTCAAACGCGGCCGGGCGGTACCCGACCATTGCCGTCACTTCGTAAAGTCGACGTCCTTGGTCTCCTTGCAGGTCGCCAACGCAATCAGGCAGCAGACGGCCATCACGGCAAGATACAGACCCACCGAATGCACGCCGAAGTTCTTCGACAGCCACGTGGCGATGGTCGGCACGAAAGCAGCGCCGACGATGGCGGCGAGGTTGTAGCCGATGCCGGAGCCGGAGTAACGCACGTTCGCGTCGAACAGCTCGGGCAGGAAGGCGCCGATCGGGCCGAAGGCGATGCCCATCAGGGCGAAGCCGAGGCACAGGAACACCATGGTGGCCGCGAAGTTCTTCTGACCGACCAGGCCGCTGTCCAGCAGGAACGGGAACAGCACGGCGAACACGACCAGCGCGCAGGACGAGAACATCAGCACGCGACGACGGCCGATCCGGTCGGCATACAGGCAGGAAAGCACGATGAACAGCGCGAACACGCAGATGGAGATCATCAGCATGAGCAGGTACTCCTGGTTGGTGAAGCCGAGGTCGCCGCCGCCTTCACGCTTGATCTTGGTGCCCCATGCGAGCGACCAGGTGGCGAGCGTGTAGAACAGCGTGTAGGTCACGGCCACGAGGAACGTCGCCTGCAGCACCTGCTTCCAGGACTTGCGGAACACCTCGGTCAGCGGGGACTTGACGACTTTCTTCTGCTCCTGGGCCATGCGGAAGATCGGGGTCTCCTCCATGTGGACTCGCACGACGAGGCCGATGATCACCAGCACGGCGGACAGCAGGAACGGCACACGCCAACCCCAGGCGCACATCGCATCGGTGTCATTGAACGACTCCAGCACGAAGTAGGTGCCGTTCGACAGGAAGAAGCCGATCGGGGCGCCGAGCTCCGGGAAGGAGCCGTACAGCGCACGCTTGTCTTCGGGCGCGTTCTCGGTGGCGACCAGCGCAGCACCGGACCATTCGCCGCCAAGGCCGATGCCTTGGATGAAACGCAGCAGACACAGTACCGCGACCGCGCCGACACCGACCTGACTGTAGGTCGGCAGGCAGCCGATGAGGAACGTGCCGACGCCCATGGTCATCAGCGAAACGACCAGCGTGGTCTTGCGGCCCATGCGGTCACCGAAGTGGCCGAAGATCAGGGATCCCAGCGGACGAGCGATGAACGCGATGGCGAAGGTCAGCAGGCTCATCAGCAGCGCGACGGTGGGGTTGTCCTTCGCGGAGAAGAAGATGTGCGGGAAGTAGTTCGCTGCGGCGGTGCCGTAGGCGTAGAAGTCGTAGAATTCGATGGCGGTTCCGACCATCGAGGCGGCGATCACGGTCTTGACCGAGTCACGGACCATCGCCTTTGCTTTTCCACCCACCGAAGTGGTGCCGTCAGCTGTCAGTGTGACTGCTGTCATTGTTAGCTCCTGTTACTGCACGCGGACGAGCCCGCGATTTTTTATTCTGTTCTCTCTCGTTTGCCGCTTTGCTGATCCGGTGACCTTATGGGACGCATCAAAAAAAGCCCCGCGACTCGTGCAGGGCTATACGATTGGTTGCTCGCTGAGCCCTGCCTTCGTTGGCGGGGTTCCAAGCAGTGATGCCGAATCAGTCCGCCAGCGAAGACGGAATAATAATTCGTGCAGACAGCAGAACAACGTTAACGGTGGTTGCGTTAGCGGCGTTATCAGCAGCATATCCAGTCATCGCGGCGAACCTCCTTTCGGTATCGAACGTGTCTTTCGAGCTCTTTCGCGCTCGACTGTCTGACAACATAGGCGCGGGATTCCACGACAGCCATCAAAGGTTCACTATGTGGACGGCCGCGGCATAACAACATCGGCGGCGTCGGCACAACCTGTCTGTGTTCCGCCTGCATTACAGACAGACACATCGACGCCCCATCCCGCGAAAGTCCCATTTCAGCAGCAACGGATGGGACTAATCGCGGATAGGATGATGCCTCAATCCCAAACGAGGCGCAACAGCGGCCAATCCGGCCGGATTGCTAGCGCTTCATCGAAATCGTGACGACCGCGGACGCGAGCACACAGACGATGGCCGCCGGGAACAGCACCGAGAAACCGCCGGTGACGGCCACACCGACCGCGCCGATTATCGCGGCGAGCGCCAGACCGACGGAATTCGACAGGTTGAAGAACGCCAAATCATGGCCGGCCGAACGCGCATCCGGCAACGCGCCCATCGCAAGCAACTGGCCGAACGTATCGATCAGGCCGAACGCGAACCCTCCGATCAGGGCGAACAGCACCATGCTGACGGCGCTCGGCATGGTCATGGGCAAAGCCAACGCCACCGTGTACAGCACGCAGGAAATGACCGACAGATACCGCGGATCCTCAATGTACTCACCCACCGGACCGGCGATGAACGCGGCCCCCACGGAGCCGACGAGCGTCGCCAAGGCCATCGAGGCGATCAACGAGCACACCGGTACCGCGATCGGAGAGGAGTTGCCTTGCGTGAACCAATCCCGGAAGATCAGCGCCGATGCGATGAACCACAGGAACATGGTCGTCAGTCCGACACCAGCCGACACCAAGGAGCGCGAAGCGAACGCCTTCCAGAATTCGACGGCGTGCCGCGGCGCGCGGAACCGCTCCATCAGCATGTGCGCACTCATCGCCGTATGCGGCTGCTCCTCGCTCGACGGTTCCTTCGGCCACACCAGCACCGGCACGATGCCGGCCAGCAGGAACACCGCGGCGGCCGTGGCGAACGGCGTATACAGCCCACCGAACACGACGCAGGCGACGCCGATCCACACGCCCAGCGCCTGGCCGACCATCTGGCCGATGCCACGCGCGCGCACGATGCGCGGACGGAACTTGTCGGGCACTCGCTCGCTGAACGCGGCCGCCATCGGCACGGTCAGCATCACATAACCGACCTGCACCAGACCCCACAGCAACGCGATGCCCACCACGTTCGAGCACAGTCCCAGCGCCAGCGTCATCACCGCGGAGACGACGCCTCCCGCGATGATCCACGGCGTGCGCCGGCCAGCGGCCACGCGCGTGCGATCGGACAGCGCGGAGACGACGGCCTCGGCAATCAGCGACACGACAACGCCCACGACAACAACCACGGCCAGATCAATGGCCCATGCCGACGCCACCCCGCCGTCGCCGACCGCGCCAATGCGGCTGACCAGGCTCTCGGAGAGTTCCTGGCCGCCACCGGAGAACGCCGCGCGGGAGGCAACCGCGCCGGAGACCCGCTGCCAGCTGACTTTCGCTATGACCGCAGGCAGCGCGAGCAGGTTCAATGCGGCCCATGGCACGATCGACATGGTCGCGCCCACCGCGAAGCCCCACGACAGGCGGGTCACCTGACCGGGGTTCGGGCGCTGGCCGTCGGCGCTGACCACCGGGTCGCGCATGTCCACGTACGCCGAGCCCATATCCGGGACCGCCGTGTCGACGGAGGCCGCGGCCGCCGCGGGAGATCCCTCCGAGGTCATCTGCGCGACCTGGGTCTCGGCTTGCGTCACGGACGCCTCGACCTTGCGCCGCGGCTGATGCACGGCCAAGCGGGCGACCGCGGACTTGTCTTCGGGGCTGAGCACCTTGTCGTAATCAGGCCGATCATCGATGCCGGGGCGAATGTACACGCTGCCCGGCAACGGCTTCGGAGCGGGGAATTCGTTCGGTTGCTGCTGATCATCGGTCATGATATCGGTTTACTTCTCTTCTCTTGTGCGCTCTCGTTACGGGTATACAACTATCGTAACGGTCGCATATTACACGATGACGCGGCACGGCCGATATGCCGGCCGCGTCGCGTGAGACTTTTGGGAGTGCGGAACTTGCGAGATTCGCCGCGCGGGCGGTAGATGCCGGCGAGGTCTTCTTCGGTGGCGCCGTTCGGGAATACGGAGCTCATGGTCAGGAACATCGGGTAGTACTCGGATTTCTCGCCGTTCTTCAGCACGTCCTGGAACTGCGCGGATTCCCAGCTCATGTGGTTGACAATCGCGTCGACGATGATGTCGTGGGACTTGCTGAGTTCAGCCACGTCATCCCAGGAGCCCAGGCGCGGGTCCACCTTGGTGTGGTCGATCGGATCAAAGCCGGCGTCGGCGCCGTCGAACAGCGTGAAGAACGGCAGGACGTGGACACCGTCGTACACCCCGGCGAAGCGGGTGCGCAGCACATCGGTGAGCGAGGCGATGGTGCCGTCGCCGAAGCGGTTGGCGTAGGTACCGCCTCCGGACTCGCTGGCGGAGGCGCGGCAATCAGCGCCGCGTGGTGTCGGCCTCGCGCAGGGAAACAGGGATTACGTCACCGGCGGAATCGACCGGGCGCCCCTCGATGGCATCCGTCATGCGGGCGACGGCCGTGCCGGCAAGCGCATCGAAGTCCTGGCATACAGCGGTCAGACGCAACCCTGCCATGTCGGTCAGATACGTGCCATCATAGGCGACGACCTGCACGTCCTGCGGCACACGCATGCCGCGGCGAAACACCTCCTGCACGCAGCAGGCGGCACCGATATCGGAACTGACCACGGCATCCACGTCGGTAAAACGGTCGAACAGTTCGCGCATGGCCGTCGCACAACCCTGAAAATCCGCCACTTCCCCGGCCTCGATGTACTCGCACCGAATGCCTGCACGCTGCAGTTCACGCTCCAGCGTCAGGTAATAGCGCACGGTCGGGAACGTGGTGTTCCCGGGCGATTCCGTCTGCCCCGCCTCGCCAGTCGGCGTCTGCGCCAGATCATGGAACTGCCTGCACGGGCCGCCTACCATCGCCACATGCCGGGAACCATTATGAATCAACAGGTCGGCGATCAGTCGCCCGCCCTGCTCGTGATCGGAGCCGACCGATGGGATGCCCTCGCCGAGATAACAGTCGAACCCCACGATGGGCCGACCGATCGAAGTCCAGTAATCCGGAGCGTGCTCGGTGTACGCCGCCATCACGATGCCATCCATCATATGCCGGCGGAGCATGTCGACGTACTCGGCCTCGCCAGTACCCGAATCGGCCGTCGAGCACAGCATGGTACGCAGCCCCCGCTCCGACAGCTCTCGCTGCAGACCGGCCGCCAACGTGGCGAAGAACGGATGGCGGATGGTAGGCACGATGACGCCGACGGTGTTGGTGCGGTCATGATACAGGTTGCGGGCGAGCTCGTTCGGCACATAATTGAGCGCACTCATGGCTTCGGCGACGCGCTCGCGCATGTCATCGGACACGCACCCGGCACCATTCACCACCAGCGACACCGTACTCAACGACACCCCGGCCTTTTTGGCCACATCACGCATCCCGACCATGTCCCCACTCCATCGTTTGCCGTCACAATATGACTGTTCGCCTAATTGTATACAGAACGACGCTCTCAAAACTTGCAGATACAAAAACAGAACCCCTATTTTCCAACAACATCGTTTTTGTATCTGCGAGTTTTGAGAGCCACTCCAGCGCAGACGAGCTACCGCACCAGCGCGATCAGCCCCCAACCCAGCGCCACACACACCACCGGCACCAGCACGGTCATCATGAAGTACACGGCGGCCGCGGCGTATTTGCCGCTGCGGGCGAGCGACACCATCTCGTTGATAGCCGTGGAAAACGTAGAGAAACCGCCGAGGAAGCCGGTGACGAACAGCAGGTACGACGAATGGTCGGCCGTCTGGTAGAAGTAGGCCGCGGCGGCCACGCCGGCGAAGAACGTGGCGAGCACGTTGATGATGAACGTGGACAGCGGGAACGCGCGGTTCCACCACCGTTGAATCGAGGTGTTCAGGACGAACCGCGTCACGGCGCCCAAGCCGCCGCACATACAGATCAGGGCAAACATGTCAGCGCACCTCCCCGGTTTCGGGATCAGGCCTGAGCGGAATTTCCGCGGTGATCGGATCCGGTTCGAACGACGGAAGGTGCTGTTCGTCGGATACTGGCATGTCTTGTACGCGGCCCGCAGCCGGTTCCGAACCGGCCTGACTTTCAACAGCCAAGTCTGCTCCGGACGGAGCGCCGGCGGCCTGCGACTCGCGCACCGCGCGAGCCACCACGTGCGCCTCGCGTTTTCGGCTCAGCGCAAGGCCCAGCATGGTGCCAAGCCACGCGATGATCAAACCGCAGATGAAGCTCAGCAGCGTGTAGGTCACGAATCCCACGATGTTCTCGGCGCGCAACGAGTTCAGGTCCTCGATCATCATCGCCGACAACGTGGAGAACCCGCCGCACATGCCCATGCCGACACCGCGGCTGACCAGCTGGCGGATGCGCTTGCGAATCCACGCCGCCTGCGACATGTACGTGCTCAGGGCGGCGAAGATGAAGCACGCCAGCATGTTCGCTATGAACGTGGCGGTGTGGAACGAATGAAGGAGACCACTTGGCGCGGCCGGATTCGGCAGGAGCAGCGAGAGCCCGTATCGTATCGCCGTGCCGAAGAACCCGCCGACGAACACCACCAAATACAGCATGCCATCGGCGAGGGGATTGAATTTCGCCTGCACGCGCTTGGCCGGGGCCAGTGGAATGGAAGGTGGCGCTACTGCGGCTGCCAGTCCGGTGGGCCGAGGTGCCGAGTATTCGATTTCGGAGGCGCTGATCTCTTGGGTCGATGGCGCCGGCTCGTCCGCGGCGAGGGCGTGAGCCTCGCTTGGAGTCGAGTCCGGCGCGGAAGTGTCGGCGATGTCGGACCCGGCAGAGACGGATTCGATGTCCCCCGCGCCGGCGGCGTCGCCACCATCGGATTCGTCATGCGAGGGGGGCACGAACGGTACAGACTGATTCATGATCTGAAACCCTTGTAGTACGCGGATTCACTCTGTCCCGGCAGCCGTGGGTCGGCGAGAACGCCGAATGGCGACTAGTCGAGAAGCGAGTGGACGGAAATGATGTGGTCGCGCTGAGGACCGGTGCCGATCACGGAGATGCGGCAGTTACTCAGATCTTCAAGACGCTTGACGTACGCCTGGCAGGCGGCGGGCAGCTCGTCGAAATCGTGGACCTGCGAAATGTCCTCGGTCCAGCCGGGCATGGTCTCGTAAATCGGCTTGGCAGCAGAGAAGGCGGCCTGATCCGTCGGCATATCGTCGTAACGCTCGCCATCCACATCGTAGGCGACGCAGATCGGAATCTCCTTGAGACCGGTGAGCACGTCGAGCTTGGTGAGCACGAGGTCGGTCAGACCGTTGACCTGGCTGGCGTAGCGGTTCACGACCGCATCGAACCAGCCGCAGCGGCGCGGGCGGCCGGTGGTCACGCCGAACTCGTGGCCCTGCTGGCGAAGCCATTCGCCGGATTCGTCGAACAGCTCGGTGGGGAACGGGCCCTCGCCGACTCGGGTCACGTACGCCTTGGAGACACCGACCACGCGGGTGATCTTGGTGGGGCCGACGCCGGTGCCGGTGCAGGCGCCGCCGGCGGTTGGGTTGGAGGAAGTGACGAACGGGTAAGTGCCATGATCCACGTCAAGCATCGTGGCCTGGGCGCCTTCGAACAGCACGGTCTTGCCCTCGTCGAGAGCCTTGTTCAGAATCAGGCCGGTGTTGGCGACGTACGGCTTGAGGCGTTCGCCGAGCTTGAGCAGCTCGTCAGTGGTCTGGTCCACGTCGATGGCGCGACGGTTGTACAGCTTGACCAGAATCTGGTTCTTCTGGTGCAGACTGGCTTCGACCTTGTCATGCAGGTGCTCGGCGTTGAACAGGTCGTGCACGCGGATGCCGACGCGGTTGATCTTGTCGGCGTAGGCCGGGCCGATACCGCGGCCGGTGGTGCCGATCTTATGCTTGCCGAGGAAACGCTCGGTCACCTTGTCGAGCGTGCGATGGTAAGGCGCGATGACATGTGCAGCCTCGCTCACCAGCAGGCGGGAGCAGTCCACGCCGCGGCTTTCAAGACCATCAATCTCCTCGAACAGCACTTCCGGATCCACGACGACGCCGTTGCCGATCACGGGGGTGACGTTCGGGCTGATGATGCCGGAAGGCAGCAGGTGCAACGCATACATCTGGTCGCCGACCATCACGCTGTGGCCGGCATTGTTGCCGCCGTTGAAACGGGCCACATAGTCCACTTTGGTACCGATCAGATCGGTAGCCTTGCCTTTGCCTTCGTCGCCCCACTGAGCGCCGATCAACACGATTCCGGACATACTGCACCTCCGCATCCGCACAATTCCGCCGGGAACAGCCTACCGTATGCCCTCTACTGCGAAGGTAAGCGCTGGGGCGGCGGTTACCGTCGCATTCGTTTTGTCAACGCCCATATCAACATGGGCGCGAACGGCTGCAACTTGCCGTCCTTGCCTTGTTGAAGTTCCTGCAGTCTCTCCCTGCACTTGCGTGGGAAATCCCGCGCCGACGCATTTTTTTCAAACCATTGGTAAAGGCCAACCAGCGCCATCGCACGTTCTTCTTTCAACCAGTGATAGTTAAGATTCAACCGCACATTGATATCATCGTTGACTTCCGGAATGGATGAACTCAGTGTAGCGTCAAATTTGCCGTAACTCAACGAATCGATGTGGTCTTTCCTCCTGGGATCAACGGTCAGCTTGCTGTTGCCTCGCAACGTATCACATGTCACCTTGGGGCCGCTGCTTTCCTCATCCTCCTTACGATGCGGGGCACGATGTCCGTCTCGGGCTGACGCCTTTTCGTCTTTCTGATATTTTCCATCGCATACGGCAAACAGATTGCGATAATCCAGAGAGTAACGGTCAAGATCAGCCTGCGTATATTGAGGGTAAGGCAGCTCCGCCTCCTTGCCATGTCGTCTTGCCTCTTCGTATCCCTCGTAGTCCTGATGACGAGGAATATAGTGCTCGTTATGCATCTTCCGCGAGACGCCACTCACCGGCTGCACCGCTATACACCGCATGCAGTAAACGCACAGCCATCCCTGATCGGCGCCCAAACTATCCCACAAGTGGGGGATTAACTGAGATGCCTCTTGAAGCTGTCCCAGAGAGTCATAGCAAACCTCCACGCCATCAGTGTTTTTCAGCACACGCTTCGCCTTGGCAATCTCAATGCTCGGCGGATGCGCATTGTCTTTGTCCACGTACAGCATCAGTCCCTCACCTCCCCGGCATAGAAGAAATACGAGGAACGGGCACCGCTGAGATCAGGATTGTCAGCGCCTATCGTTCGCTCCAGCTCCCCCAATGTCTGTTTCGCCTCGGGGAACTCATCGGCATCCATCTGCCGGGAGAATCGGTCGAACAGATCCTGTACTTTCCGCGGCTTGTCCAGAGATCCCATCACATGGCGCAGAACCAGACTCGCACTGCTACCATATGTCTCGTTTCTTGGGGAAACCGCCTGATAGATTCCATCGTTCTTGTCATCCAACGTGATGACGCGCAACCTGTCCGATGCCACGGAGGAGATCACCATCGGCGCATGCGTGGTGACGATAAATTGGATTTGCGGGAACGACTTCATCAGCACGCCAAGAATGCAGGACTGCCATTTCGGGTGAAGATGCAAGTCGACCTCATCGATAAGCACCACGCCGGGCGTCCAATCAATCACGGAATCGCCCATGAACGGGTTCAGCGCCGCAATCCGCCATGCGATGTCGGACACGAGTCCCACCACGCCGCGGTATCCGTCGCTCAAGGTCCACAGCGGCATGCTCTCCAAGCGCACTCCATCGGAATCCGTGTAGCTCAGTCGCAAACCATCATCGAAATCATATTCGAGCCGGGCCTCAGTCGCATGCCCATTCTCGCGCAGAAGCGTCTCCAAGCACCGTTCAACGGTCTTGCATACTGCGCGGTAGGTAGGTACGTCATACCCTTTCAGAGACCGGTCATATTGCTTGCGCCACCAAGCATCCATCTGCCTGTAATTCAGACTGGATTGAAGGCATCTATCATATCCGCGAAAACGATTTTTGAAAGCGGATGCTCTTGCCTTTCCCGTCATTCTGCCGTGCAGTCCCAATCGATCCGTGCCATAGTAGGCCAGTAGCGGAAGCACCGCATCTGGATCCATTTGAACCAGCTTCTGATACATCTCTGACAAACTGCATATCTGAGACGCCTTGGAAAATGTGGTGCTCCCGTTCGCACTGTTCAGTTCCCGTCGCCATTCGATAGGAACAGCAATCGGATTCCCTCGTTCCTGCACTGTTCTCCACTGCACCGGCTGCGCGATGTCCGCTTGCGCATAGATACTGACGGGAAACTGCTCTTGGATATCGGTTTCCCCGTATTGTGAATAATATTTGCGGCGCGCATCGCTCCCTTGAATCCGCAATCCGGAAACCTCTGGAAACGCTTTCAGGAACGTGCCCAACGCCACGGCGGCGGCATCCAGCACCGCGGTCTTTCCGGCACCGTTTTCACCGACCAATACGGTCATTTGCCTGTCGAAGTCAACGGTCAGCCCTGGAACCATGCTATCTGAATGCCCGCCGTTGCTGTTGGCATCGGCACTGAATCGACCCCCAAACTTCCGATAGTTCGTCATGGACAGCCTTCTCAGCCACATCATGCTCTGTACTTGATTATCCATCATCGTCCCCTTTGCCGGTCAATCTTCAGCCATCATATCGGAAGACCGTAACTCGACAGCTGCGGTTGCATCTACCGCGGCGACCGACGTCACTTCAGGGCTTTGCCGGCGGAACCGAGCTGCTTGCAGGCCTCCACGACGCGGGCCGCCATCGCGCTCTCGGCCTCGCGGCCCCAGGAGCGCGGATCGTACAGCTTCTTCTCGCCGACCTCGCCGTCCACCTTGAGCACGGCATCGTAGTTCGAGAACACATGATCGGCGATCGCACGGGTGAACGCGTACTGCGTGTCCGTATCGATGTTCATCTTGACGACGCCGTACCGCACCGCCTCGGCGATCTCTTCCGGGCGAGAGCCCGAACCGCCGTGGAACACCAGAGCGAACGGCTTGCCGTTCGGAAAATCGACGGCCCCGGCGGCGGACGCGATACGTCCGTCCACCACGGCCTGAGCCGCCTCGCGCTGGATGTCGCCCAACAGTTCCGGGCGCAACTTGACCACGCCGGGCTTGTAGCTGCCGTGAACGTTGCCGAACGTGAACGCGGCCATGTACCGGCCGCGCTCTCCCAGGCCGAGACGCTGGGCGACCTTCACGCCATCGGCCGGCGTGGAATACAGTTTTTCGTTGATTTCGGCGCTATGACCGTCCTCTTCGCCGCCGACCGCGCCGATTTCGATTTCCAGGATCGTGCGCGCGGCGACGGACTTGTCGAGCAGCTGTTCGGCGATGGCGAGGTTTTCGTCCAGCGGAACCGTCGAACCGTCCCACATGTGGGACTGGAACATCGGCTCGCGGCCGTGCGCCACCTCATCGGCCTCCATGTCCAGCAGGGGACGCACCCAACCGTCCAGATACTGCTTGGCGCAATGGTCTGTGTGCAACGCGACGGTGATATGCGGGTAGCGCTTCGCCACCTCATGCGCGAACGCCGCGAACGCCAACGACCCGGTCACGCGGTCGTTCACGCCCTGACCGGAAAAATACGCGGCGCCGCCCACTGAAACCTGGATGATGCCATCCGACTCGGCATCGGCAAAACCCTGCAGCGCAGCGTTCAGCGTTTGGGAGCTCGTCACATTGATCGCCGGGTAGGCATATCCGCCGCGGCGCGCGGCGTCCAGCATTTCAGCGTATCGTTCGGCAGTTGCAATCGTCATACCTGCATTATCCCGCGACCATGCAACATTTGGCACCACCGCTACTCCGGTCGGAGCCGCCGGGCGGAATCCATCGCCTCCGCACGCCGCGGCCCGTTCATCACCTTTCCCCCATCTTCACCTCCGTAAAATAAAGACGTGACAAGAGAACCGCAGTACATTGAAGAGCTGTCGTTTGGGGACAGTGTGAGCCGGGCGGGGAAGACGCGCGGGAACGAATATGGCGAGTACGGAGCCGGCCCCGATAACGGGCGGCGCGGCAGGGGACGGCATCGGCTGATTGCATTCGTCGCCATTCTGGTGATATTGGCGTTGGCCGGTGGCAGTGTCGGTGGCTGGTGGATGTGGGACCGGCATTGGCGGCAGATACCGATCACGGTAAACGGCACTTCCATGAAAGTCAGCGTCGACATGACGTTGGGACGACTGCTGCGCGACAATGGCGATTTCGACGCGCATCCGGGCAATCTGGTCGACGTGGCCGGCGACATGATCGAGAAGCATGCCGGCAAACCGATCGTCGTCAGCATCAACGGCGCTGCCGTGCGCCGGGATGCGATCGACAGCATGACGATCCCGCAGGATGGCATGGTGATGGTGACGTCAGGCGAGGATGTGACCGAAGACCATACCGTGAGCAAGGAGACCGTGCCGCACGGCGAAAGCATCGACATCGCAGGCGGCTCGATACAGATACTCAAGCAGGCCGGGAAAGACGGCGTGCACGAATACTGGGTCGGGAAACGTTCCGGCAAGCATGTGGACAAAGGCGTCACCGTCGAGCCGCAGGACACGATCGTCGTGCCGTTGAACCCGCGTCCGGAGGGGAAGAAGGTCATCGCGCTGACGTTCGACGACGGGCCGAGCAAATACAGCGGCCCGATCCTGGACATCCTCAAGGAGAAGGGCGTCAAGGCCACGTTCTTCGACGTGGGCGAGGAGTGCCTGTCGTTCCCGGACGCCGAGAAACGCATGCTGGAGGAGGGACATCAGGTGGCGAGCCATTCCAACACGCATCCGGACATGCCGACACTCAGCCGCGACGCGTTGCGCGCTGAAATCATCGCCGGGTTTTCGAACATGAAGAAGGCGTCCGGGCATGTAACGAAAGTGCTAAGGGCGCCATACGGGGCGTTCGGCAAGAAGCAGTGGCAGGAGACGTCCGACCTGATCGACATGAACGTGCTATGGGATATCGATACGCTCGATTGGAAGCGTCCCGGAGCCAAGGCGATTCATGATGCCGTGATGACGGGCGCGCATAACGGAGCGATCGTGCTGATGCACGACGGCGGCGGCGACCGTTCGCAGGACGTCGAGGCGCTTCCCAGCATCATCGACGATCTCAAGAAGCAGGGGTACGAGTTCGTCACTATCGAGCAGCTGATTAAGATGGCCGGCGACGCGGGAGATACGGGGGGACGCGGGTAACTGAGCCCCCTGCTGGAGCTGGCACGTGTAGCTATCTGATAGGTGGAAAACCACCCCCCCCCTCAGTCTCACCCTCAGTCTCGCTGACGCGAACCAGCTCCCGCCAGCGGGAGCGGAAAGTGGTGGCGCGGATGACGGGAGTCGAACCCTACCTAGACAATGACGCAAAAGCGCTAAATATCAATGTTTTCCACTCCTCGGAGCTTTATCCATAAGACCATATGACAACACGGTGACAACAATTTTGTAGAGGAACGTTTTTCTTCCCTCACCGAGCACCATGTACAGAGGCTTTAGCCTTTCTCCATAAACCGGTTGACTTTGGGTGCCACCGTCAGCAAGTAGACCGGATGCGCGACGGCGATGAGAAGTATCCACCAAGTAAGCCAATGCATCGGACTGTTGGGAATCATAGCGAGGCGATCGGCCAAAGCGAGGCTGGCAAGGATAAGCAACGTCCAGAGGACGCCATGCACCCCGAATGTCCGCTCCCGCCACCAGTCCATGACCGCCATTTTGGTGAGCAACGTATAGCCGACAGCTATGAGCAGCGGCACTCCGCACACGGTGACGAGAATGAGCAGCATGAGGAGGAAGGCGAGCGGCCCATTCCACCATCCCCGGGGAATGATTTCGCCAAGCCACGCATCAACGTTGCCAAGCCACGCATCAACGTTGCCAAGCCATTGACCAATCGCGGCAAGCTGTTGCTTGCGCGCGTGAAGCCACTCGGGCAGTGTGGCCGCGAGGATATGCCATCGGCCTGCCATGCCGATGACAAGCATGGGGACGGCGAACGAACACACGCCTACGCACAGAGCGAATAGGATGCGCTTGGCTTTCTCACACCGCCTGTCGTTGTCCTCCCCAAGCCGCTGACGCTCTCGTTCAACCTCCTGACTGACCTGTTCCGCGATGCTCTTGTACAGCTGCTCCCGCTCGCTATCAAACCGCGTTCGGTCGGACTGGAGCTTGGCTTCGCGGGATTCGAGTGCAGCCTGGCGATTAAGGATATGGTTACAACGCTCTTCCTTTTCGGCGCAGGCGCGTTCTCTCTTCTTGATTTCTCCGAGTAGTTTCGTTGTCTCGTTGAGTTCGGAGAGCTGCTTCCTGAGCGTCCGATTCGTTGACAAGAGCTGCTGATTCGTTGATTGAAGCTCTTGATTCCTTGATGAGAGCGTCGAATTCTTGCTCCGAAGCTCGCTGATTTGACGGTTGAGTTCTCGCTTCTCCTCCTCTAACCGGGCCACGTCGGTATCCGTTGTCGAGGTCATGTTCGTTGGTTCCTGCGGCTGCATCTGGTCGAACATTCGGGAGAACATGTCGCCCAACGGGTCGGTTCCCATATTGTCGTTCCGGCTCGCTGATTGATCCATCATTTCGCTCCTTGCTGGTGGTGTCCGGCAGTCTGATGCCAGAGTTCCGGGCGAGTAAACTAATTGCGTCGAGTTCGTGCTGACATTCGAGCACCGCTTGTTCACGGCGTTCAACTTCCGCGCGGGTTTCGGCCACGAGGTCGAGGTCGTTGTTGTTGATCGCATCATTCAACGCGATGACGGCGGCGCGTAGTTCGCCACGCGCCCAGTCGGCCCTGGCGTTCAGGTTTCGCATTCCCTCGGCAAGGCTGTTGTCGCCTTCGCGTTGGATTTGGCATGCCACGTTCAATCCGTCTGCCATCGTCTTCAGCTCGTCGAGTTTTCCTGCCTGAATCTGGTAGTAGCGGCGTTGTGCCGGGCTCGACGCATGGCGGAGGGTCGTCGTATTGGCACTTCTCGCGAGTGGTTCGAGCCGCTGTTCTGGACGCCCGAACGCTTCGGCCAGCATGGCCGTAGTGAGGCGCGCAGCGTACCTATTCGAGTGGTCCATAACCATGCCGGTGAACGTTTCGGGTATAAGCAGATGCCATGTGCTGCCGTCGCGGCGCAGCATGTTGGCTGGTAGGTTGACCTTCCGCTGGCGCTTGGTCCCGGGCAGCCACACGCTCACCGACCGGTCGTTCTCAACGGCGACAAGCTTGTTGTTGAACGTCAGATGCAGCATGTTCTCGCCATTCGCGAGCCTTGCACCGATGGCATCGAGCGTGTACGCCGGGCCAAGTCGCGAGCCACGGAATTTGCGTCCCGTCGTCCGGTCCGTGAACGTCGCACCCCCGCCACGCATCGCCAAACCTATGCCATGCAAATCAAGCAGCCGGGAAAATTCGCCGATGTTGGACGCTTTGGCCGCGTCGAGGTCGATCAGGATGCGCATCCGTTCCTTGATTCCCTTGCCCTTTGCCGCCGCGTACAGCTCCCCCATGTCTACGCCGCGACCTGTGGATTCGATGACCGGGACGTCATATCCAGAGATCGGTTCCGTATTCTGTCCGGGCGTTCGGCGCATCGTGCCACGCATATCCACACGGTCCGCGGCGGCCTCAACATCTGGGTTCTTCAGCACGTTCAGGCCCTCGCGACGGCACAGTTCGTCGCTGATAGCACGCCATTGGTCGATGCTCCTGCGGGTAAGGCGCATCTTCCTTCCAGACCTTCGGTTCGCCGCGCAAATGACGATGTGGTTGTGCAGATGGTGCCGGTCCATGTGTGTGGAGACCACGTACTTGTAATCCCCGCTCGTGATTGCCTCGGCTAGCATGACGCCCAACTCGTGCACCTGTTCCGCCGTCACATTCTCATCGGGACTGAACGTATGCTTCAAATGCAATGCGAGCACGCCGTTCGCGCGCAACCCGTTCGCGCAGCGTTCTAAGTCGTGGATCATCGGCTCCGCAAGCATGTTCGCGTCGTGCCGCTCGTGGCTGTAGCTGGCGTATACAAGTCTGCCGCCGCCGTTCTTAATAGGGTTGATGACGTAGCGGATTGTTCCGGCGAGGTTCGTCTTGACCTTGCTGCCGAGCTTGACCACAGCCATCAGTACAGCCCCTGCGCTGCGTCAATCTCCGCCTTTTCACGCTCCATCAACTCCATCTTTCTGTCGATAGAGGCAAGCAAATTCAGCAGTTCGCGCACCTGTTGCGGGGCGACAGATCCGGCCAGGTTCGCGGTACGGGCGATTTGATTCACGTTCACGCCGATGCGATGCAGCTCGGCCTTGAAAGCCTCGGGATCGCTTGCCAGCGTCACCGAAACGTTCATCGATGCGCCCCGCATGAGCGTCTGCCGGGCGAAATCACCCCACCGTCGATACATCGGCAGGTTCCTTGACCATCGCTCGTGAACTTGCCTGGCCTGTTCCCATTCCTCCGGTGCGAACATGATTTTCTTGCAGATGCTTCGCCGGCGATTGTCACGCCAGCCCATCGGGAAACGCCTCCACACGAGAGCCGGAACGACTCGTTCCACCAGCCGCGAAAACGGTCCGGAGGCTTCGCCGACCAAGGGGCACGGGTCTCCCGGCAAGCCGCCCCACACCAGTGGGGCGAGCAAGTGTGGCCACACATGCGTCGCTTGCTAGCCACCGCTCCGGGCACATAAGCGCCAAGACTTTCCCTCCGCACTTCACGTCGAACATGCCGGACTCCTTTCAACTGCCGCCGAGGAAAGGCAACCATATTCCAAGCCAAGCTGCGTGCGTGTCAGAAAAACAATCCGAACTCGACGCACCAGTTATCATCTCAACGCTATAAAGCATCAGAGCGTCCTAGTTTGGACATTAACCCCGCTGCGATCGAATTGGTTTAGACGTAAAAGTAAAAGAAAAGCGTCACAAAATTTTCTGCGCTGCTTCACATCCGGTCGGCTGTTGAAATATTTCAGCCGCAGTAGCCAACAATTCGCCCCCCATTATCAGCCTTTACTCATTCACGTCTGCTTTCTATGTGTCAGTCGAACAAGTCCCACAAACGCCATATGCACTGTGTGATTTCTCCGCGCCCGACATTGCGCGCCGGCATGTCACGCGTCCTTCACCGTACGCAATCTAAACTGGAACTGAACTCGACTCTAGTGTTCACAGCTCAAGGATGTGCTTAGTTAGGAGCGGACGATGGCGTTCGATGTCAAGAAGGAATACAAGGACCTGTACCAGCCGGCGGCCACGCCGTCAATCATCGAAGTGCCGCGAATGCGGTTCGTCGCGGTCGAAGGCTCCGGCGACCCCAACGAGGAGGGCGGCGACTACCAGACGGCGTTGCAACTGCTGTACGGCGTCTCGTTCACCATCAAGATGAGTCGGAAGTCCAAGGATCCGGCCGAGCACATCGAGGGCTACTACGACTACGTGGTGCCGCCGCTGGAGGGCCTGTGGCACATGGACACGAATGATAACGAAACCGGCGCCATCGATTATTCGCGCAAGACGGATTTCCAGTGGACCTCGATGATCCGCCTGCCCGAATTCGTCACCGACGAGGCCTTCGACGCCTGCGTCTCACGGTTCGCCGCCAAACACCCCGAAATGGATGTGAGCCGCGTGTTCCTGCTGGACTGGACCGAGGGCTTGGCCGGACAGGTCATGCACAAAGGCTCCTACGATAACGAGCCCGCGACCATCGCCACACTCGACCAACACATCGCCGAATCAGGGCACCATCTCGATTTCGATTCCGCGAACCGGCGACTCCATCACGAGATCTATCTGGGTGATCCGCGCAAGAGCAAGCCCGAGAACCTTCGCACCGTCATCCGCCACCCCATCGTGTGACGAAACGGACATAGAACCCATGACGCGATCAACCATCAAAGCCATCCTCCAGCACGACGTTCAAACGGTCTGGAGCATCGTGACCAATGTCGATGACTACGGGTGGCGCTCGGACCTGAGCAAAACCGAGATCGTGAACGACAGCCGGTTCGTGGAGTATACCAACGATGGTTATGCCACCACATTCACCGTCACTTGTTGCGAACCATGCGAACGCTGGGAATTTGACATGGAAAACGGCAATATGACGGGCCATTGGATCGGAACCTTCAGTCCAATGGGCGACGCGACGGCAGTTGAGTTCACGGAGCAGGTGACCGCAAAGAAACTGGTGCTGAGGCCATTCGTCAAAGCCTATCTGAAACGACAGCAAACACGATACATCAAGGATTTGGAAAGAGCACTGGAGCGACGATGACAACAACGGAACAAGTACCGGATGCTGTGCCGACTCCCACAGATATCACAATCACGGCGATGGAACCAGAGGAGTGTCCATTGCTCGCCGAGTTCCTGTACCAGGCAATCCATGTGCCGCCGGGAACCCCGACACCAGACAGGAGCGTTGTCGAGCTGCCGGAATTGCGGCGATATATCGAGGGATTCGGACGGTTCGGCGACGCCTGCATGGTTGCCAAGGTCGAAACTTCGGATAGGCCGTTGATAGTGGGCGCCGCATGGGCCCGAATCTTTCCGCGCAGCGCCACCGGCTACGGCACCATCGACACGGCAACGCCGGAAGTCTCCATATCCTTGTTTCCCGACTGGCGAGACCAAGGCATAGGTCGGTGCCTAATGACGGTGTTACTAGCCCAGCTGCGGACCGACGGTCACACCGCAGCCAGTCTTTCGGTTCAGCGCACCAACATCAACGCCCTCCACCTTTATGAGTCGCTTGGTTTTACCACCATCAGCGAACACGACGGAGAGCTGGTCATGCGCAAGAGTCTTGCGGTGTAATACATTACCCAAAAGCGCTCAGAGCCTTATGACGCTAAGCCCTTCTCAGTAAGACGACGCCGGCCAATCTCAGATGGCCGACAGGGTTTGCATAATGGCTGAGCACCATTGCTGCAATGCCGAGTAATCCCCTTCTCGGGCTTCACCGGGGTCGATGCTGTGCGCGAGCAGCATGTGCTCTGATGGGTCGTCCAGAACGGCAAGCAGTTCGCGCTTGGTCGGAACGAACACACCAGCGCGAACGGCGTGGACGATCTGCAAGGAGAAGAAGAACCCCTTGAGCATGGCGCGCAAAGCGTCCAGACGGGCATCCGCAGGCAGCTCCCGCGTCGTCAGATACGTGTGGTTGGTCATGTGATAGAGGTTCGCCACACTTACCCTCGCACCAAGCCGGACATCGGCCTGCCCATAGACGGGAAGCAAAGCATGCAGGTCGCCATGCCAGACCTGGGTGCCGTGCTCGAACTGCGCGAGCTCATAGGCGGGCCACGCGGCCAGTTCGTCACGTCCGCAGGTGAAACCGACGGCCTTTCCGCCTTCCGGCACCGCGCGCATCGCCTCGTGGAAGCGGTCAAGATCGGTCAGCTCCACATGGTCGAGCACCACCAGCAAATCGATGTCGCTGTCCGGCCGGGCCTCGCCACGCAGATAGCTACCCTGCAATCCCACGCACAGCAAACGTTCGCCGAATGTCTCCCGCAATGCTGCCACTGCCAGCGGCCTCCACTCATCCAAATCAATCATCATCATTCTCCATACGCATTAGAGTTCAAAAACACCCAGCCTAGCAAACCCGTAGTGGCAGCAGAGCCACAGTGAAAACAAGTCCAGCCTAGGAAAACAACAGCCGCATCATTAGGCCCCGCCGAACTCTCTGACACCATCAGCCGGCTAGGTCGGAGTCGTTCATGGTCTTCTCGTCCCCGATCATCCAAGTGACCTACCGACCTACCAACCTACCCATTGGAATCACTGGGATTCGACCGCCTACCAATCCAGCCTATCGACCTACCTAGGGGAGGTCGGTAGGTTCAATAGGTAGGTCGCGAAAACCCTTACGGCAGTAGTAAGTAGGTCGGTAGGTTGGTAGGTCGACTAGATAAGCGAATACCGGTCCCCGCCTCGTCTGCCTTTGCTGTATTTAACCACTCCTGAAGCTATCAGGTTTTCCAATGCATCATCCATAAATAGTTTTTGCCGTTTCGATAGAGACCGCGATATCTCTGTCCTAGAGACAGACTCTTGGGCTGAGCTTTCCAGCAGCTCGACGATGCGTTTTTCGGTGGCACGGAGGGCGCGAATATCGACCTGCTCACGAACCAACTCGTCCTCCTCTTTGCAATCGGCGCGACGATTGAGATTCTCGTTCTTGTATTCCCGCAGGTTCTCCTCGTAACACTTGCGCGAGCACTGCATCATCATGTCTGCAAGATCCCAATCTTCCTGCGTGATTGCAGACGACTGCGGGTCTTCGAGCAGGCGGAACGCCGCCGCCAGCTTTGTTTGCAGATACATACCGTGCGCCCTGCGCGGATTCCCTCCTCGCTCCCTGTTGACACGTATTTTATCTGCGATGATCTCGCGTTCCACAGCGGACGGCAATCTCATGGCTCGCATTCTCAGATGGCTGGTTTCTGGCGTGGATTCGTTAGCTCTGGCATAGCTTCCGCACTCGTAGAGCCGGTTCATTTGCTCAATGGGATAATCTTCAGGCAATAGCTTTGTGTCATAGGGTAACTTCCTCAATGAGGAAAGCATGACCGCTTCCTCGTCGATGGCACGGACATTGAGCCTGTCACTGTATGCGGAGACGTAGAGGAATCGCTGTTGGAAGCCCACGCCGACACCGGCCTCGAACATTCCCATCATCGACGGCTGCGCGGAGATCACCACTACCGCCCTGTACCCATGTTCAGGAATGGTCACGGACAGCTCTCTGTTCTTGGTGTAGTCGCCAATCTGCTGCCCCGAGAACAGCGATAGCACCTCCGGCTGGAGATTGCTTTCCCTTGCACTCGACAGCGCCCTGAAATTAGACGCTTCGGAATACCTGAGCATGGCGCGAGGGGACTTGCACTCCAATCTGAACCTGCCATCCTCCTGCACACGCTGTCCGAACAAAGCGCTGATAGCCTGCCCGCTCGCCACGCTGGTCACCGGAGCGTCACGTATGTCCGGCACCAGCGCCTTCGCCGCGCCGAAGGCCGCATCCTTGCCCGACCCCGGATTGCCGAGAATCACCACGCCGAAATTCAACGAACCGTAATCCGAACCGATGGTCGGAGGCAGCACCACATGAGGAGGTGTCGCCGCGATGATGCGACAGAGCGTCACGGCAAGCACCGCATCTGGAGACACAAGCCTGCTGACCGCGTAATCCTTGATCTCCCGTAGGCTCGTCCTTGAATTCCAGAACCCATCGTCGGGGAATGTCACATTGTCATCGGCCTCCGGATTGTATGGGATCCCTCCGGCGGTCGTCTACGCGAGCAGTCCGCGAAAAACCACGGCTGGTACGCAAGAGCACTGCGCGATTCCGGCGTCCCGACGCTGACCTGCCATGATCTTCGCCACACAGCAGCCTCCATCGCCATCAGCTCCGGAGCCAACGTCAAGGCCGTCCAGCGCATGCTCGGGCACAAGAACGCAGCCATGACACTGGACACCTATGCAGACCTATTCGACACCGATCTCGACGACGTAGCCACGTCCATCAGCAACAGAATCGCAGCAGCAGAGACCTTGAACGCGGAAGATGACTTTTGAGCTGAATAACGTCCTCCGAATTCCCTTTAGGACGCCGCCATTCCACCTAAACAAAGTCCATCGCGCCGAGGACCCGCAAACACGCTCTGTCATCTGTCATCCAAGCGCTCCAATCGGCACGCATTGCCCATATCATGGAACCATATGCGAAACACGGAAAAACAAGTGGTTTTGAAAAGAAGGTAACGATGACGGACACATCCATATCCATGAAATCAATCGAGGATCTTCAACATAATCCCGAGGACAGCAACAAGCCATACAGGTTCTTCGTCCCGTCATATCAACGCGGCTATCGATGGGGCAAAGAGGAGGTCTCCGCGCTCATGGACGACCTGAGCGTGTTCTTCGACACCCAAACCATCCATCACGACTACTGCCTTCAGCCAATCGTCGTGAAACCGAGGGAAGACGGGTCATACGAGGTTATCGACGGACAACAGCGGCTAACGACGCTGCTGCTCCTGATGCAATATTCCGATCCTTTCAAAAGCGGCGGCAATTATTCCATTGCCTATGCGACCAGGCCAGATTCACGGGAATTCCTGCATTCCCTGAACGCGGATTCCCCAGCAACACCGGAACATGCGGAAGACAACCCGGATTTCCACCACATGGCCCTCGCCCTTGAGACCATGAGGAATTGGGCCAGAGAACATGGGAAAGACCGCCCAGACATGTTCAATTTTCTGAGCGTTTTCCGCAGGCGCACGAAGGTCATCTGGTACGAGATAACGTCCGGCAAGGACGAATCCATAGATCTTTTCCGCAAAATCAACGTGGGCAAGATCCCCCTGACCAACGCGGAGCTGGTCAAGGGTCTGCTGCTATCCGACGATGGCTTCGACGCCAACGAGAAACGCGCCGTAGCCAACGAATGGGACCGCATGGAGCATCGGCTGCAGGACGACGCACTATGGTGCTTCCTGACCAATGACATCGAAGGCGAATACCAAACACGGATCGACCTCATTCTGGACATATGGCTCAAAGCCCAGGACGACGCCCCAGCCATCGATCACACGCACAACCGTTACGCTGTGTTCAACCATGTGTACGGCGGCGGGCATGACAATGGATGTCAAACGCTTCTGCGTGACATGTGGCGTTCATGCAAGGAGATCTTCGCCAACCTTGAATACTGGTTCGAGAACCGCGAGCTTTACCACCTCATCGGCTATCTTGTCGCAAGACGCAAAACAGACAAGAAAACCGACGTGCTGGACCTGTACGCGCAACTGTCCAATTGCGACAAGTCTGAACTACGCGGACGGCTCCGCACACTCATTGGCAAGGACATTGACCTTGAGCAGATACCCGACCTCACGTACAACGACAGCGACAAAACCAGGAATGCGCTGCTTCTGTTCAACCTGCTGACGCTCAACGCGTCAACGGGAGCCCTCATGAGATTCCCATTCGACCGCTATAAGAGGGAACGATGGGATCTGGAACACGTTCATGCGACGGCGGGTGGACCGCCCACGGACAAGGAGGTGAACGGCAACGGTTCCCGAATCACATCGCCCTCAGAGAGCCGAAGGATGTTCTTCGAAGGTGTGCTGGGCCTGCTTTCCAACGCCACGAGGGGAGAGGAAAGCGGGGACGGCGCCAACGAGGTCGATGCCATCCGAGAATTCCTCGACCGCAAGGATTTCAGCGAAAAGACATGCGACGATTTCTGGACACGGCGCCAGACTCTCATCGAGAACAAACTGGGCGACCAGGACAGCATCGACAATATGGTCCTTCTGTCAAGCAAGCTCAACCGCGGATACGGCAACGCCAGCTTCATCGAAAAACGCCGTTGGATCATCGATGCCGATAGAGACACCACTTTCGTGCCCCCATGCACGAAAAACGTTTTCCTCAAATACTACACTGACAATCCCAACGACTTCACCTTCTGGAGCCATGAGGACCGCGAAGGCTATCTCGACGGCCCCCACGGCATCATCGCCACGTTGAAATCCTATCTGGAGGAAGAGGAGACGAAATGAACGCGGGAATCGACAATGGCGGGAACACCATGAGCTTCTGGCGCCTGCTCAAGCACTACTCCATTCGCATCCCCGCGATACAGCGCGACTATGTGCAGGGACGCGGCGACGTCCAATCGGCGAATGCCCGCACCGGTATGCTTGATGACATCCAGACCCACATTTCGGACCGTACCCCGATGAGCCTGAACTTCATCTACGGGCAGATCGAGGGAAGTGATGATTGTGACGTTGAGCTGTTCGTTCCGCTCGATGGTCAGCAGCGCCTGACCACCCTATACCTCATCCATTGGCTTGCCCTGGTCATGGCCGTCGCCAATGCCGGTGACGGCGAACGCGCGCCGGAGCTCGACGGCGACGCGCAAACCCTAGGCAGGTTCTCCTATCAGACCAGACAGACGTCCTCCGATTTCTTCGCCAGAATCGGCGAACCCGACGTCATCCAGCAGATTGCACAATGGACAGCCGACCGAACGCCCATGTGCAAACTGTCGGAGTACCTTCGGGACAAGCGCTGGTTCCGCCCGGACTTCATGTATGATCCCACGATCCTCTCCGCGCTCGAAGTGCTCGACGACATCGACGAACGCAGGATGACACGGCATGGGGTCTGGGATCTGCTGACCGGCGACGATTGCCCGATCCGATTCGAATGGCTCGACGTGAACGACATTGGCAACGGCGACGACCTGTATATCAAGATGAACGCCCGAGGCAAGCAACTGAGCGATTTCGAGAACATCAAGGCGGAACTGGAGCAGAAAGCCCAGGCAGAATTCTCTCCCGAGCACTACGAGGAGTTCTGTCGGAAATTCGACCAGGAATGGACCGATTTCTTCTGGAGCTTCAAGGGAAGTGTCCCAACCGAGAAACGTGACGAATACGACATGCGGTTTATGGGTTTCCTCAATTGGTTCCTCTGGAACCAATGGGCGGGAAAGGCGAAGAAATCGCCAAGGATCAACACCGAATACTCGATGAAGGGCGTGGACCTGGCGGATACTCGGCATCGAAGCTTGGACGAATACAACAAGGACCTGAGAACAGAGGGAGGCTCCGTCTGCGACAGTCGTACTCTAGTCCGCCTCGAACGCATCCTCGATCACGTGTCCGGCGACGACGCATTGCCCGGAATCCCGGAAATTGTAATGGCCTCGAGCTCCATAGACGGGAAAGCGGAGAGCTACAGCACGCGCATGAGGCTCGAAGCCGCCGTCGCATACCTCGACGGCGTTATGAACCAAGGCAAAAGGCCCGAGGAACAATCTTGGACCGAGTGGATACGGGTGATTCGGCACCTTTCCAATGCCGCGACGATGTGGCAGGGTTACAACACGCTTGGCCTGTACGCACAGGCCGTCGGCATGGTCGAACGTTACTCCGACCATGCCGACGATCTGACCTCATACCTCGCGACGTTCCCCGGCGACACGGGATTCACGCCAAAGGACCAGATTGACGAGGAGGAATTGAAGGCATGGCTTCGGGCCAATGCCCCGCAATGGTCCGAACCGTTGCACAAGGCCGAGGAAATCCCATATTTCGAGGGGAAAATCGACTTCCTGCTCTCTTTCGCCGGCATCACAAGAGACAACGTCGAAACCATGTCCCATGATCCGGATGTCCTCGATGCATTCGACAAGTACTTGGAGCTCACGAAAATGGCGTTCGAACGGCAGGACACCAATCTGCCGGACACGTCTCTGCTCATCGATGTCCGAAGAGCCCTGCTGACCAAGGGGGATTACTCGATGAGGGAAGGCAACCTCAGCTACCTCGTCGATTCAAGAAACCATGCGCGAACCCTTGGCTGGAGGAATATGCTAAGGGCTTCCTCAGGGAAACGCGAGTTATTCCATAGGCTATGCGATGACGTTCTTGACCGCATCGGGGACAAGCAGCTGGGACGCCAAGACGTCGTCGACGCTCTCACCGCGATCGCCGACGAGTACGTATGGGACGAGGAACGCACCGACGTCCATGCCAAGTCTCTCATCAAGGAAAAGGGATTGTGGTCCCATGAATACTTCGGGTCTCTTTGGCAATTCCGTGTTGTGGACGGCATCTGCTACCTACCCTCAGGCGAAAAGACCCAGCTGAACGGCATCAACCGCGAGCTTGCCTCCTGCGTGATATGCGAGGAACTGAAAAACGTGATCCCCGACGTCCAACGCACATTGAAGACAAGGGTAGGCAGACTATATCTCGAGTGGAAACCAGCCGAACCCCAATACCTCACACTGCAAAAGGACGGCAAGATCATCCATATCGGCAGAAAATACGTTTCCGGAATCGATGGGAACGGCAATTCCCTCATGAGCACGGTGATTACCGTGCTGGACGGCGACCATGAGGAACAGTTCTCGGACGTCGAGGATACAATCGCGCGCATCGTCGATATATACGCATAACGCTCATACAAAAAGCAATCTATGGCCCATCGTGTCCCATGTCTGCATCACAGCCGGCAACACGATGGGCCATCCATACCGGACACATTTTGACACCCGGGTCTCGATGCCCAGCGCCGGAAAAGCGGCATGTGAAAACTGTGAGTGGAAGTCATGCCGACAGGAGCGAGGGCAATAGTATGGCCGACGCCCATCCGCATAACTCAGCGCTCACCACACGCTCACATTGTCCAAGTAGCCATACCCTAAGTCCAATGGGCGGCCTCATGACAGTCCGGGCCAATGGAGATGCCGTCAAACAGGACGTCATTACGGGTTCGAGATCCCTTCGGACGTTTGGCGGAGCAACTGGCCTCCGACACGCCGAACGGGCCATAACGTGGTGTAACCCCCAACTATTTCTGACATCACTTTCTTCAGTCATTTTCGCTGATGCAACTCATGTCGTTCCCTCTAAATCCCCTTCATGCGCCCCGTGACAACACGGTGACAACATTCCAGCAGCACCTATGTGATTGAGCAGGTATTCACATAATCAAGAATCGTTGGAATGATTAGGATTCGCAGCCTCGACATTGAGGGAAGTGGAGCGGATGACGGGAGTCGAACCCGCCTTTAAAGCTTGGGAAGCTTTCGTTCTACCGATGAACTACATCCGCAGTGCTTTTTGTGCACAAGTCGTCAGTGTATCACATGACGGCGATGCCCGCGAGCCTTGCGCAACGAAGCTAGTACAAGTAATGCGGTCTGCTGCCGCCGCCGATGCCGGAATTGCGCATCTCCTGCGACATCTGCATGAGCCGGCTGATGCGCTCGTCGGTAGGTGGGTGCGTGGAGAACAGCTTCGAGAATCCGCGCGCGGAGAACGGGTTGGCGATCATCATGGATGACACCGACTGCGTGCCCGCGGTTTTCGGCATCGGATTGGTCTGAGCACCGTAGGAGATCTTGTTCAGGGCGGAGGCGAGCGCTTCGGGGTCGCCGGTCAGGCGGCTGCCGTCCTCGTCGGCGTCGAATTCGCGGGTGCGGGAGATGGCCATCTGGATCAGAGAGGCGCCGATCGGCACGAGAATCGCGCTCAACAGCGCGCCGATCAGACCGAAGACGCCGGAGGAGTTGTCACGGTCGTTGCTGCGACCGCCGCCAAAATACATGAGCGAGTATCCCAGATACGTGATGATGGTCGCCAGTGCGGAGGCTATGGCGGAGGTGAGGATGTCGTGGTTGTACACGTGCATGAGCTCGTGGCCGAGGACGCCACGAATCTCGCGCTCGTTGAGTATGTTGAGGATGCCTTGCGTGCAGCATACGGCTGCATGGCGCTCGTTGCGGCCCGTTGCGAATGCGTTGGGGCTCATGGTCGGGGCGACGTAGATGCGAGGCATCGGCTTGCCGGCCTTGGCGCTGAGTTCGCGCACGATGCGGTACAGTGCGGGAGCTTCCTGCTCGGTGACCGCGCGGGCGCCCATCGAGGCGATGGCGAGTTTGTCGGAGAACCAGTACGTGCTGAACGTGGAGACCAGACCGATGACGATATATACGCCCAGCGTGCCGCGGCCACCGCCGGTGGCCCACCAGATCAACATGATGATGGCCCACATCAACGCAAAGAGCAGCGTCGTTTTCAGGCCGTTGAAGTGGCCGCGCACATGCAATTTACCGTCCATAGCCCACACACTAAATTCACTGTCTGACAGTTGGCTGGATATGCGCCTTGAGCACAATGAAATGATTCCGGAGGCACGGGATGATACAAGTACGGGCAAAAACAAGCCGCCGCCCGCAATGTCACGCGGGCGGCGGCTTGATCGATGTATACGAGTCGCGCTACAGGTCGCTCAGGCGTGAGCAAGCTCACGCATCTGATCCGGCTCGACGACCTTCTTGTGCTCGCGGCCTTCCTTCGCGCCCTCGGAGCGTTCGAAGGCGTCGACCTTCTTCCAACCGGCGAAGTCAATCGGCTTGACACCGCGCTCGGCGAGCAGGCGGTCGATGGACTCGGGGTCGCGGTCGACGGCCACACGGCCGCCTTCGGCCGCTTTGGCGAGGTCTTCCAGCATGTTGGTGACGATCATCAACGCGTCGGACTTGGTGGAGCCGATCAGGCCGACCGGCCCGCGCTTGGCCCACCCGGTGGCATACAGGCGTTCACGCACGTCACCGCCGGCGGCCTCGGTGGTGATGCGGCCATCGCCGTTCGCGTTGGCCAGGTGGGCGCCCTTCTCGTCATAGGTGATGCCGGGCGCTTCGGCGGGCTTGTAGCCGATTGCGTGGTACACGGCCTCGACCGGGTAGTCTTCAAATTCGCCGGTGCGGTGCATCTTGCCGTCGGCGCCGGTCTCGGTCTTCTCCACGCGGATGCCCGCGACCTTGCCGTCCTTGCCGAGGATCTCGGTGGGAGCGGAGTTGAAGTGCACGTAATACTTGCGATCTGCGGGGTTGCCCTCGTAATCGACGTCGCCGTCGTCTTCCATGTCTTCGGCCATCTCGCGGATGGTGAACAGCTCCTCGACCATCTGGCGCGTCAGCTTGTCCTTGCCGGCCTCTTCGATCGTGTCGTCATCCAGCTCGAAGTCGTCCTCGTTGATGATGAGCTGCACGCCGGGCAGCTTCTCCATCTCACGCAGTTCCTGCACGCTGAACTTGGCCTGGGCGACGCCACGGCGGATGAACAGATGCAGCACCTTGGCCTTGTTTCCCTGGATGCCTTCGTAGACGTTGTCGGGGATGTCGGTCTTGGCCTTGAGGTCGTCGGCGTTGCGCATGAGCTCGCGCGCGACGTCCATCGCCACGTTGCCGCCACCGATCACGGCGACGTTCTCGGCCGAAAGTGGCCATTCGCGCGCACCCGTGGGGTATCCGTCATACCATTCGACGAACTTGGCGGCGCCGTACACGCCGTCGAGGTCGGCGCCCGGCAGGTTCAGCGGTTTGTCCTTGACGGCGCCGGTGGCGAATAGCACGGCGTCGTAACGCGCCAGCAGGTCGTCCAGGGTCACGTCCTTGCCGAATTCCACGTCGCAGTAGAGGTGGATGTCGGGGTTGTCGAGCGTCTTCTCCAGCGCGGATGCGATGAATTTGATGCTCGGATGGTCGGGGGCCACACCGTAACGGACCAGGCCGAACGGGACCGGCAGCTTCTCGAACAGGTCGATGCGGGCCTTGGTGCCCAGACCCAGCTCCTCGCCGAGCTTCTTCAGCTGGCGTAGGAAGATGTCGGAGGAGTAGACGCCGGCGGGACCGGCGCCGATCACGGCGATACGAAGTTCATTGTTCTCAGATTCAGTCACGCGTTATAGGTTATCGCAAGCCACCGAATCACGGAAGGGGGCAACGGCGGGATTTCCCGGCATTGCCCCCATTGTTGTCGAATGTCACATTCGTTCTCCACCAAGGCCCCGGCGCCGGGCGCGGCCGGTCGATCACGACCGGCCCAGCTGCGCCCGTCGACCACGGCCCGTCAGTCACGGTCAAGCAGCGCGGTGAGCGCCCAGAGGATGCTTACCACGTCGATGGCTTCCTGCAGAAAAGCGCCGACCACGACGGGAATCAAGTTGAACGCCGCCGCAACCATGCCGATCAGGGCCAGCGCGAGACCGGCCAGCACGGCTTGCAGCATCACACGCTTGGTGCGGCGGGCGATGGCGATGGCCCGTGGAACGGCGGCGATGTCGTCGTTCAGGATCACCACCTGCGCGGACTCCGAGGCCGCAGTCGACGTGCCGTCCGTCATGGCCATGCCGATATCGGCGGCGGCCAACACGGGCGCGTCGTTCACGCCGTCGCCGACCATCATCGTCACGCCGCGCGATGGCGTCACGGTCGCGGTCGTGACAGCGGTGACCTTATCTTCGGGGAACAATTCCGCATGCACGTCGTCGATGCCGACCTCACTGGCGATGATGGCGGCGGAGGATCGTTTGTCTCCCGTCAGCATGGACAGCTTGGCGACGCCGAGACCGCGCAGGCTCGCGAGCGCCGACTTGGCGTTCGCGCGCGGCACGTCACGCAGGACGATCCGGGCGATGAGATGACCGTCGACCGACACGTACGAGGCCATTTCATCCGGCGCGAGCATGCCGAAACGGGTACGGATCTCGTCCGCAAGCCGCCCCTCACCTTGTTTTCCGGACCGCCGGTCTCCATCAGTCGTGGCCCGGCCCGGGACGATCCGCTCAACCGGCAGGAACCCATCTTCGCTTGAGGCCGCGAAAGACAGTCTGCCTACGCGCACCTTATGCCCATTCACTTCGCCGGAGATGCCTTTCCCGGCGTCTTCATCAATGTGCTTGACGACCGGATAATCGCGCCCGTGACCAGGCCAGTCCGCATCGGGCTGCGGGCATAGCCGCTGCCCCTCCTCGAACCGCCGATGCAGCCGGGACAGAGCTTCCGTGCCGGCCTTCGCGATGCCTTTGGCGAGGATGTGCACGGAATAGGTCTCGACCACGCCCGCCATCATCAGTACGTGGTCCTCATTGAGGTGAGTGCCGGCGCCGGGCAGCATCTCGACGCGGGTCACCTGCGGCTGCTTCACGGTCAACGTGCCGGTCTTGTCGAAGAACACGTGCGTGACGCGGCCGAGGTTCTCCAGCACGTCCTGTGTCTTGATCAGGATTCCCGACTTGGCTAGTCGGCCGGTTCCCGCCACATACGCGACGGGGGCGGCGATCAGCAACGGGCAAGGAGTCGCCAGCACCAGCACCTGAGCGAAGCGCGTCGGCACACCGGACACCAACCATGCCACGGCCGCGATCGCCAGTGCGAGCACCGTGAACGGCACTGCCAGCACATCGGCGGTCTTCACCACCGCCGGGCGGGAATCCCGCGCGGCCGCGACGAGCGCGAGAATGCGCTGGTATTGCGAGTCGCTGGCGGCTTCGGTGGCACGCATGGTCAGCGTGGTCGAGCCGTTCACCGCGCCGGACATGACGCGGGCGCCCGCGAACACTCCACGCGGCACCGGCTCACCGTTGATGTTGCTCAGGTCGAGCGTGGCGGATCCGGACAACAGCTCGCCATCTACCGGCACGGTTTCACCGGGCAGCACAATCAGCACATCGCCGGGGGTGACGGATTCCACCGCAACGGTGTCATAGTGGGAAGTCGCAGCGTCGGACGACCCGCTGGCGGCGGAAGACGGCAGAGCGGCGACCTTGCGGAAGCCGTCGCCCCGGTCGTCGGAGCTGCCGTCGCTGCCGTCACCGGTGTTGACACCAGCGACGCCCACGCCGGCCCGTCGCACGACGTGCGCGGTCTGGGGCGCGGCCGTCATCAGCGCGGTCAGGCTGCTTTCGGCCTTGGATTGGGCGTATTCCTCGATGGCTTCGCCGGACGAGATCATCAGCACCACGGCCCAGCTCGCCCAGTATTCCTGCACGGCGACCGTGGCGGCGATCGCCACGACAGCCAGCAGATCCACACCGACCCGGCCATGCCGCAAATCGTCGATCATGCCGCGCACGGTGTCGATGATCGTGTACGCCACCACGATGATGACAATCCACTGGCCCACGCCGGGATTGCCCAGTACAGGAATATCCGCCGATCCCCACGGGCGCCATGACGGGCACACGGCAAGCGGAATGACCGTGAGCACGGCAATCGGCAACAGCGGCACTTGAACACACAGATGACTGCAAAGATAGATGAACTTACGCATCGTATCTCCTTACGCTCGTATACGGACCATCCGTCATCCCAGCAACAAGCGCGGAATCACGAACGGCATGCGACCCACGCCTTGTTAACCCATCGGCAGCACTGCCTAAAACGGCGAGGGCAGGCGATACACGGCGTAAAAAGATTATTCGATATTCAATTGTTCGTTCGATTATGTTGCGCGGCGGCACATGCCATCCGCGGCTTCTACCAACTCTAGCAACAACTGCGAAAGGACACGCCAACGGCCCGCGGGAACATGGCCGCAGACACAAGTGGAGGGACCGGCGCAAGCGCACCGGCCCCTCCATCATCGAGCCATGTCAACTGCCGGGCAATGTCAGCCGTCAGGCAGCGTCAGCGGCTTCGGGAGCGGAACTTACCACAGGCCGAACGGATCGGAGAACCCGCCGTTGCCGTAGTCGTTGTTGCCGTACCCGTTCTGGCCGTTGCCGTTGTTGCCGTTGCCATTGCCGTTACCGTTCTGGCCGTTGCCATTCTGGTTGTTCTGGTTGTTCTGGTTGTTCTGGTTGTTCTGGTTGTTCTGGTTGTTCTGGTTGTTCTGGTTGTTGTTCGAGTTCGAGTTGCCGGAGCCGTTCACCGCGGACTCCTCCTTGTCGAGCGTCACCTCGACGTCCATGGTCTTGCCGCCGCGCACGATGGTCAACGTCACCTTGTCGTTAAGCGCCGACGCACGTACATAGCCGAGCAGCGAATACGTGCTGCTCACCGCGTTGCCGTCGTACGCCACGATGACGTCGCCCACCTTCAGGCCGGCCTTGTCGGCGGGGCTGCCGGACACCACGGCGGAGCCGGAGGTTCCCGCGGTGACCTTGGCGCCGGCGCGGGTCACGCCGTCCGCCTCGACCGTGCCGGTGGTGATTGTCACGCCGAGGGCCACGTGCTTGACCTTGCCGTCCTTGATGATCTCGTTAGCCACGCGCTTGACGAGGTTCGACGGAATCGCGAAACCGATGCCGATGGAGCCGGCGGAATCACTGGAGGTCGCGGTGGAGGCGATCGACGAGTTGATGCCAATCACCTGGCCGGCGGCGTTGAACGTCGGGCCGCCCGAGTTGCCGGGGTTGATGGCCGCGTCGATCTGCACCGCGTTGGTGACGATGTCGGAGCCGGAGTCATCGGTCACGGTGACCGGGCGGTTCAGCGCGGACACGATGCCGGTGGTGGCGGTGTCGTCATAGCCCAGCGGGTTGCCGATGGCCATGACGTCCTCGCCGACGGCGAGCTTGTCGGAGTCGGCGAATTCCACAGCCTTCAGGTCGCTCGGCGGGTTGTCGAGCTTGATGACCGCCAGGTCGGTGGTGGTGTCGGTGCCGACCACCTGAGCGGTGTACATCTGCCCGTTGGACAGCGTCACCTGAATCTGCTGGGCGCCGGAGATCACGTGGTTGTTGGTGACGATGTAGCCCTTGGCGCTCACGATCGCGCCCGATCCCTTGGCGGTGCCGTTGCTCAGCGCCGCCTGAATCGACACGACGGAGCCGGAGACCTCGCTCGCCACGGTCTTCCAGTCGGCGGCCTCGCCCGTCTTGGCGGTGGCGCTGCCGGTACCGGACTTGTTCGACTGGACGTTGGTCAGCGATGTCGTCGTCGGCGTGCTCACCCAACCATAGGTGAGCGCGAAGTATCCAACGCCGAGGCACAGCGCCGCGGCCACCAGGGCGGCCACCACTGCGGTCACGATGTGGCTGGCCGCGGAGCTTCCGCCGCGAGACGCGTTGCCGCCGTCTTCCGGCTGAGCCATGCCCTGATCCTGGCCGCCGTTCGGGCCTTGCGGGCCGAACGGGAAACCGTAGGGCGTGTTGCCGTTCTGGCGATTCTGCTGTGAGGCGTCGTTCGTCGGGCGCGTCATGAACGGGTTGCCGTTGAAGAACGGGTTGCCGCCGTTGCCCGTGTTCTGATTCTGCTGCTGGGTCGGCTGCGGCTGCTGGGGCTCCGGCTGAGTCGGAGTCGGGCCGTAGGCGCCGTATTCCGGTGCCGGGCGGTACAGCGGCTGCGTCGGCTGCGGCTGCAGCGGCTGAGTCGGTTCGGAAGCCTGGGCCTGCTCTGAGGTCGGCGCGACAGGCGCCAACGGCTGGGTCGGACGGGTATCCTGCGCTTCGGGCTGTGGCTGCTGCGCGTCGTCGTTCTGCGCGGGCGCTTCCTGCGGCGCGCCCAGCGGCTCCTGGGCGAATTGCTGATCCTGCGCATCCGAGGTCGTCGGAGCGTGCTGCTGCAGGTTGTCGTTCTGCGGCTGCTCAGGCTGGGGGGCGGCTTTCGGGGGGGGGGCGTTTTGCTGCAGCCGGGGGGGCCCGCCGTTTCGCGGCGGGCCAGTATCCATTGTTGTTGTCAGCCATGTTGTCTCCTTCAGTATTCGTAAGTATCAGCAGGCGGGTTGGGTCTCGTATCTGTGAGCCAGCGCGCCGCCAAGCTCTACGTAAGAGTAAAGATACCTGCTCTGGATGTTTCCTGAACGTTGATTGGAAGGAGAGAATGAATTACCTACCGTTATCATGAAGCAGGCCGTCGGCCTTGTTTCGTGCGACATTTCCGACCGGTCAGCAGCAAAACGATTCTTTTGAAACCCGCGGATATCCCGTCCGAAAAGCGGACGCATCAGCCGGACAGCTTGAGACAACGATACGCCACGAACCGCCGGGAAAGCCAGAAACAGACTTTCCGAGTGCCGTCCCCGCCTTCCCGGCCATCGCCTAGAGTAATCGTATGACGAGTTTTCTGGAGCACCCGCGCGGCGCGGCCGATGGCAGGCCCGGCGACCGCAGCGCATTCTTTTTCGAAACCCTTACGCAACTGCCCGATTCAGCTGACGGCAAAGGCCGTGGCGGACGCCGTTACGGCCGCACCGGCATCATCCACACGCCGCACGGCGACATCCGCACGCCGGCCTTCGTGCCGGTCGCCACGCAGGCGGCAATGAAGGCCGTCCTGCCGGAGACCATGCGCGAGCTGGGGGCGCAATGTCTGCTGTCCAACGCGTTTCATCTGTTCGAGCGCCCTGGCCAGGATGTGCTCGACGCGGCCGGCGGACTCGCGCGATTCATGAACTGGGACGGGCCGACGTTCACCGATTCCGGCGGATTCCAGGTGCTGTCGCTGGGAGCCGGATTCAAGAAGACGCTGGCGATGGACGTGACCGGCATGAAATCGGACGACGTGATCGCGGCGGGCAAGGAACGACTGGCGTTCGTCGACGAGGATGGGGTGACATTCAAATCGCCGCTCAACGGCGACCGTCATCGTTTCTCCGCGGAAATCTCGATGGGCATCCAGCATAAAATCGGCGCGGACATCATGTTCGCGTTCGACGAATTGACGACGCTGATGAACACGCGCTCGTATCAGGAAGCCTCGGTGGAACGCACCTACCGTTGGGCGCAGCGTTGCGTGGCCGAGCACCAGCGGCTGACCGAGGAGCGACTGGGCAAACCGTACCAGGCACTGTACGGCGTGGTGCAGGGCGCGAACTATGAGGACCTGCGCAGGCATGCGGCCGAGCAGATCGCCTCGCTGGACTTCGACGGTGTGGGCATCGGCGGCGCGATCGAGAAGCGTATCATCGCAGACACGTGCGCGTGGATCTGCGACGCGATGCCGGAAAGCCGGCCACGGCACGTGCTGGGCATCGCCTCGGTCGACGACATCTTCGCATGTGTGGAGAATGGCGGCGACACGTTCGATTGCGTTGCACCCGCAAGGTGCGCGCGCAACGGGGCGATTTTCACGCGCGACGGGCGCTACAACGTCAAGCGTACCCAGCACAAGTTCGATTTCGGCCCGCTTGAGGAGGGGTGCGACTGCTACACGTGCCAGCATTACACGCGCGCATATGTGGACCACTTGCTGCGCGCCCGCGAATTCAATGGGTTCACGCTGGCGACGATCCACAACGAACGTTTCTTCGTAAAGCTGCTGGACGATATTCGTGCCTCGATTGACGGCGGTTACTTCGACGAATTCCGCGACGAGTCGCTTGCCCGCTTCTATGCGAACGGGCCGCGCGGGTGAGGTGAGGGAGCGCTGCGACGGGTGCTTGCGGCGGGCGTCACCGCAGCACCCGCCGCGACAATCATTACGGCGCCCCACCGCGACACGCCGAATTGCATTATCCGCGTATCGCTGGTAAGTTATCTCTTTGTCTGCGAGTGTGGCGGAATGGTAGACGCGCTGTCTTCAGGTGGCAGTGAGTGTATGCTCGTGGGGGTTCAACTCCCCCCACTCGCACGTATGGAGAAACCCCGGAAAACGTTGGAACGCCAACGCTCCGGGGTTTTCTCGTATATGCCGGGTTCTTGGGTTTTAGGAACTAGACGTGGTGTTTTAGACTTTGGTTTCTGGTCGGTTTGGTCCCGTTTGACGTGGGTGTGGGATTCGTCCCGGTCGGCCCCGGTGCCGTATCCGGGTCCTCCGTCGTCGCCGTTGTCGTCGCGCGAAACCAACTGATTCCGAGATCAATCGGATCACGTGATAACCGGCCATTACTACAAAGAGTTCGCCCCCCCCCACTCGCTCCCGTAAATTACGGGTTGAAATTGTCGTTCTGGGCAATTCCCCGTGCAAAAATGTCGCTTTCGGGCCCGAAAACGGCGATTTCGCACGGGGAATCACGGATCTCGGCTATTTCAACCCGTAAGTTGCATCATATGAGCGCCTTGATCAGCCAACCGTGGCGGCCGTCGTCGTAGAGTTCGTCGGTGAGTTGATATCCACGCCGCTCGTAGAACTTGTAGTGGTCGTTCTCCGAATGTACCGCGGCGATGGTTCCTCCACTGTGCGCAATACGGCGTTCGGCGTCGGCCAGCAGTTGGGAGCCGATACCGCGGCCTTGCGCGTCGGACAGCACGGCGAGACGCGCGATCACGTACCTTCCCGGCTGATCGGAATGGTCGGGATCCGCATAGAATCGGCATGTCGCCACGGTCCGATTCCCGTCGAACGCCAGCAGATGAACGGCCACGGCATCCCACTCGTCGAATTCAGGCCGCCAGTCACGCTCGCGGATGAACACCTGCTCGCGTATCGCACGAGCCGTTTCAGGCAGATGGTCGTAGGCTTCGATTTTACCGGTCATGGGCGCCAGTGTAGCGCGTGTCATACGTCGTGCCGCGCCCGGCATCGCGTGGACGCCTACCGTCACAGCCGGCCGGCCCACTCCCGGAGCAGACGAATCACCGCTTCGGGCTGGTCGATGTGCGCGTTGTGGCCGGCATCATCCAGCGTGACGAACGTGGCGTCGGGATAATGCGACAACAGGGCCCGTTGATCTTCAAAACCAACGATCTGATCCCGTCGTCCGGTGACGAACAGGGTCGGCCCGGCATAAGTGCCGAATACGCGCTCCGGGTCGTCATTCAGCCAATAACGGGCGTCCAATCTGGCGCAGGCGTCACGGTCGCACAGACGGATGCCCGGCAAAATATATGACTGATAGCGGCGCCACGCGGCGAATGACTGGTTGACGCCCATGGTTACGAAATCGAACGTCTGATCCTGAGGCAGCGCGTGTATCAGCGTCGGATTCGGCTCGGTGATCACATGCTCGGCGACATGACGACGAGTGCGCCGCGGATCCACCACCGGGGCGATCAATGCCAGCCCGCGAACCCGCGATGGCTCGCGAGCCACCATCTCACGGGCGAGTGCACCGCCCATCGAATTGCCGACCAGCGCGAACGGCTCCCCCGCGCCGACCAGATCGTCGATGGCGGACTGCAGCCAGTCGGCCATCTCCGGCAGACCGCACGCGCGTGCCGGCAGTGCCGGAGTGCGGCCGAACCCCGGCAAATCCAGATATATGCGCTTCAGCGACCGCGACGCGGCAGCGCCCGACTCCGGGCACAAGAATGCCTCATCCAGCAGCATCAGCGAACGGTGGTCCACGCCCATGCCATGCACGAACACCACGGGCAACCCGTCACCCTCGGTCACTGCATATGCCTGCGGTTGAGTCATCACACGGTCCTTTCCACCGGTATCATCCGTCGCGCTTCGCGGCGCAACGCTTTACGATACCGTCGCCGTGCGATGTTTCGCCGAACGCCGGTGCCGGCACACAAGCCGCCGCCGCCGGCACAGTTCAGCCGCGGCGGGCGAGTTGCACGGCGGTGCCGGACGCGGTGACCATCAGCATGCCGTTGTCGGCGCCAAGCACCTCGTAGTCGATGTCCACACCGACCACGGCGTGCGCACCCATTGCCTCGGCCCGCTGCTGCATCTCAAGAATCGCCTCGTTGCGCGCCTTCATCAGCTCCTCTTCATAGCCCTGGCTGCGTCCGCCGAACATGTTGCGCAGGCCGGCGCCGATATCCTTGAACATGTTGACGCCGGAAATCACTTCACCGAACACGATGCCCTGATAGCTATTGATGACGTAACCGTCGACCGACGGCGTGGTGGTGACGAGAATCATGATATGACCGCCTTTGGTTTGACTGCGATTGACATCTTCAGTCTAGCGTCGAGCAGGTGAATCGTCCCGTCCTGTAGGTGGGCAGGACGGGAATTGATATAGGGATGATTTTTCGAGGACCGGCGCAAACTGGCCGGCGGGAGCGGTACCGTCGCGTCCTGGCGCACCGAGTTCGGCGAGCCCATCAAGCACTGCGATGGAGGCCGGATCGTCGGAGCCATCATCAACGACGATGACGCAATCGGGACGAATCGTCTGGGCGAGCGCAGATTCGACTGCTTCACGGATGAGCGCTCCCTGATTGCAGCTGGTGATCACCACCGTGACGGCAGAGGGCGCGGCGGGCTTCAATGCTGCTTCCATAATCGCAATTCTTACAAGCGAGGCGAGAGTAGAGTGGAAGTGCGAGATATCCAGCGACAGACAGGATCAGTCATGATCAGCGCAGACACCATCACATCGAGAACGTTCACTACGGTGCGGTTCAAGGAAGGGTATAGCACCAGAGAGGTCGACGACTTCCTTGACGAAATCGTCGACCGCATGGCGACCGGCGACCACTCGCTCGCAAGGCGCATCAAGGAGAAGACCTTCAGCAATGTGCGTTTCAGAGGGGGATACGACATCGACGAAGTCGACGATTTTCTCGATGAGGTGGCCAGAGGACTGGAAGGTGACGCGGGCGCGAGCACGGGCGCGAGCACAGCCAGCGCAGCCGCAGCGATTCCGGATCCGCATGAGACCGTCGCACCGGAGCCGGGCACGAGCTACACGAGCGATGCGAATCTTGCGGCCCCTTCGTCCGACAGCGACGCGGCGCAGCTGCCATGGTGACGGTTGTGCTGGCGTCTCGCTGAAGGATCGCGGGCAGCCGACCTCCAACCGCGGCGCCGCGGTCATACCTGCTGTTGGTGGTATTTGCCGAGCGGTTTGTGTCAAACTTTCAGTAGCTGAAACTTCCGACAGCAATTGCAATCACTTCACATGCCGCTCATGACACCCGTCCGCACAATCGCATTATCAAACGCCGCCGTTGCATCCTGGGTAACCATGGACTCTCATGCCAAGATCATCAACGTTGTGGGTGCGGCGATCGTACGCGATGGAGCGGTGTTATGCGCGCAACGCGGACCGGGAAAATCTCTCGCCGGATATTGGGAATTCCCCGGCGGGAAAATAGAGCCTTACGAGACGGCTCGTCAGGCATTGCATCGGGAGATCGAAGAAGAACTGCTCTGTGAGATCGAGGTCGCCGATGAGGTTTGCACCAGCGAGTACGCCTACGACTTCGGCACGGTCCGACTCATCACATTCATTTGTCACCTAATCGACGGCATGCCACGGCTGACCGAGCACACGGACATCCGTTGGCTGGATCCTTCCGCAATGCCACAGCTGAATTGGGCTCCGGTCGACCGTACGGCCGTCGGCATCATCGCAGGCATGCGCTTCCTCACCCAGACAACGTCGGGCACCTCCGAGGAACCGAGCCGGCCATGAATACGCGAGAATCACTCAACCCGCAGTCAGACCTCAAAACCGATGCCACGCATTCCGTGCTGGAAAGCGTCATCTCCGGACTGATCGAACCCCGGCAGGACGCCCCCGAAATCTATAAGCCAACGCTGATTTCGAACCGCCCAGGCGACCTCACCATGCATGATGAAATCAGCGATGCGCTCACGAACAGCGATTCCTTCGACATCTCCACCGCCTTCGTCTCTCCTGATGCCATACTCAGTTTGTTCGAGGACTTCCGCAGTCATCATGCCAATGCGCCCGAGCAGGTCAGCAGACTGATCACGTCGACGAAGAATCATTTCAACGGCCCACGCGCTTTCTGGGAACTGCTTCACCTACAGCGGACGGCAGGCGTGGACGTCCGCGTGTGGGCAGGCTCCGACTCTTCAGTATCAGTCGCTCAAGGGCAGCCGTTCCATCCCAAAGGATACGTATTCTCGCGCCGCATGCGCAACGGCACCCCGTACTACGACCTGTTCGTCGGCAGTTCGAATCTTACCGGCGCCGCATTGAACACTCAACGCGAATGGAATCTCAAGGTCTCATCCCTCGCCAATGGCGAACTGGTCGCGCAGGTGCGAGATGAAATCGACTCACAGATCGCCGATTCCAAGCCACTCACCGAGGAATGGATCAAACAGTATGAGGAGGATTTCAAGAAGTACGCGCCGCCACGGCGCGACATTCTGAAGTCCCTCGAAGGCCGTGAGATCCAGCCGAACGCCATGCAGAAAGAAGCCCTCGCGAGCCTGAAGAAACTACGCGAGCAAGGGGAGCATCGCGCGATCATCGTGTCGGCCACGGGAACAGGCAAAACCTATCTTTCCGCGTTCGACGTGCGTGAGTACCGGCCCCGGCGCATGCTGTACATCGCCCAGCAGCAAATGATCCTCAAAGCGGCGATGAAATCCTACCAAAAGGTGCTCGGTTGTCCGCAATCCGAACTGGGACTGTATACCGGCACCAGCAAACAACAGGATCGGCGCTACGTGTTCGCCACGGTGCAGACCATGCGCCAGCCGGAGGCACTGGCGCAATTCGCCTCTGACGAGTTCGACTACGTTCTTGTCGACGAAGTTCATCATGCGGGCGCCGAAGGGTATCAGCGCGTCATCGACCATTTCAGGGATGCCGACTTCATGCTGGGCATGACCGCCACACCGGAACGCACCGATGGCATCAACATCTTCGAGTTGTTCGGCCACAACATCGCCTATGAGATCCGACTGCAGAAGGCTCTGGACGAAAACATGCTCTGCCCGTTCCATTATTACGGCATCGCAGAATATCTCGGTTCCGACGAGGACCCGGACCAGGACATGCACTGCCTCGATGTTTCACAGGGGCTCGACGCGAAGGAGTCGAAACAGCTCAAATACGAGATCGGGCAGCTCGCCACCGAGCAGCGCGTGCGCTATATCATCGACAAGCTGCAGGAATACGGGCAATTCGGGATCCCCGTCACCGGGCTGGTGTTCTGCAGCAGGCAGGAGGAGGCGCACGAGCTGTCCCGCTTGTTCAACGAGCATTGGAACCAGCAAGCGGAACGCCCCTATCGCACGGCAGCGGTGACCAGCAAAGACGTCAACGGCAAGCCGTTATCGCAGGAAAAACGCGACGAATACGTCCGGCGGCTCACCGACGGCGAACTCGACTACCTGTTCACCGTCGACATGTTCAACGAAGGCGTCGATATCCCCGCCGTCAACCAGATCGTGATGCTGCGCAGCACAGAGTCCAGCATCATATTCACCCAGCAGCTTGGCCGCGGACTGCGCAAGTTCCCGTACAAGGACAGCGTCGTGGTCATCGATTTCATCGGCAACTACAACAACAACTACCTGATCCCCGTGGCCCTGTACGGCAACACCGGTGACCGCGACCGCGCGCGCAAGAACCTGCAGCGCAAATCGATCGGGTTGTCCTCCATAAGCTTCGACCCGATCGCCAAGGAACGCGTGCTGAAATCACTGGACACCGCCGACTGGTCCGAAATGAAGAAGCTATCGGAACAATACCGGCAGGTGCGATACGAGCTCGGCCGCATTCCGATGCTCATGGATATCTACGCCTACGATCCTTCCTTGCCGTATACATTGGCCACGAAGCGCAGCAACTACCTCGATTTCGTGCGATCGCGCGAGAAGAGCCTCGGCGGCGGCAAGAACCACGAGACAACATTTGAGGATCAGCTGGACCCGGTAACCGACACCGAAGACGCGGCCCTCAAGATGGCCACGGAATTGCTGCTGCCCGGGCTGCGCCCTCATGAGTTGGCCATCCTCGAACGGCTGTATCGGCTTGCCGAAGAGCGCCTGGATGACGAGACTCCTGTCAGCTGGAACGCATCCGCGCCAATCAGTCGAGATGCGCTGCTTGATGCGATCCGTGCGGACTTCCCACAGGCTGATCTCTCGGATGCGCAGTTCGACTCCGCTATCAGCGTGCTTGACTACTCATACTTCACCGGACCGAATCGCAAACGTTTCGGGAACCTGCCACTGGTGGAGACGCTGGCCGACGATGATCAGGGCGAACCGGCCTATCGTTTAAGCTCCGGCTTCGTCAACATGCTCGCCGAAAATCGCACGTTCCGCATCTTTCTCGCAGACACGCTGCGCCCCGGTCTGGCCAATTGCCGAGACCTGTTCCAGGAGGCGCAGAGCCGGCGACGCGCTTTCGACCATGCGTTCCTGTATGAGCGCAAATACTCCATGGCCGACGTCATGCGGCTGTGCGGATGGAAGAAGGAGAACACGCCTCAGAACGTAGGCGGGTACCTGCTCGACAAAGACACCAACACCATGCCCATCTTCGTGAAGTACGCGGCCAGCCAATACGAAGACGAGTTCCTGAACGCACAGGAGATGAAGTACTTCAGCAAGAACGGGCGCACCCCGCAATCTCCCGAATTCCAGTGGGCGCTGAGCGGTGTGGGACCGGACTGGGGCCGTACGCATTTCGTTCCGCTGTTCGTCATGCGCAAGGCGGAAGAGGCCGACGGCAAATACTATTACGTCGGGCACGTCGCCGCGTTTGACAATCCGACGCTCACCACCAAGCCGAACGCGGCCGGAGACGGTACGGTGAAGGTCACGCTCTCCACACTGAGACTTGCGCGGCCGCTGGATCCTGAGCTGTACCGGCACCTTGTCGGGTGAGAGATTGCGCAGATGAGCGCTGTCAGAAGGCTATCTGCGTTTCGAGGGGGCGATTCGGTTTGATCCGAACATCTATCTGCGTTTCGAGGGGTTGGTGGCCAAGTATAAGCGCCCCCAAAACCGCATGATTCCAATGGCGATTGGCGCTCAATACCCCGGGCATCGCGTTTTGGCAACCCCTCGAAACGTAGATAGACGTTTGGCGAACACGAAATCAACCCCCTGAAACGCAGATGGCTGCCCCTTCCCGCGAAAAGTCTGCCCGTTCGTATGAGGTTTGGCGGCGATTCGTGGCAACCGCGCCTTCACAATGTGCGATATACCTGATTCGCCTTCGAGGGAGCCGACGATGAGAGAATCTACGCTCATCGCCAAGAGCAGCATCCGACGCGCGTCGCCACAGCTGCGCCTGCGCACAGGATTGGCGTGGGGCATCGCAGTGGCAGTGGACGCTTGGCTAGTATGGCTCAAATGGTGGTGCCTGCCGAACACCATCCGCGAAATCATCAGAATGTTCCCCGAAACCGCATTTCTGCATGATCCGGCGATGCTGTGGCAATTCGTCGCTGCATCATGCCTGCAAGTCGTCGTTATCGCATCGTTGTATCTCGCCGTCGCAAGAATCCCGGCGCGCTGGGTGCCATGGCTGCGTATCGCGACGCTCGCCTCGTTCGCGGCGATCTGCATCGGTTCCAACGCCCTGGTGATCGCCCACGGCTTCAGCACTCCGGGATTCGTGTATTCTCTGGGATTGGCTGCGGCGGCCAGTCTCATCGCGACCGTTGCGCTAGTCCATGGCCAATGGCGGCGATGGCTGGCGCGGAGGAAAAGGCGCGCAACGGCTCTCTGAACGGCTATTCGCCATCCACCGCAGGCAACCAGTCGCCGTAGCCTTCCGCCTCCATGCGCGAGCGCGGCACGAAGCGCAGCGCGGCGGAGTTCATGCAGTACCGCAAACCGCCCCGATTGGCTGGCCCATCGTCAAACACGTGCCCGAGGTGGATCTGCGTGTCGGCCGTCCGCACCTCGATGCGGTCGCGCCCCGGGATGCGATGATCCGCGTGCTCGGTCAACAGCTCGTCCGCGATCGGCTTGGAGAACGCCGGCCAACCGCAGCCGGAATCGAATTTGTCGCGCGATGAGAACAACGGCTCGCCGCTGACCACATCCACGTAGATGCCCGGCTCGAACTCCTCGTCGTAGGCGTTGACGAACGGCCGCTCGGTGGCCGCGCACTGCGTGACCGCGAACTGTTCGAGCGTCAGGTCCCAGATCTTTTCCACATACTTCTGCCGCCGTTTCACGTTCGCGATGGCGGCCAGCGGAATATGGCAGAAGCCTCCCGGATTGGCGATCAGATAATCCTGATGGTGCGCCTCGGCCGGGTAGAAGTTGCGCAGCGGCTCGACCAAGACCGCCGGGCGGGCGGGCTGCCGATCGACCAGCTGCTCCAGCGCGGCGATATACACGGATTGCTGCGTCGCGTCCGTGAAGAACATGCCGGTGCGGTACTGCCGCCCACTGTCCTCGCCCTGACGGTCCACCGAGAACGGGTCAATGACCTCCAGGAACAGCAGTGTGAGCGTGCGCAGCGTCACCTGCGCTGGGTCGAACACAACTTTCACGGTCTCCGCGGCGTCGGTGACGCCCGCACACACCTGCTCATAGGAGGGTGATTCGACCTTCGACTGCGCGTAACCGACCGTGGTGTCGGTGACACCGTCGACGTTCTGGAAGTAGCGTTCCAGCCCCCAAAAGCATCCGCCCGCGAAATAGGCCGTCTGCATGGACGGGCCGTCCGCCGCGGCCGGGTTGCGCCGGGAGTTGTTTGTTGTATCGTGATTGTTCTGCTCGCTCATGCGTCTCACCATACCTGATTTTTCTTTGCGTTGCGTTCACTCACAGCACCGTCGATTGGCGGCGCTTCGCTCGGCTGTAGGCCAGCCGCCGATGTCACCGCTCAGATGCGCGTGCTGCGCTTTACGACTTTGGTCGCGTATAGGGAAAGGATCACGGCGATCAGAAGCGAAAACCACGCCTCCCAGCCGGATGCGGTCGCCCGCGCGGCGAGCAGACCGATAAGCGTGGTCACCACGGAAAGCCACATCAGTGCCATGAACGGCCGGGATTTGGACGTGTCCGCTCCGGCCCGGCGGCCGAGCCATCCGCCGATCAGATACAGCACGCAATTGCCCGCGAACACCAGGCCGAGCGTGAACCATGCCACGCGCAGGCCGATGCGCCACCCGCCGATCACTTGCACGGAAGCCGCGGGATCAAGGCTGGACAGTGACGCGAGCGCACTGATCGCCATCAGCAGCTGGACGACCGCGTAGACCATGACGATCCGTCCTACGGTGGTCAGCGTGCTGTCTCCGCGTGTGAAACGGGAGGATTCGGTGGACTCGGAGGATGATTCGGCTGGGGTCTTCGCTGCCGGCTGATTCGAGACGTCATTCACGTTTCCATCATAACCTTCGCGGAGAACCGCGTCCGCGCCTCATGTGCCGCGGTTGCATCGCACCCGGATCATCCGCCGTCATCCTATTTTCTCGACGGTTCCACCCCACTGCTTCTGGAGCTTGTCAATGATGGTCTTGTAGCTGAATACCGACCATTTCTTGCCACTCAACAGCCGCCAGTCTCCCTTGGAGACGGTGCTGTTCGCTTGCTCGTCAAACATCTCGGTGATTTTGTATCGCAAAGGCGCGCGGTACGTGTCGGCAGCGAATTCGTTATCGAACGTGACGTAGGCGATGCGCGGCTTGAGGCATATCTCGACGTCCGTCACACCCGGATACCCTTGCGACGAGAGTTCCGACCAGCCGGACTCGCAGTAGATGCCAGCCTCCTCAACTGATTGTTGCATGTTCTGCGCACTCTGAGCAGGTGACTTGTCGGGCGATGACGGCTTGACGATGCCGTCCTTGAACAGGTTGGAGATCAGCAGCGCGGCTACGGTCAGCATGATTGCGAATACGACGGCGACGATGGCTCCGCCTGCGGTTCCACGCACGCTCACTCGGTTGCCGCGTCGGGAAGCCACGCGAGCCATGACGATCAGTATGATGGCGACGACGATCAGCGCCGCCGCGCCGATTGCCAGGCTGCGCACGGATACCGCTGTCAGCTTCGCGATTGCATGGGGTGCGACGGCCCGAACCAGTGCGAGGCCGCCCACGATGAGCGCGATTACGGCGACAACAGTGGCGAGGATCCGCGGAACGCGACCCGGACGCCCCTGCCCGGACTGATAACGTCGCCCCGAACCGGCCTTATACGATGACTCATGCATGGCAGCCCCCGTTCTATGCATTCGGATGCTCACCTATCACTATCCACACATCCCGCGACGCCTGGCCTGGCGGGCGAAACGTGGTTTTGCGTTCTTAAGTGCGCGCCAAAACGACGACCATGCGCACATAGGAACGCAAATCGCCCTGTTTACGTTCCTATGTGCGCGGACTTGTCGTCTCGGCGCGCACTTAAGAACGCAAACAGTCGGTGAAGCGCGTCGCACGCGAGAGAGACTGTATGTCGGCATGCGGGCCACGCGTGCTAGCGCACGAGGAACACCATGACAATGATCATCACGAAGCCGACGAAATCCGTGGGCGTGAACACCGCCCCGGCCCACAGCACGGCGGATATCGTCGCGGCGATCGGCTCGCTGGTACCCAGCATTGTGCCGCGCATCGAGCCGATACGCATCACGCCGGCCAGGAACAGCCAATATGCGCCGAACGTGCCTCCGACAACGGTGAACACCATCAGCAGCATGCCGAACCAATCCAGCTGCGGCGCGCTGGCCCACGGGCGGACGAACGGCGTCAGCACCAAACCGGATATGACGAACATGATGCCGTTGACAGCAAGATTGCCCCATCGCGCTACCAGCTTGGCCGGCAGAATCGACAGCGCCGCCGTACACGCCGCGTCGGCGAGGCCCCATAGCAATCCGACCAGTGGCAGCTTCAGCGTGGAAAGATCTCCTCCGGTGGCGATCAGCACTGTACCGGTAAACGCCAACGCCACGCCGATGCTCTCGCGCAGCCCCGGCCAGCGGCGCCCGCGTATGCACACATACGCCAGCACGAACAGCAGGTTCAACGTCTGCAATACGGTCGCGGTGCCGGAGTTCGTCCAGTCGATCGCGGACAGATACGAGACCTGCACGAACAGCACGCAGGTCAGCGCGGCGAGCAGCAGCATCGGGTAGGAGCGTCGGTCGCGCACCGCACCTGCCAATAGTTTCGGCGTACGCACACCGGCACAGGCCAGGAACAACGCGCCGGCCGCGAGCTCGCGCACGCAGGCGATCCACAGCGGGTCGGCGTGATAGTCGGCCATCAGCAATTTCGACACTGTGGCGTTGATGCCCCACAGCACACCGCCAAGCAGCACCAGCACGGCGCCCAGCAGCATGGCTTTCGGCGTACGCTCGAATGATGCAGTCTCGGGCGCCGACTCGGCGGCCGGCGTTTTCGACTGTTTCACGATATGTTTCACGGCATGTTTCACGACATCTTTCATTGCGGACTCATCCGGTCGGCATCTGTCACAAACCATCAGAACGTCGGCATCTCAGATGAGCCGAAGAAGCCCAGAATCCGCTCCAGATACGGCCCAAGAACGGCATTGGGCATGCTGAAAATCTCATGCAGCGAGTTCTCGATGCGTACCACACGCACATTCCCTCCATCGGAGTTGACCTCCTGCGCGAACCGGTTCTGCGGCTCGTTGAGCACCCACACGTCGCGCCCGGCCTGGAACAGCAGCACCGGCGTCTCGACATTGTCGCACGCCTCCGGCCGCTGCACGGCACGCGACAGTCGCAGCGCCTGCCGCACCCACGCGAATGTCGCCGCGTACGTCCGCTGATGCGGGTCGTCGATGCGCTGCTGTTGGAACCAGCGCACGCGGGCCTCGCTCGCGCCCTCGTAATCGGCCATATCCAACTCCGGCGTGAACTCACTCTGCCCGAACACCATGTGCCGTCCCAGCCCGAGCCGGCACATCGCGCCGGCAAGCACCGACGCCAGCCAGTTCGGCATACCGGTCACCGGCGCGATCATCGGGCACGACAGCACGGCCTTGTCGAACAGCGTCGGATGCGTCTCCAGCACACTCGCCCCGATGCCGCCGCCCATCGAATGGCAGTACAGGTTCAGCGGACGGCCATCCGCGTAATCCTTGCCCACCGTCTCCGCGAATTTCGCCAGATCGGCCACATACCGCTGCCAATCATCAATCCACACTAGGGACGAATTGTCGACGTCACGCGCGGAATACCCATGTCCGCGGTGCTCGAACACGCACACCGAGTACCCTGCGAGCAGGAAGTACCACACCATCTCCGCATATTTCGCGGCGAACTCCGTGAACCCGTGGGAGATCACCACGGCACCGCGGAATGTGGCGGCGGCACCGTCCTCGCCCAACCGGTCGAATTTCGCCGCGTCGTAACACACGTAATGCAGTTTGCCCGCACGCTGCAGCGGCGGCAGACCGTCGTCGTCCGCCGGCGCCATCCAGCCTTCGGACCGGCATGTGGCAAGCGCGGGCAGCACCATCTCGCGCATCTCGTCTGCATAGCGGTTCTCGTCGATAAGCTTCACTTGCATAGCCTCCACTGTACCGCCTTTCACGCCGGCGACGGGCGGGGAAACGACCGGCTTCGTCCGGCGTCACGGCCGGGCGGCCGGACGGCCGGCAACCGGCGGGGAGCCGCCGGCGCCCCCCCTCCAGACGATGCGGGCAAACCCCCCGGGGGCCTACCGGCCGCCGCACCCGCGCGGCCAGCCCACCGCTCGCCCGCCGACTCACGTCACATGACCTTGGTGGATTCGAGATTGCGGATGATCCAATCATTCAACCGCATCACCGGCTTGCGCAGCACCAGGCCGAGTAGCAGCGCCGGCAGGATGAACAGCGCCAGCTTGCCCATCGACACCCAGTATTCGTTGCCGAACGACCCCGCCATCGCCGAATGCATCGCATCGACCCCGTACGGGAACAACAGCCACTTGCAGATCGTCTGGAAGAACGGCGGCAACGTCTCGATCGGGAAGGTACCGCCCGATCCGGCCACCTGCATGACCAGCAGCACCACGGCGATGGCCTTGCCGATGTCGCCGAACGACACGGTCAGCGTGTAGATCAGCAGCGAGAACACCAGTGCGCACAGCCAGCCGACCATCAGGAACTGCAGCGGATGCTCGCACTGCACGCCGAGGAAAAACATGTCGCCCAGGCATACCAGCGTGCCCTGCAACAGCGCCATCGCGCCGAAAATGGCGTATCGCCCGAAATACTCCTGATACGGGTGCAGGCCGAACCGTCGCGCGTTGCCGGGCGACTCGGGGCGTGGCTTGCGCAGCACGTCGAGCATCGCGCCCGGCCCTGCGGTCCGTCCGGCGATCACGGCATCCTTCACGCCCATCGTCTCGCCCATCGGCAGCGTTTCGCCGAGGCCGAGCACCTTCGCCTTCTCGCGGTCGGACACCGACACCTTCATCATGGCGACGAGGATGATCGCGCCCACCCAGATCGACAGCACGGTATAGAACGGCGTCATGGCGGAACCATAGTTGGCGACCGGGTACAGCGCGATGCGGTTCACCGAGACCGGGGCGGACAGCAGCGTGGCGATCGAATCGGGGTCGGCTGACGTGATCTGCGAGAGATCGGGCATGCCGCTGCCTCCGACGACCGCCGTCAGCTGCTTATTGAGCGAGTCGAGTTTCTCGGCCGAGGCGTTCAGGGTGGTCGCCGCGTCGCCCAACGAGGATTGCACGTCGGACAGGCTGCCGGTGATGTCGCCGGACAGGCCGGACATGCTGGTGGCGGTGGCGGCCAGTCCGTCGATGACGCTCCCCGACTGCTTGACGACATCGCTCATCGACTTGCCCAGTTCGTCGAGCTGCGGCTTGATCGTGGTGTCGTACGTGTTCGCCATGTCGGTGATCGACTGCTTCGCGGCGGCTATCTGCTTCTTCAGGGATTTGCGCGTGTCGTCCGCGCTGGCGGTGCCGTCGGTGATTTTCTTGGAGGCGTCGCTGATGCTGTCGGCGACCTTCTGCAGCTCGTTCTGCGTGTTCTGCGCCTGCTGAGCCGCGTTGTTGAGCGCGTCCTTGACCGCCTGCAGGTGCGCGGCGTCGGCCAGCGAGCGCAGCGCCTCCGCGTATGTGCCGAATGTGTCGGCCTGCGATTGGATGTTGCGCTGCAGCGTGGTGAGCTTGTCGGTAATCTGGGAGGATTGGGAGCCCATGTCGGAGAACGCGGTGTCCACCTGCTTGCTGATCGTGTCGTAGGCTCCCGCGGCGTCGGACAGCGACGAGCTCATGCTCGTCGAGACGCCGGCTAGGGCCTCGTCCAGGCTTTTCACGCCGGCCGTGCCCTGTTTCAGCGCTTTCTTTGCGTCCGACGCGCTGGATCCGGTCGAGCCGAGCAGACGGTCGGTGGAGCTGATGATTTTGCCTGTCGCGCCCATCAGGCTTGCGTAGGAGTCGGCCTGTGACGCGGCGGACTTCAGCTGCGACGAAATCGACGAAATGTGTTTCGTGGCGTTGGATACGTACTCGCTCATTTGCGGGCTTTGCGCGAATTTCAGCAGGCTGGATACCAGGTCGAGGGCGACCTGCGCGAGGGTCTTCGCGAAGGTCTGGTCGATGGTCGTGGCGACCGTGGACGCGCCCTGATCGGTGATGTGCGGCGCGATCGGGTTGATTTTCTCGTTGAGGTAGTACTCCAGTTCGGCGTGCTTCATTTCCGGCGAGAACAGCGTCATCATGTCGGCGCTGAACTGCTTGGGGATGATCAGCGCCGCGTAGTATTCGCCAGAATGCACGCCGTCGATCGCGGTGTCGCGGTCGACGAACTGCCAGTCGAGGTCATGGTTGGCGCGCAGCGAGCTGACGACGGTCTCGCCGATGTTGACACGCACCGGGATCAGGTCGGATTTGTATCCGCTGTCGACGTTCGCCACGGCCACTTTCAACGATTTGGTGTTGCCGTACGGGTCCCAGCTGGCGGCGATGTTGTACCAGGCGTACAGCGCCGGCACGATGATCAGTCCCATGGCCACGATGATCGCGATGACGTTGCGCGTGGCGTGGCAGACGTCGCGCGTGAAGATCCTCCAGATATTTTTCATCGCGTCTCGTCCTCCTGCCCGGCGAACGGCATATGCCCTGCGGGCGGTATCTGCTCGGTGGTCTCCCCGGCGCTCTCCTCATTGCCGTTATTGCCGCCTTCGGCATCGTCATTGCCTGAAATCGGTTGCGCCGGCCAGTCAAGGCCGTCGAGTTCACCGAGCTCCCCGATGTCACCGTCGCCGGCGGCCCCGGCATCACCGTCGTCCCGAGCCGCCTTGGAGACGGCCGCATGCCTGCGCGGCGACCTCCCGGACGTGCGGAACGTCAGGTGCCGGTGCGTGTACCCACGCAGCACGGCGTCGCGGAACGCGTCCGCGCTCATGGCGCTGACGCCCAGCTGCCGCGCGTACCGGTCCCGCATGTATTCGACCACGATCAGGAAGGCATCGATGATGATTATCGACAGGATCCACGTCGTCAGCATCGCCACCTTGTTTGGGATGACGAACAGCAGGATGAGGAACACGAACGGCAGCACGATCAGCAGGGCCAGCCCGGCGCGGATCAGCCGCGGATAGCGCCCGAAGAACCGTTTCGCGCGACGGCGGATCACCTTGCGAAGCTCTTCGGTGTTCGAGAACTCGTTCAGGATCGAAGAGAAGCTCACCGACTCGTTGACCATCGCGTTGTGCTCGGTCATCATCAGGTCGGTTTCGGCCAGCCGCCGGTCGAACAGCGCGTTCAGGTTCAGCGCGTACCGGCGCACGACCAGCCCGATGAACAGCGCGACGGGCAGGTACAGGAACAGATGCAGCATGTCGATCCAGTAATGGTTGCCGTAGAGTCCCGCTATCGGGCCACGCATCGCGTTGATGCCGTACGTGAACGGCAGCCACGGGTGCAGCTCCCGGAAGAAGTCCGGCATCATCTCAATCGGGTACAGGCCCGACGCGCCCGGAATCTGGACGATCACCAGTATCACGGCGACCGCCTTGCCGATATGCCGGAACGCGACCGCGAGCGCATAGATGATGTTGATGTACACGAACGAGCAGAACAGACCGGCGAGGACGAACAGCACCGGACGCTGGCATTGGATGCCGAGCACCAGATCGCCGATCATGACGATCAGGGCCTGGAGGAATCCGACGACCACGAACAGCATCCACCGCCCGAGATACGCCTGCGACGCGGTCACGTCGCCGAGCCGCTCGCGGTCGACCTCTAGCTTGTAGATGGCGATGAGCACGAAGCCGCCGACCCACAGCGCCAGGTTCGTGTAGAACGGGGTGACCGCGGAGCCGTAGTTGTCCATCGGGTAGACGCTTTTGGTGGACAGTTTGACCGGTGTGCCCATGAATTCGCCGAAGCTGTCGCCGTCGATGTTCAGGGCCTGCTCGATTTTCTGGTATGTGGCCGAACTGCCGAGCGCGGCGATGTCGGTGCGCACGCCGCTGACGCTGTCGGTGAGGTCGGCGAGCGATTTCTGCGTGCCGGCCACGGTGGTTTTCGCCTGGCTCAGCGTGTCGGACAGCTCGTCAAACAGGCTGTCGGACTGGCCGAGCGTGGATGACAGCGATGACAGCGTGCCGTCGATTGTGCCGCTGAGCGTGGCGAAGTTGCTCAATCCCGCGGTCAGGTTCGGGGTGACGGTTCCGGTGAGCGTCGTGCGTGCGCGGTTGAGTATGCCGATGCCGCTGCCGGTGGCGGTGCTGGTGGCGTCCGAAAGGCTGGTGGCCGCGCTCTTGCCGGAGCTGATGAACTGTGACGTGTCCTTGTGGAAGGCGTCGAGCTGGCCCTGCTGGGTGTTCACGGTCTTGTCGAGCGCGTCTATCTGCTGCCAGATCTGCTTGCCGATGGCGGTGTCGCGGCCGATGCCGGCCTTGTTCATCGCGTCCTTGAGGTCGCTGGACAGCGTAGCCGCGCCGTCGAGCGGCTTCTGCAGAGCGTTGGTGATGTCGTCGATGCTGCCTTGTGCGGTGTTGAAGGCGCTGAGCGCGTCTCCCGCCGCGTTGTTCACGCTGACGCCGATGCCGGACAGCTGCACGGATCCGTTGTCGAACGCGCCTGCAAGCGACGACGAGAACGATTGGGCGCTGCCCTGCACCTGCGTGAGCAGTTTCTGCGACTGTTTCGCGGCTTTCTGCGCGGATGAGATCTGACGTTTCAGCGAGGCGACGGTGGACTTGGCCTGTTTGATGCCCTTTTCCGCATCGTCGAACGTGCCGCCCATGCGCCCGAGCGATGAGTCGATGTCGTTCAGCTGCTCGATGAGGCCGTTGAGGTCGTTGACGACGCTGGTGCGCGTGCCGTCGGCGGACTGGCTGAGCTTGCCGCCCTCCTTCGTTATCGTTTGGGCGAGTGTCTTGCTGACGGTGGAGACAAATGTCGCGTTGATCTGGGAGTCGATGGTCGTGGCGCCCGTATCGGTGATTTTCGGCGCGATGGCGTTCTTTTTCTCGTTGACGTAGTAGATGATGTTCGGCTTGTCGGAAGAGCCGGTGATCGAATTGATCAGGCTTTCGCTGAAGTCCTTCGGCAGTACGATCGCCGCGTAGTATTCGCCGGACTGCACGCCTTCCACGGCCTTGTCGGCGCTGACGAACGTCCAGCCGAGCCGGTCGTTCTTCTTGAGCTGGCTGACGACCTGCTTGCCCGCGTCGAGCCGCCCGACCAGATCTGATGTAGTGCCCTTGTCTTCATTGGCGACGGCGACCTGGAGGTTGCCGGTCGACGAATACGGGTCCCAGTTGGCGAGGATGTTGAACCATGCATACAGAGAGGGGATGATGGCCACGCCCAGCGTCACCACCACCGCGACCGGGTTGCGCAGGATGCGCATGAGGTCGCGCGTGAATATTCGCCAAATCGTACGCACCAAACCCCCCGTTTCGTATCTTCCGCCCGATCATGCTCAGTGAGAGTATATCCCCAGCCGTAAGAGCTGGATTCGCCCACAGCGCACCGCCGAGGCCATATGTGGACACGAACCGCCCATATGTCGAACGCGATATCGGACATACTGTGCACAAGCGCCGCCGATGTCGCATTTGCCGCGTTTCGGGGCGGAATGCCGTTCCATTCCGCCCCGAAACGGGCGACCGGTCACAGGTCGAGGGCATCGCGCAGGAAGTCGCGCTGCAGCGTCAGCAGGTTCTCCGCGACGACCGGGTCATTGGTCATATGCGTGATTCCAGTCAGCGGCAGGAAGGTGTGCGGACGGCCGGCGGCCATCAGCGCCTGACTGAGGCGCAGGCTGTGCGCGATGGTCACGTTGTCGTCGGCGAAGCCGTGAATCAGCATCAGCGGGCGGGCGAGCTTCGGCGCGTCGGCGATGATGCTGTTGCGCTCGTACGCCGCCGGGTCGAGCCCGAGGTAGCGCTCGGTGTAATGCGTGTCGTACAGCGTCCAATCGGTGGGCGAGGCGCCGGCGCATGCCGCCTTGACCACGTCCGGGGCGTCCAGCACCGCGAGCGCCGATAGGAAACCGCCGTACGACCAGCCGATCATGCACACCTTGTCGAGGTCCGGGGCGGGGATGCGCGACGCGTCGCCGTCCTGCGCGGTGCCGCGGTTCAGCTCCTCGACGGCCTGGGCCAACGCATGCACCGCCTCCACCTGGTCGGCAAGCGTGACGTCCTTCATGTTCTCGAAGATCTCACGGTCCCATCGCGGCCCGCGGCCTGTGGTGCCGCGGCCATCGGCGGTGACGACCAGGAAGCCCTGGTCGGCCCACCACTGCGCGTCCCAGTAGTACGCCTGGTTAAACACGACCTGCTGGAATCCGGGGCCGCCGTACGGCTTGAGCAGCACCGGCAGCTTGTCGGCCTTCGCGTACGGGCTATCGGCGCTCGGCGCGATGATGGCCGTGTACAGGCGATGCTCGCCGAGCCGGGCGAAGCGCACGTTCGGCGCGAAACCGGGTTCGGCGGCATGGTTGTCGATCGGGCAGACGAGCGTGCTCATCGCGGCGGAGCCATCGCCATCGTTTTCCGGCGCGGCTCCCCCGTCGACCGGGCGCATCGTGAAGGAGTGCGACATCACGGATTTCGCCGAGTCCATGTCGCGCCCGGAGATCACCAGGCCCTCGCCGCACCGGCTGGCCGACCAGGAGCCGGGCCGTGCGGTCATCGGCAGCACATTGCCATCATAATCGAAGCTCACCACGTCGAAGCTGCGGGCGTCATGGCCATCGGCGTTGCCTCGCCACGGGCTCAGTCCGTCGGGCGCCTCGTATCCGTCCAGTTCCGGGGTGCGCTGCACGACCGCCAGCACGTCCTCATCGGTGACGTCGAGCACCTCTCGCACCTGCCAGCCGGCGGGCGTGAACGGGCGGCCGTCCACCGTCAGCCGGTTGGTGTCGGCGTCCATGTCGTTGAGCGCGCAGACCAGGCGTCCGTCCGGTGTGAAGACCGGCGTGCCCTGGATGATGTCGAGCCACTGGTCGTTGGCATGCTCCTCCAGCACGGTCGTGGAGCCGACCGGCGCCGAGCCCGCAGAGGCCTCGGAGCCGAGATGCACCGAGAGCACCTGGTCACGCGTCTGTCGGCGGTTCTGCACCAGCAGCAATGGCTCATGGCCGGCGGACCAGTGCACCGCGGCGACATATTCATAGTCCTTGCGGTTCCAGGAGATCTGCTGGATGCCCAGTCCCGCATACTCGTCGTGCCCGTCGTACGCGAGCTCCGCCAGCGTCAGGCGCACATCGGCGTTGCTGGTGAGCGCACGCGCGTATCGACGGCCGGAGGCCGGCGTCTGCGGGTTCGCCGGGTCGCTGATGTACCACATCGGCTCAGGTGCCGCGTTGAACGTCTCGAAGATGATGTGACGGGAGTCCGGCCCCCACCAGAAGCCGTCGTAACGGTCCATCTCCTCGCCGGCGACGAATTCGGCCAGACCGATCTTCCACGTGTTCTCGTCGGCGTCATCGTCCGGATACACGCTCCACAGCGTGCTGAGCTTATCGGCGGAGGGGTCGTAGGGGGCGCCCGACTCCTCGTCGCCGCAGCGGTGGCCGTGCGCGTGCGGCGCCGGCTGGCCGTCGCAGTCGTCGTCGGTGGCATCATCATGACGACTGTCAGACGGCCACTGCGGCGCGATGTCGACCAGCATCAGATGTTCGCCGGTCGTGTACGCCACATGCCTGCCGTCCGGCGATATGCGCGGATTAAGCACCGGCGTGGCACCCTCTCCTGCGGCGATGCCATCCGCCGCCAGCATACGGGTGCGACCGCTGCCGTCTTCGGCGATCTCGGTCAGAAACAGCTGACCGTTGATCGTGAAGACCACACGGCGGCCAGCCGCATCCACCGAATACGAGACAATGCCCGAGCCGCCTTCACGGGCGCGCTCGCGACGGGCCTTCTCCTCGGCAGGCACGTCCTCGTCATCAGCGTCCGCAAGCAGCACACGCGGGTCGGCCAGCAGCACCTCCCGATGTGTGCCGTCCGCGTCGAACACGCTCAGCCACAGCGAGGTCACCAGGTCCTCAGGGCCGTCGGAACGCAGGAACAGCACGCGGGAACCGTCGCCAATCGCGGTCGCGGAACGCGGGGCACCGCAGGAGAACCGCAACGTCTGCGCCTTGCGGCGGGGAAAATCGCCGATTGCATCATGAAGAGTCGTCATATCGTTCATGCCCACCACGGTAGCCACCGCACTGGGCAAACCACGCCGGCCGCCCTCCCCCTTGCCTCCCCCATGATCGCCCCGCGGGCTGGCGCATCAGGCGGACGGCATCGGTCCAAATAGGTCTCACGCCCCACAACACCGTGTCAGAAGTGGAAATTTTGCGCTCAAACAGGCTTTTTCCTCAGAAATCACAATTGACTTCCCCACTGACGTATAGGATGGGTAAGGATATAGAAAGGGATCACCATGAGCGTTCTCGACCGTTTTGAGAAAAGTGTAGAAGGCGCGGTCAACGGAGTCTTTTCCAAGTTCGGCTCCAAAGACCTGAAGCCTGTCGACCTTTCCAGCGCCCTGGAGCGCGAGATCGACGCCGAAGCCATGCCGGTCGGCCGCGACCGCACGGTAGCCCCGAACGAATACCGTTTCAAGCTCAGCACGGCCGACTTCGATCGCATCGAACAGTGGGGCAGCGAAGTGCTCGCCAACGAGCTGGCGGACAACCTCACGCAATACGCCAAGAGCCAGCATTATGCGTTCGTCGGCCCCGTGATGGTCATCTTCGAGGAGGACCTCGACCTGCCCAAGGGCAGCTTCAACCTGAGCTCCGAATCCGTGCAGGGCAACGCGGTCCCCGTGACCACCACCGACCAGGCCGAGGACCATCCGATGCTTGACATCAACGGCAACCCCTACCTGCTCACCGAGAGCAAGACGGTGATCGGCCGCGGCTCCGGCTGCGACATCGTCATCGACGATCCCGGCATCTCCCGCAAGCACCTGGAAATTGACCTGACCCCCAACGGCGTCATCGCGCGCGATCTGGGCTCGACCAACGGCACGTACGTCGAAGGCCATCAGGTGCCGGCCGCGACGCTGCTGGACGGCAATACCATCACCATCGGCCGCACCCGCATCCTGTTCTGGGCTTCCTCACGAGAGCAGGAGTGACCCCGAGCCAGGAGTCGACTTTCCGTTATGACCGAACTGACATTTGCGATCCTCAAGTATGGATTCCTGATCCTGCTGTGGGTCTTTGTCTGGCTTGCGGTGCGATCGCTGCACAAAGACATCGAAGCGTTCAGCCCGCAGCCGTCGCGGGCCCGACGCCGCCGAGACAAGCGCGCGATGAAATCCTCTGACGGCCCGGCACCGTCCGGCCCGGCCGCCGCACAGACCGCGCCCGTTACGCCGCCGCGCCAAAGCCAGCAGCGCACGCCGCAATCCGGTCCCACACTGCTGGTCATCATCGATGGCCCGAAGGCCGGCGCCTCCGTGCCGCTGACCAGCGAATCCATCACGCTGGGACGCGCCGCGTCCAACACCGTGGTGCTCGACGACGAATTCGTCTCCTCGCATCACGCCCGCATATATAAGGATCCCGCCTCCGGTCAATGGGCGATCGAGGATTTGGGAAGCACCAACGGCACCATCGTCAACCAGCAGCGGCTGAACATGCCCATGCTGCTGCCCCCGCGCATGCCGGTGCGCATTGGCGCCACCACCTTCGAATTGAGGTGACGGCTCATGCCAAATTCCGTTGCATCACAGACCTTGTTCCTGTACTCGACCACGGTGTCCGACGTCGGCACCGTGCGCTCCAACAACCAGGATTCCGCGTTCGCCGGGGAGCACCTCATCGCGATCTGCGACGGCATGGGTGGCCATGCCGGCGGCGACACCGCCTCGACCATCGCCATCCGTTCACTCGCCCACATCGAGCACGATGACGTCAACGGCGATGTGAGCACCGTCGCCCGGATGATGGAAACGTCCGTCATGGCCGCGCACGACGCGATCGTCGGCAAGGCGAAGCGCGAGCGCAAGCTCGCCGGCATGGGCACCACGGTGACCGCCGTGGCGCTGGTCGCAGGCTACTGGGTGCTCGCGCACATCGGCGACTCGCGCGCGTACCTGCTGCGCGACGGTCGCCTGACCCGCATGACGCAGGACCACAGCTACGTTCAGCATCTCATCGACACAGGCCGCATCAGCCCCGCGGAGGCGCGCAACCATCCGCAGCGCAACGTCGTCATGCGCGTGCTCGGCGACTTCGACATCGATCCGCACCCCGACATCGCCATTCGGGCCGCCCATCCAACCGACCGTTGGATGCTGTGCTCCGACGGCCTGTGCGGCGTGCTGGAGGATTCCACCATCGAGCAGACGCTCACCGCCTACTCCGATCAGGAGGAATGCGCCCAGCAGCTGGTTTCGATGGCCTTGAAGGCCGGCAGCACCGACAACGTGACCGCGGTCATCGCCGACGCCACGCTGGCTCTCGACGCGGATGCCTTCGACCTGCCCCACCAGACCCCACTGGTCGCCGGAGCGGCGAGCGCCAGCCTGGAGCCCATCGCAGACATCCTCAACGAGCCTGTCGCCACCGCGCCCATGCTGCGCGACGCGAACGCATCGCCAGCGCAACGCGCCGCCGCGCTGATACAGAGCCAGCCCGCCTCGCAGCCGTCGCCGCGCGTCGCGCAGCCGTCGGCCGTGCGCGAGGAGAACGGCGAACGCGCCAACCCCGACACCGGCGAGATACCGGTCATCCAGAAGCGTGACGGCCATGTCACCGACGATCCCAACGATCCCGACGTCGCCAAGGCCATCCATCACGAGCGGCAGACGCAGCGCAAGGAGACGCGCAAGCGCGGCCGCCGCAATCGTCTGATCGCAATCCTCATCGTGATCGCCGCGCTCGCGCTTGCCACGGGCGGCGCTTTCGGCGCCTACCGCTGGAGCCAGACGAAATACTTCATCGGCAACGCAGACGGCGTGGTGGCCGTGTACCAAGGCGTGAACACCAACGTGTTCGGCCTGGCGCTGTCGCACGAGGTCAAGCGCACGAACATCGACATCGACTCGCTGCCGCAGGCGTGGCGCGACCAGCTACAGGACGGCATCACCTTCAACAGCTATGACGAGGCCATCCAGCACGTGCAGGTCATCCGTCAGGAGAAAAGCAACTTCAACGACAATTCCAACACGTCCAAGTCGTCCGGCGACGCGGGCAACGGCACGTCCGACTCATCCGACTCATCCGACTCATCCGGGTCGAACGGCACGGACGGCGACTCAAGCGCCGGCAGCAGCCAGACCGACGGCGGCACTGCGGATGGCACCGCGGGCGATACCGGCACGGACGCATCGTCCACCGGCACAGACGGCGGTGACGCCCAATGATCCCCATACGTCTCCGTCAGGCGTCGCTGCTGCTGTTCGCCATGCTGATCAGCGTCGTCGCCTTCTACCAGATGTTCCTGCGCGTCTACGGCCACTTCCCCGCCAACTACATCGGCCTGCTGGCCGTGGTCGGCGCGCTGTTCCTCGTGCTGTGGGGACTGCTGCTGCGGTTCAAGCCGTACGCCAGCCAGGCGATTCTGCCATGCGTGCTGATGCTGACCGCGATCGGCGTGGTGATGATCGCGCGCATCGACAAGTCCGGTAATTCCTCGGTCGGCTCAAGGCAGCTGATCTGGTTGTGCATAGCCCTGACGCTGTGTGGCATCCTCGTGGCGGTCATGCGCGACTATCGTGTGCTGCGCAAATACTCGTACGTGAACATGGTGATAGGCCTGATACTGCTGCTGTCGCCCATGATCCCCGGTCTGGGGCGCAACATCAACGGCGCCAAGATCTGGATCCGCATCGGCGGATATTCGCTGCAGCCCGCCGAATTCGCCAAGCTGTTCCTCGCGTTCTTCTTCGCCGCCTACCTGTTCGACCACCGCGACCAGCTCGCCGTGGGAGGCAAGAAGGTGCTGGGACTCCAGCTGCCCCGCATCAAGGACCTCGGTCCGATCATCATGGTGTGGCTGATCTCGATGGGCGTGCTCATCATGCAGCGCGATCTGGGCACGTCGCTGATGTTCTTCGCGATGTTCGTCGCGATGCTGTACGCGGCCACCGGGCGCAGAAGCTGGATCGTCATCGGCTTCATCGCGTTCGCCGTAGGCGCGGTCGCCGCGGCCAGCGTGTTCAGCCACGTCGGCCAGCGCGTGGACTCATGGCTGCACCCGTTCAGCGACGAGCAGTACAACCGCATAGGCGGCTCGTGGCAGCTGGTCACGGGCATCTTCGGCATGGCCTCCGGCGGCATGACCGGCACCGGCCTGGGTCACGGGCAGCCGGGGCTGACCACGTTCGCGAATTCCGACTTCATCTATTCGTCGGTCGGCGAGGAGCTGGGCTTGACCGGTCTGATGGCCGTTCTGGTGCTGTACCTGCTGATCATCGCGTCCGGGTTCATCACCGCCATGAAGATCAAGGACGGGTTCGGCAAGCTGCTGGCCTCTGGACTGGTGTTCACGATGGCCTTCCAGGTATTCACCGTGGTCGGCGGCATCACGCTGGTAATCCCGCTGACCGGCATGACCATGCCGTACATGGCCGCCGGCGGCTCATCGCTGATCGCGAACTACCTGCTCGCCGCGCTGCTGATGATCATCTCGAACGCGGCGAACCGCCCGGAGCCGGACACACTGTCCGACACGTTCCAATACGAGGCGCTGGCGGTGCTGCGTGACCGCGAGCTGAAGGAACGCACTGACAAGGAGTCCGCACCCGAACGCGAACCGCAGGCCGAGCGGCCACCGGAACCCCGCCACGCGGCGGCGAACAACCAGACCACGGAAATCATCGAGGCAGGTGCGCGATGAACAAATACCTCAGGCAGCTGTTCACCGCCGTCATCGCCTTGTTCGTGGTACTCGGCATGTCCACCACGATCATCACCGCCATCCGCGCCAACTCGCTGAGCTCCGACCCGCGCAACGCAAGGGCGCTGTATCAGGAATACGGCGCTCCCCGAGGCGCCATACTCGCGTCCGACGGGACGATCCTCGCGCAGTCGACCCCGGTCAACGACGTGTTCTCATACCAGCGTTCCTACACGAACGGGCCGGTGTACGCCCCGGTGACCGGCTTCTTCTCGGTCACCCAGCGCGGCGACCGCGGCATCGAATCATCCCGCAACAAGCTGCTGAGCGGCAAGGCGGACGCGCTGTTCTGGGATCAGCTGAAATCGCTGTTCACCGGCGTCGAGAACAAGGGCGCGTCCATCGAGACGTCCATCAATCCCAAGCTGCAGCAGCTCGCCTACCAGCAACTCGGCAGCAACGACGGCGCCGCAGTGGTCATCGAGGTCAAGACCGGCCGCATCCTGACCCTGGCGAGTGCCCCCAGCTACGATCCGAACGCTCTCGCCACGCACGACACGAAGAAAGCCACCGCGAACTATTCGAAACTCGCCGCGCAGGCCAACAGCCCGATGATCAACCGCGCGACCTCGCAGCTGTACCCGCCCGGATCCACGTTCAAGACCATCGTCGCCGCGACGGCGCTGGAATCCGGCGACTACGACACCGATACTCAGATTCCCGCCGGAGCGAGCTATACGCTGCCCGGAACCTCGACGAACCTGACTAACACCACCGCCGCGGCGAACGGCATCGACAGCAAGATCACGCTGCAGGACGCGCTGACATACTCGTCCAACACCGCGTTCGCCCAGCTCGGCGTGAAACTCGGCCAGGACAAGATCGCCGAGCAGGCGAAGAAGCTCGGCTACGGAAGCTCGATCACCATCGACGGCACCTCGTCGTCCGGGCGCCCGATGAAGTCCGTCGCCGCCAAGTTCCCCGACACGCTGTCCGACGACAAGGTGGCGCTGGCGTCCATCGGCCAGGGCGACGTGCTGTCCACGCCATTGCAGAACGCGATGGTCGCCGCGGCCATCGCGAACGACGGCAAGCTCATGAGGCCGACGCTGGTGGACCGCGTGCGGGCCAGCGACCTGAGTACGCTGTCCGAAGCCACGCCCGAAGTGATGTCCACCGCGTTCAGCTCCAGCACGGCGTCCAAGCTCAACCAGATGATGCAGTCGGTGGTCGAGCATGACGCGCCCAGCCTGCAGCTGAGCGGCATCAAGGTCGCGGCGAAGACCGGAACCGCGCAGATCGGCAGCTCCAACCAGACCAACGACGCATGGGTTATCGGGTTCGCCCCCGCCGACAACCCGAAGATCGCGGTCTCCGTTGTTATCCATAATGTCAATCAGTACGGTGTGGAAGCCGCCGGACCGATCATGCGTTCACTGATGGAGGAGGCCCTGAAACAATGAAACTCGTCGAAGGACAACTCATCCACCGCCGTTACCGCCTGGATCGCCGACTGGCGCAGGGCGGCATGGGAGAGGTGTGGAAAGGCCACGACATCCAGCTCAACCGTCCCGTCGCCATCAAGGCGCTGCGCGACGATCAGGGCAACGTCGAGGCCAAGCTGCACCGTCTGCGGGCGGAAGCGCACAATTCCGCCAATCTGGCGCACCCCAACATCGCCGCGCTGTTCGAGTATTACGAGCACGACAGCATCGGCTTCCTCATCATGGAGTACGTGCCCAGCGACTCGCTGGCCGACATCTACCGCGACCGTGGCACGCTGCCCGCGACGGAACTGCTGCCGATACTGATCCAGACCGCGCGCGGCCTGTTCGTGGCGCACAGCCACGGCGTGATCCACCGCGACGTCAAGCCGGCCAACATCATGGTCTCCACTACGGGCGAGGTGAAAATCACCGATTTCGGCGTCTCCTACTCCACGAACCAGGAGCAGATCACGCAGGATGGCATGGTCGTCGGCACCGCGCAGTACATCTCCCCCGAGCAGGCGCAAGGCAAACAGGCCACGCCACAATCCGACATCTACTCGCTGGGCGTCGTCGCGTACGAGGGACTGTGCGGGCATCGGCCGTTCACCGGCACCACGCCGGTCGACATCGCCGCCGCACACGTCAACGACCCGGTGCCCCCGCTGCCGGATTCCATAGATGTGCAGCTTCGGCAGTTCGTCATGTCGATGCTGTCCAAGGATCCGCTTGACCGTCCGAAGGACGCGCTGACCGTTTCGCGCACACTGTCGCGCATAGAACGACGTCTGCTCGATCAGGAGACCGCGCAGATGGATGAGACCATCATGGGACTTGGCGGGCGCATGCCCCGCCGCGTATCCAGCACACCGCACACGGCGACGCTGATCACCATGAACCGTAACCAATTTGGCGGGCATACGGCGACGACCGACCCGAAGAATCGAGAGGAATAGCTATGAGCAGCAATATGCCGGCATCGCTGGCGAACGGCCGCTATCAGCTCGGCCAACTTGTAGGGCGTGGAGGCATGGCCGAAGTGCGCGTGGCATTGGACACGCGCCTGGGACGTACGGTGGCGATCAAGATCATGCGCGCCGACCTGGCCAACGACAAGATCTTCCTGTCCCGATTCCGCCGCGAAGCGCACTCCGTGGCGCAGATGAACAACCCGAACATCGTCAACATCTACGACTCCGGCGAGGAGACCGTAATGACCGACAGCGGCGGCACGGAGCGGCTGGCCGACCCGGGGGGGGGGGTGCGGCAGCGGTGCCGAC